>Ga0224506_10002147_pt1 | contig 13629 bp, 13 predicted proteins | sample SF_Jan12_sed_USG_2_FD_169108 | JGI IMG/M metagenome (GOLD analysis project Ga0224506, IMG submission 169108) | Sediment microbial communities from San Francisco Bay, California, United States - SF_Jan12_sed_USGS_8_1 | ecosystem: Environmental > Aquatic > Marine > Sediment | place: USA... | reverse complement strand
GCAGCTTCATCAACGGGTACTCCATCTTCAACTAGCCTTCCCCAACTGATCAAGTTCCCCAAGGACGGTGAGAGAGGAAGCTCCCCTAACTCGTAAAGTCTTCGAAGCTCAGCTGCCACTTTAACAAGCCTGTAAGCCAGTTTGTCGTCTTTCAGGCCGCTTCTGAGCTTTAATGCCTCAGCCTCTTTGTCATTTATTTTGGAGCCGACGCTCAGGTAATCGAAACGCACCCATGCGTTCACCCTTCTACGGAAGGCGACATTCAAGGGCTTAGTTCCAGCGTATTCGACACTGTACGGGTTGAAAGAAAGAATGATGTACCCGTAGGGATGTCTATCGATTACCTCGTTCTCCCTCTCGGTTAGTACCAAGTGGCCTCTCTGATCCATAACCGGATGGAACTTGGCAAGTATGTCGGGTTTCATCATGTTCGCCTCGTCTACGTACAGTACCCCACCGTACCTGCACCACATGACGATCGTGCCATCAACCCAATTCTCTCTACCTAGTCCTATGTACTTGCCGATGAGCTCATAAACAGAGGTTTGGAGAGCGCAATTGATTTCGAATATCGGAAGCTTATCCTCGGCGGCTATTCTATAAACGAGATGGGTCTTTCCAACGCCGGTTGGACCGACCGAGCCAAGCTGCTTAAAGTAGTATAGACCCCTTCTAATTCGCTCTTCTATGTTTGTCCCATCGTCAATGAAGTCTTCTTGGGGTGGAGGGATATTCTTCTTCAGAAAATCTGGGCACTGGTATCCCTCGCCCAGAGGATATTTCTGAGTGTGCTCAAGCTTGAGATTGTCATCTACCTTTCCCTTATCCTTGAACGTGATTCTAACCTTGTTCCCCCCGATCGAAACTAGGTATTTGCTCCCCTGATCTACAACTCTACCCTCCAACGCCTTTCTTAAGACATTCTCTTCGATCTTGTCCAGACTCTTGTCTATCTTTGCCTTCAAAGCTCAGTCACCACAACCTCTTTAGATTTGTGAAGCTCAAATTCAGAAACCTTCTCGTTCAATATGTCTATGAGATCGTAAACTCGCGTTGCTTCTCTAGGATACGCTTTGCTGAGTTGAAAGATCAGCATGAGCTCATTGGCTCTGGTGACCTCTTTCGAAACACTAGAGAGAAGACCATCATCTGTCCCTTCATCTTCGAGCTTGCTCAAAAACACCTCAAGCCTTGATTGAATTCGATTTAGAATGAGTCTCTGAAGATCTAGGTAATCGGCATCTTGAAGGTTCACCTGCAGAAACTTGAAGGTGGGAGAGTATCCTCTCTTCCTGTACTCGATCTTCGCCTTGCTGAGGAAGCTGTCGACGGTCGGAAAGTAGGGCTTCGGCAGTATGTGCAAGGCTCCTACCTTGAAGCAGTACTCGTTGCAGAACTCTTCAACCTCACTTCTGGAAGTCAGCAGCCAAGCTGGATTCTCATCACTTTCGTCTTCCGCTGGGAACTCAAGCAACACCAGGTAGACAATTTCATTATGCAAAGTATGACTAGACTTGCACCTATTCACCGGCTGTGTCACCTTCCGTCTGATGAGATGGTTTTACTGCTTCGAGCTAGGAGGGGGAGGAGGAGGCACGTCGATGAACTTCGCCAAGATCGTCAGCATAGCCACGGTCTCCTGGTAGATCCTGGTCCATATCCTCGGTGCCTTCTCACCGTTTGGGACAATCCAGGACTCTATCTCCTCCGGTTTCCCCAGGATATGCGCGTCTCCTTTGAGCAGAAAGGCGGCTATATCAGGATTTGTCTTAGCCTCCATCGAGAAAGGAATAACTGCTCTGCCCTTCCTGCTTCCGACAGCCTCTCCGAGGTAGATGCTGATTGGGTAGCGTACGGCAGTGAACCTTGAGTCTTTGGCCGTCCTATTCGCCTCTAGATAGGTGAACTGTACTGTGATCTTGAGCTCTTTTCCGGTTTCCTCCTCAATTAATGAAGCGGTCTTCACATCTATGTTCAGTATTTCGTCAACTTCTTCTTTCTCAACTTGTTCCACACATACTCCTCCCTTAGAGTGTGATTCTTATCTCGTACCTTCTGTTCTTTATCTTCTCGATCTCCTCTTCTGGGACTTCTTCCATCTCCTTGATGCGTGTTAGAGTTTTCACTAGGCTATCTCTTAGCTCCCTAATCTCGTCTATGTGCGCCAGAGTTCGCTTGTAGGCATCTGTTAACTCGAGTGAAGCTTGAGCGTATTCCACTCTTCCGATCAGGCCGACGCGCCTCTTAATATCCAAAGAATAGATCTCCTGCTCAATTTGGGATCTTTCCTTGAGTAGTTCATCCAGATGGGTGTCGACTTCGACGATTGAGGTCTCCGAATCCTTGACTAGATCCAAGTTAAATGTCACTTTCGCCATTTCGTTGAATGTCTCAAGTGATATTGCGTTCTTCTCCACCATCCTCCTCAATTCGTCTAGCCGCTTTTGCGAATCAACCAGTCTAGCACACGAGTTCTTTCCGTTCTTCACCCAAATCGGGAGTAGGATGTATGCGTCATCGGCCGCCTCGATCTGATCGGCTGGGTGTTGCACAATGTTGCCGGCAAGATACTTTATCTCATAGGCTATGATGACGTTCTCCTTGTTTGTTATCGCTTTCCTTAACTCGCCTGTCTCCTCTCCTGTTATCCAGTCGTAGACGACATTCTCATCTCTGTCGATAGATTTCCTGACGACAACTGTTGGTTCTTTCTTCCTTCTGAACTTGCCCGGAAACTTCAACTCATAATCCACCTTCTATATAGGGATAGAGAATCGAACGGTTCGACCTTATTCGGATCGACCATCGGATTTCATCAACTTTCCTTCTCACCCAGTTCTTGATGGCGTCTCCAAGGCTTCGGACAGCTCCAATCAAGGCTATGAAGGGATGGAGTCCTTTGATGAATTTGCTTTCCACGTCTGTGAGGTAAACCGAAAAGACGCCGATCTGGTCCGGCGATCGGTAATCGGTCCCTGCCATCAGGACGGATGCTCCGCTTGTTATGGTTGGCGGGCTGATCGTTAACCGTCTTCTTTTGAGATTTTCAAACTCTTCTAGGGATGGAATAGATATCGTCTTTTCGATCTTGGTTATGCTGGACCTTAGCTTCTGCCAGCTGAACGTCTGATGCTCAACATACCAAACTCTGGTCCAATCGAGACTGAAGACCAAGGCCAACATAAGAGCAAGCACGATCGGAATTGTAGTTAGATATGACACATCACCCACGAAACCCGCCGAGATCAAACACCAAAGCGCGTTAACTTCCGTATAGAGAATGATCACCGACCCCCTCGTGATGAAAGCAGCTGCAAGAAGCAGATTCGCGAGAAAGGCTGAAGCAGCCAGCTCACTCTTCTTCCTCACATGCATCTTCCAAAGAAGAAGGCTCATCGCAGCTCCCAGGGTGATCACAGGCAATAGGAGATTATCTAAGAGAAGAAACAGAACAGAGGATGGGGCCGCTGCCATCACGGCTGGCTTTAGCGTCTTTTTGAGCCTGGCCTCCCCCTTGATATTTGAAGAAAGTGTTGAGAGCCTCGTTGAGAGCTTATGGTTTATCGTTGACAGCTTCAATCTCAAGTTGTGCATCTTCATCTTGAGCTCGCCAGGAAATCCCTTCTCGAGCTTGTCATTCCAGACGAGTGTATACAGCATCTGGGTCGAGGTTGTGTTGACGGTGCCGGCAATGACAGCTATAAGGAATGCCAGGAGAGAGGCAACTAGGAAATCTAGAACTATCAGAGTAGCCCACGGATCAGGCATTCCATAGAACGCAGAGAAAATTAACGAGTCCGGGAGAATTATCAGAAGAGTATCTGAGAATATGTAGACCGTTCCCGTGTATATGCCTGGTTCGACTGTTCCTCTCGGCGGGATCTTAGCCAGCAAATTCAAGGTTGTGAACTCTTGAGGTTCCACGACCATCGTCTTGGGGATTGGCGTCACCAACTCTGAGGCGTTCCCCAGAACCATTGCAACAGTCTTCACTGGGAACATCGGTGCTCCTGTGACTTCAATCGTGTTCTCTCTTTCATCCCCGTAAGTCATGGATCCGAAAGAGATGTATGTGGACTCCTTGACTTCCTTTAGGCATGCAACCCTCATGCTGAGCGTGTAAGACTCCGTCTTGAAGTAGAAGGTGAAGGCTGAGATCCCCACGAAAGCGATTAAAGTGTAGATCAGCAGTTGCTTCACAGGGATCTTCGATCTCAAAGACCTGCGAAAGTTGAACTGTGACATACCCCTTGGCGAAAGGTAAGGGCCAAAGACGTATACTATAGCAACTAGTGGACCCCAGAACGCCCAGATCTTGTTCTGGGTCAGCCAGATCGCGAAATTTCTCGCTTGAACGATGAGCAGTCCAACTAAGGGTATCCTAACGGGCGCGCCGTCCAAGCAGAAGACCCTGCCAATCAGGTTCTCCACTGTTACTGGTGGAAACCCAACAGCCTGATCAACTTCTTCATTTGCGTCCCCTCTTGTTAGCAGAAGGATCTTTCCGGGGTATGTCTTGATTTCGACAACTCTGTGGATCATCGTCCTGTCCGGAGGAGCATCGTATGCCACTAAATGCCCTACCTTCACGTCTTCTATGGCCATTGGCTGGACAAAAACCACATCGCCTATGGTCATCAGGGGTTCCATGCTTCTCGAGCTTATGATCCCTATCGGGGTCGGAGTTAGAGCTACATTGCTCAACATGAATGATATGCCAGCCAGAAGGACCAGCACATAGGATGTTCTATCCAGTATCGAGTAAGCGGAAATTTTCCTTCTGACTTTTCGGCTACTCATTCGGCAAGCACCTGCGCATCAAAGATATACAGTCCTGCTGTTTGTTTCTAGAATGTGGCGCTTGTGAACCAGAAATAGATAGTTCCCTCGTATGTTATTGGAGGAGTTCCTACCCCAGTCTCGGGCAAATTTATCATCACTTTGAGCCTACTGGTTCCTCCGTCGGTGCCGTATGCAGCTGTCGCGTTGAACCAGATGTAGTTCGTCGAGTTTAGTGGAGAGTCTGCTCCGTCCCAGACGAGAATCTCGGTTTCCCCGTATCCATTCAGGTCTGTGTCGTTCAGCGCATAAATGTTCAGGTAGTTGCCGCCTGTGCCGGAGAAGTTGAAGCCGATTAGCTTGATCGGGAATGCTTCCCTATTGGTTATGTTGAAGGCGTCCGTATAGTTGACTCGGTAGCCTGGACCCCACTTCCCCAAAGTCAGGTTATAGAGCCCTTCCTGGGTAGTAGCGTTTTGAAGTAGAGTCTGACCGTTAGGTGACAGATCTGATCCAGGCCTCAATGCGATGTCAGCGTTCTTGGCATATACAACGAAGAAGTTGTAGGCCACTGGCGCTCTGGCGTACTGGGTCGCTTGGAAGACATAGGCCGCTAGAATCGGCAGCATCAATAGCGCTATCTTCCTGCTCTTCCTCATCTATGATTCACTCTTTCTCTCTCGTTTGCTGAGTCAGAATCGATGTTCGTTTTTAAACGGATTGTGAAAAGACCGTTCGAACCCTAAGTCCACATACCTAAGAAAAACGGGAGGATCATCAAACGAGTAAACAGTTGGTTCACAAGACTTATAAACGGGGTATCGGAAACTTTACGTTCGGCGAGAATTATATGGCTCGAAGATCTCAGATGGAGATACTTATTGACATTCTCAAAGCCGTAGCCAATGGGAAAAGGAAACCGACTCATATAATGTATAGAGCCAACCTTTCTTGGACGAGGCTGAAGAAACAACTGGACTTCTTGGAGAAACAGGAGCTCCTCGACAACACGGTTACCGACGAAGGAGCAATATTCAAGATCACACCCAAGGGCAAAGAGGTCTTAGAATACTTCAAGAGGATCGAGGGTGAACTGTACTACAAGAAAAGAACTCTACCAACCGAGGTTTACATCCACTACAAATAACCACATACACTCTCCTCTTTCTTGACCACAAATGGCCGAAATGTTACGCATCGGATCGATATGTGACTTGGGCCATCGGGAAGGGTAAAGCAGCTCTTAGATAGATCGACTTACACATTTTCACCAACTAAAAGCTCTGGAGATAGTATAGTCCATGTCGAAACGAATGTGGCATCGCTCGGGGCATTACAGTCTAATCAGTGGTCTGCGGCCGTACTTCCTGAAGGTCTCAAAGTAGGATTTCAGGTTCCGCAAAGGCACGTTATCAGGTATTGAGCCAGTCACGTTGATGAAGTATCCGGGACAATGACCTGACGTTCTTAAACACCGCATCACCTCTCTCGAAATCTCTTCTTCATCGCCGAAGGTTAACACCTTCAAGTCCACGTTACCCATCAAAACCTTGTCGTCGCCATATTTCTCAGTTATGAGTTTGAGGTCGCAGCTCGGCTCCATTATCAAGCCGTCAGCCCCAGCTTCGACCAGGTCGTCGACGATCGGTGTGATATTCCCATCCGAGCAGAAGAGCACCTTCACGCCTTTACTCTTCAGCTCCTGCCATAACTTCTTATACCAAGGGAAAACGTGTTGGCGGAGCCATCCGGGAGAGATCATTGGGCCTTCGGTCATGCAGATGTCGTCGTGGCTTATGAAGGCCTTTATGTCGCATTGAGCCCATGCTTTGAAATCTCTCAGAGATATCTGCGCGAATCTGCCCAAGAGCCTTTCGAACCTTTTCGGGTCGTAGTACATAGCCTTGAGGGTCCACTCGAGGCCGAAGGTCATCACTGGCCACATGAAGGTTGTACAGTAGTGTCCTCCAGGAACCAGCTGCGTCCTGAAAAGATCTTGGGTCCTCTTGTGTTCGTTATTGAAGTATTCAACGAGGCCGCCGAGATCTCGATCATTTAGCTCCATCTCTTCCTCTGGATCGTAGTTCAAGACGTCTTCAACCGAGCTTACAGGGAAGGTGACCCTCCATCTTGTTGGAAAAAGATCTGACCAAGAGTCGGATCGAACACTGAATGTTTCGCCCTTCTGCTCGGCTCTATCGTAGGCATCGTAAGATTGCTTCGTCCAGAATATCATGTCGGTATCGAGCTTCTCATAAGTCTTTGCTAAGGCTTCGTCAGGAGATCTGAAGGGGTCTCCTCCACACAACTTCGATATCAGCCCCGTATGGCTTATGTACTCGATCTGTGCTACTCTGCTAGACTCCTCCAAGTATATAGCCGAAAGCCCCCTATCATAACACATAGCATTCACAACTGATTCTTTTTGGCCTGCTAGGGCATTTTCGGTGAGAGAGTCTGTGAACGTGGAGAAAAAGCTTTTTGTTTCTGGGTCCAAGTCTTCTGTAAAGGAACCTTATAATCAGTCAATCGTACACTCGATCTGCTGAAATCCTATTCCTTTAGAGATTCGACTATCTTCTTCAACTCATCGGCTGGTCGATTCAACTTTATCTTCATATAAGTGAGAGTCTCAAGTTGCTCAGGCCTGCTCGCACCTACTTCCGATCTGGCTGGTTCCTCAAGCTCACCAGTCTGGCTCAGCTCAGCCAGATTCCCCGATATTTTCTCCAGTCTTTCGATCAGTCTATCTAAGGTCTTCTCATGCTCGGTCAACGTCGTAGCCAAAAGGTCCAAGTATGCATACTTGACACTTCTATCCGCTGATTCCCTCTTGCTCTCATCTTCAGCCATCGACGACCTCACTCTTCCGGTGGACTGGGCATCCTGAAGTAGATCTTCCTTCCTTTTCTGTATTTCTCTAGGTATCCCATCCGCTCAAGCTGGTTAAGATGGATGCTTTCCACGCTTCTTGATCTACCTGTCTCTTTCGCAACCTGGGTTGTAGTTGCCTCTCTAAGTTTGTCCATTGCAAACATAGTCAACCTGAGGCTGTCGGGCAACCTCATGAGGTATACATTGATCGGGGCCCTCATCGGGACATCCACCTTCATAGGGAGGACATTCATATCTCTAGTTGGCGGGAGGTTTCCCTCTATTATCTTCATCAGCGATTCCAGCTTTCGCTCGATCCTCTGCAAGGTCTCTGAAAGATCACTGCTCAATGCCGCTTTTCTCCCAGTCGACCAGTTATTATTGTTGAACAGTTCTAAATAAAGCTTTAATCTGCTGCTTGTGCGCTGAGTCAGGGAAAACCTAAAGAATCTCCTATGAGAGTAGCAGTTCTCTAGAAGAAGCTTGGTTCAAACCGGAGTTGAAGGAACGAGTTGCCTGAGTTCGCTGCACCACCCGTTCCAATAGGAATCAGAGGATTTTCGGCTGAGTTCAAAGATAGCTAAGTGGGAGGGAAAGGTTGGTTGGAACCTCATATTGGAAGGGTGGCCTTCAATATTGGGGTGCTGCTGGTAGTTCTCTCGGTCTTGCCTCTTCCATTCCTTTCAACGGACTCGGCTGAGTTCGTTGTTGATGTGATCGCGCTGACGATATCTCTCGTCTTTCTGGCTTTTGTCACGTGGGAAGTTAAAAGGCAGGTAAAACTTGCAGTACCGCCGGGCTCGAAAAGCTAAATAGAGCACGCCAATCTCGTTTCGTGCTCAGATTCACGTTCACACTCAAGATACGTGGTTCTAGAGATCGATTCCCGGAGTCTTTCAGGTTGCTCTTAGGATAGCTACTGATGATTGAACCACGTTATTGGGGCATGCGGCGGTTCTGCTCTCTTCAGAAAAGAGGGAATTGCGAGATAGCATAATGCTTATAAATATTTCGCGATGATATGTATAAATGCATGCATAGATTGCTTGCATAAGGGTGGAAGATATATGGAGAAAAGAATCTTTAGTCGTATCTTTGCGATTGTTCTGATGGTGATTCTGCTTCTGCCTTTGATGGTGTCTGCAGTGAGTGCACAGTTGCCGCCTGGTATTCCTAGAGAAGAAACTCTGATACTCGATGTGATTCACGGCAGAACTGCTGATCCAAGCCAGATGAACGCGTGGGTTCCGGGTACCCAGATTGGTTGGGGTTTACATCAATTCGTATTGGACACTCTCTGGTATACAGACCATGGGGACGGCTCGTTAATCAAAGCCTTGGCTTCTAGTCCTCCCCAATACAACGATGATTACACGCAGCTAACAATAAAGTTGAGGGAGGGAATCTACTGGAGTGACGGCGTCGAGTTCACGGCGGACGATGTAGTCTATACTGTCCAGGCCATAAAGAATAACGTGGGATTCACCAACTACGCCCTAACGAACAAATGGGTGGAGAGCATTAGCGCGCCCGACAAATACACCGTGGTTGTTGAGCTTACTTCGCCAAATCCGTACTTCTACACGAACTTTCTCATAGAGGTGTGGGGCTGCCCCTACTACATAATGCCGAAACACGTCTTCGAGATGCAGGATGACCCCGCGAAGTACAACTTCTACCCGCCAGTGTCCCTTGGAGCATACGTACTAGAGAGCCGCGATCCAGATGGATTCTGGTTCCTACTGAAGCTAAGGGATGACTGGCAGCGTACAAGTGTAGGAGTGTGGTGTGAAGCACGCGGAAAGCTGCCAGGTCCGAAGTACATATTGGCCGCTGCATACGAGACTGACGAAGCGAAGATCTTGGCTCAGTCGAGACATGAGCTCGACTGGATATTCGACGTGACAACCGAAGGCTGGCAAACGCTGAAGTCTATGAACCCTGCGAGCGGAAGCTGGTTTAAAGACTATCCTTGGATTTTCCCATATGACTGCACAGCTCGAGGCATGTTCTTCCAGACCGACAGATATCCATACAATATCACAGATGTAAGGTGGGCGCTTACGTTAGCCATCAATGCGACGGAGGTTATGATAACCGCTTTCGACGGTTGCCAGATATTCGTACCAGTACCCGCTGGAATGGCTTATCCCACCTTCAAGAAGTGGCAGCTTGGGCTTAAAGACGAACTGGTTGAGTTCACGTTGACTTTGCCGGACGGGTCTGAGTTCAAGCCGTTCGACACGACCATACCTTACAAAATCGCAGACTATGCTACGTCAAAAGGCTACGAGATAACGTTGGACGTGAATGAGATATGGGGACCAGGATGGTGGAAATTCTCTCCCGACGTTGCTACGGAACTGTTAGAGGCTCATGGATTTTATAAGGGTACCGATGGCAAATGGAGATTGCCTGATGGTAGCGTCTGGACGATCCCAATAGATGCGCCGACTTACGAGATAGATTCAACAAGGATGTGTATGGGGGTGGCTGAGAGTTGGAGAAAGTTCGGCATCGATGTCTCAGTTGAAACGCTAGAAGGAACCCCCTTCTGGAACGACTATAACTACGGCTTCTTCTCAGTTGGCGGATACTGGGCTTGGGGTTCAGAAGACCCAACTCTTGTAGGCAGAGTATACGAGAGCCTTCACTCAAGCTACTACGAGCCTGAAGGTACGTACGCGCCGAGCGGAACAAGGTATACCGACCCAGAACTCGATGCGCTGATAGACGAAGTTATGGCGATATCTCCATTCGATCCCAAAGCTGAGGAGTTAACTCGCGATATTCTGATGCACCTTGTCGCTAATATGCCAGCGGCTTTTATGTTTGACTGCAAGAAGTTCTCGCCGTACGACACTACCTATTGGGTGGGATGGCCAAATGGTGAAAATCCATACTGGTCGTTCCTTTACTGGTGTGCTGGTGCTAAATTCATTCTGCCAAACCTTAGGTCGACGGTTGCCCCCACTGCGACTACTGTAACGGAAACCGTGACAGTAACAGAAGCCGCAGAAACCGTGACTGTTCCAACGATGGATGTAACGAGCGTCGCAGGCGCCGGAGTAGTAGCCCTCATCGTGGGAGTAGTAGTCGGCTGGCTTGTCGCGTCACGAAAGAAATAAATCATGCAACTTCCCCCCTTTTTTTTCACACGGGTGTTTGTGGAAAGAGTCATGAAGGGTTTGGAATTAGGAAGTTTCAAATTTCTCGCCCACGTCATCGGCAGACTGTTATTCTTTCTTTTGACAGTTTGGGTTGGGCTTACAGCAACGTTTGTGGTGTCTAGGGCAAGTCCAATAGATCCTAGTGTAATCTTGGTGTCTAGATTGCTGGCTATGGGATCGTATCTTAGGCCTGAAGAAATATTGGCCATGAAGCAGCAGATTCTGGAACTCTACGGTCTGGATAAACCTGTGTACATGCAGTATCTTTCATTCATAAGGGGTGTCCTTTCAGGGAATTTGGGACCCTCCTTTGCCTTCTTCCCTACTCCCACCATTAACCTCATACGGAATTCGATTTCCTGGACAGTGCTCCTATTGGGGTTCTCTACAGTCTTATCCTGGATAGTAGGAAATGTTATCGGCGTGCTGGCAGCAGTCTTCAGTCGGAGCCGGATATCCAAAGCACTGGAATGGATCGCTATGGGCCTTTACCCAGTTCCGTACGTTATAATAGCCATTCTACTTTTCCTGTTCTTTAGCCTTACTATCCCGATGTATAGGGGTGTGGGAGGAGGAGGAATGGTTATGCCTTCCCTTTCCGTTTCATACATAATTGAGGTACTCACACGCCTCTCAGTACCTGCTTTGTCTATTGTGCTGGTTTCCTTGTCCTCGTGGTTCCTGTCAATGAAGGCTCTGGCGTTAAGCGTGAAAGGAGAAGACTTTGTCAGTTACGCCATCATAAGAGGGCTAGGTCGGAAAGTCGTCACCAAGTATGTTATGCGAAACAGCTTGTTGCCTCAGATAACTTCACTCGCGCTTAGTCTCGGATACATTTTCAACGGCGCCTTGGTCACGGAATACATATTCGCCTATCCCGGTTTGGGAAGACTACTCTATCAAGCAATCACTAACGCCGATTACAACTTGATGTTAGGAATACTCTCTTACTCTATAATAGGAGTGGCTCTAGCGGCCTTCGTTCTGGATTTGGTCTATCCACTCATAGATCCCAGAATTAGGTATGGTGGTTAGAAGGATGAAGGCTTCAAAAGCCTTGAAGGCAACTATCGGCATACTCATAGTGTTACTGACTTTCGCTTTCATACTCCCTCATTTCGCCCCCTATGATCCGAGGAGGTGGGCCACGGTACCTAGAGACCAGCCGCCCTTAGTTACCTATCCGTTCGGCACCACGACGGTTGGGCAAGATTTGTTCTGGCTAAGCTCTTATGCGTTAAGAAACTCTATCACTCTGGGTGTTTTGACGGCCTTCGTATCTATATCAATAGCTTTTCTCCTCGGAGCTATCGCGGGCTTCACAAGGAGCTCGATTCTACGACACACAGTAACCTTATTCATTGATAGCTTCTGCTTGATTCCCGGATTGCCAGTCTTGATAGTCCTCGCTTACTCTTGGAGACGGTATCTGAGCCCGGTCTTGATAGCTCTGATACTATCAATATTCGGTTGGGCTTGGCCCTCGAGGCAGGTGAGATCCTTAATGCTAAGCCTGAGGGAGAGGCCTTTCACTTACACAGCGCTCCTTTCTGGTTTCGGTATGATTAGAATGTTCTTTTATGAGTATCTCCCGTACATAATAAAGTGGTTAGCAGTCTCATTCCTTGGATTGCTGAACTGGGCCATAGGTATGGAGACGACGATAGCGGTCTTCGGTTTATCCAGTCTAGAAGAGGCGACTATAGGGTCGATAATTTACTGGGCTATGCAGTACCAAGCCGTCTTGAGGGGGATATGGTGGTGGCTCGTAATCCCGATACTCATACTTATGCTGTTGATAATAACCTTGTATGAACTCTCAAAGATTGCTGGAGAACTCATAGGAGCCAGGTGAGTGTGGATCTCCTCCTCAAGGGCTTAGACATCAAAGGCGGCTACGAGCTGCAGGAAGCTTATGTAGATGCCGTCAGCAATGTGTCGCTTGAGCTACACAGAAACGAGGTCTTCGGGATAGCTGGCGAGTCAGGATGCGGAAAGTCAACCCTCATAAAGATATTGTACGGCTACATTGAGCCGCCTTTAACATTGAGGAATGGCCTCATAGAACTATACACTAACGATGGAAACACATTAGAGATATCTTCCCTCAGTCCAGATAAGCTTCGGAAGACCATTTGGTGGAGACTTGTCTCTTACATCCCTCAGAACGCGATGAATGTTTTGAACCCGACCATAAGGATAAGAGATCACTTCGCCGAGATGTATAGAGAACACATAGGGCTGGAAAAGAGTGAATCTTACAGTAAAGCGCAGAAATACATAGAGACCTTCGGCTTACCAAACGACGTTCTCGCTGCTTTTCCCCACCAGCTTAGCGGGGGGATGAGGCAGAGAGTGGTGATCGCCATATCACTACTGCTCGAGCCGAATCTAGTTTTGGCGGATGAGCCTTCATCAGCCTTGGATGTAATCAACCAACGTGCAGCTCTGACCTTTCTCAAAAATGCCCAAGAGAACCTTGGAAACACCCTCGTACTGGTATCCCACGATATGAGCATCCAAGGTGTCCTAACAGACAGGATGGCCCTGATGTATGCTGGAAAGATGATCGAAGTTGGAGAGACCCAAGAGATCTTGGAGAACCCGCTGCATCCATATACGAAGGCGCTGACAAGATCTCTGCCAAGACTTGGAGATAAAGCGCAGAGGAGAGGTCTTAGGGGGCAACCGCCAGACCTTAGGAACCCTCCTCAGGGATGCAGGTTCTATCCTAGATGCCCCTCTCCTCAGCCGATATGCCAGAAAGAAGAGCCGAAGATTTCCGAGACACAACGGGACCATTACG
>Ga0224506_10002146_pt1 | contig 13634 bp, 9 predicted proteins | sample SF_Jan12_sed_USG_2_FD_169108 | JGI IMG/M metagenome (GOLD analysis project Ga0224506, IMG submission 169108) | Sediment microbial communities from San Francisco Bay, California, United States - SF_Jan12_sed_USGS_8_1 | ecosystem: Environmental > Aquatic > Marine > Sediment | place: USA... | reverse complement strand
CATCTGGATTGATTTAGTGATGACGGCAGAACCTGCCACTGCTACCGCTGCCAGTTTGACTTTGGTCTTTGTGCGTTTTATGGCTTTCTTAATAGCCTCGGCGACTGCTTCGGCATCCTGAATGTTTTTTTCTACCACAGCATCCGCTGGCAGAGGCTCAACTGCCTGAGCTTCAACCCGATACTGATCGCCATTTTTACTTAATTCCAGTAACTTGATAGACGTAGAACTAATGTCTATCCCTAGTATTGTTGCGCTTTTGCGTTTTAGAGAAAACACAAGCAATCCCCTGTCCGAAGTTTATGTTATATCAATAACATGAGAAATTGGTTTAAATAGTAGTCGCAAGTTAAGAAAATTACTAGCCAAATTTGAATTTAATATCGCTTAAAGCCGGTTCAGGCACTATAATTTTCCGATATCTAGTCAATCTTAAGGTCTAAACGAGTTTTATGCGACGTTCTTTGAAGTATTTTAAATTAAGTTTAATTGTTATTTTAGCAGGCTTAACGCTTGGCCTGCTGTCTGTTTTGGGTACATATCTATACATTGCACCCACATTACCCTCAATTGATGGTTTAAGTGATGTAAAACTACAAGTTCCACTTCGAATATATAGTCAGGATGGCGCGTTGTTAGGGGAGTTTGGTGAAAAAAGGCGTTCACCTAAAGAAATAGAGGATATACCGTTACAGTTAAGGCAGGCATTTCTAGCGGCAGAGGACGATCGGTTTTATGAGCACCCTGGGATTGATTATCAGGGGATTCTGCGGGCAGTTGCTCAGCTGATCCTGACGGGGGAAAGAGGACAGGGAGGCAGTACAATCACCATGCAGCTGGCTCGAAACTTCTATCTGAGTCCGGAAAAAACCTATATTCGTAAGATTAAAGAGTTATTTCTATCTTTAAAAATAGAGAATGAGTTAACAAAGGATCAGATTCTCGAGCTTTACCTGAATAAAATATATCTGGGAAACAGAGCCTATGGCGTTGCTGCTGCTGCTCAGGTTTATTACGGCAAACAACTGGCGGATCTGGATCTTGCCCAGATTACAATGATAGCGGGGTTGCCAAAGGCGCCATCACGCTATAACCCGATCATCAACCCTGATCGGGCAATTATTCGCCGTAATTATGTGCTGAAAAGAATGGTTAAGCTTGCTTATATAGATGAAGCGGATATGCGCTGGGCCAGAGTGCAACCGGTAACAGCGGGCCTGCATCAGTCACCGATTGATGTTTATGCTCCTTATGTGGCAGAAATGGTGCGTGCAGAAGTGCTTAAGCAATATGGTGATGATGCTTATACCAGTGGTTTAAAAGTCATTACAACAGTGGATAGCCGGTTACAAACAGTGGCAAATAATGCACTGGTTAAAGCCCTGGTGGATTACGACATGCGCCATGGTTACCGGGGTGTTGAAGGGCATTATGACATTACTGCTGAGCCAGAATCAGCAGAGTCATTACAGAACGACGAAACGATATCGTCAAATGAACTTGAAGGAACAATAAAGCGTATACCGGAAACCGAAGGGGTAATGGCACTTGAGCAGAGTGCTGAAGTGGTTCAGCCTGAAACAGAGCCGGCTGTTGTGCCGGAGTACAAAGTCTGGGAGAGGGCTTATATGCAGGGGCGGTCCGAAGACTGGGACGACTGGCTTAAATCTTACATAACAGAGAACGGCTTGAAAGCTGCGCTGGTGCTTGAGGTGGATGAGAAATCAGCCAAGGTATATTTACGCGGCGACCGCATTATAGCGCTGGACTGGACGGCTATTGAATGGGCCAGACCCTATGAATCGGTGAATAAACAGGGGCTTGCACCGACAAAAGTCAGCGATGTTTTTAATGTGGGAGATATTATTCGGATCAGTCAAAATAAAGAAGGCTACTGGCAACTGGCGCAGATACCGGAAGTAGAAGGCTCGTTACTGGCATTAAATCCAAATGATGGTGGTATTCGTGCACTAACGGGAGGCTTTAACTTTACCCGCAGTGGCTTTAACCGGGTTCTTCAGGCTAAGAGGCAGGCTGGCTCATCGTTTAAACCGTTTATTTATTCAGCAGCGTTAGAGAAAGACTACACGGCAGCCTCCATTATTAATGATGCACCGGTGGTTTTTCATGACTCGGCACTTGAGGGGATGTGGAAGCCGGAAAATGACAGTGGTAAGTTTTATGGACCAACAAGACTTCGCAAGGCATTAACAAAATCAAGAAATCTGGTTTCTATTCGTATTTTAAGGTCGATTGGTGTGAGCTATGCCACCCGATACGCTGAAAAATTTGGCTTCGACCGTAGTAACCTGCGCCATGACCTGTCACTGGCACTGGGGAGTTGTGAGTTAACACCACTTGAGCTGGGTACGGGGTATTCTGTGCTGGCTAATGGTGGTTATCTCGTTAAACCCTACTTTATTAAGCGCATTGTAGATATCGATTTGCATACGGTATTCGAGGCAGACCCTGCGGTGGCTTGTGTGAGTTGTGCACTGGCTCAGCAGTCTTCCAATCAGTTTGTGTTTCAGCCAGCCGATTATGAGACCGCTCAGCATGGTGAAACGAAAACGGATGATGAGCCTGAGCAAATGGGGCGTTTACCTAAACAGGCAGAAAAGACGGTTGAAGAACGCAATATTTATCTTATGAATTCAATTTTAAGAGATGTTGTGCAAAAAGGAACGGCACGTCGAGCCAGGGTACTGGGCCGCAATGATCTGGCGGGTAAAACCGGTACAACCAATGACCAGCGTGATGCGTGGTTTAATGGCTTTACCCCGGAGCTGGTCGCCACGGCCTGGGTTGGTTTTGATCAGGTGAAATCACTGGGTGCCAGAGAGACCGGCTCGCGTGCAGCATTACCGATGTGGATTGAGTTTATGCGAGAGGCATTGATAGGTGTACCTGAAAAACAGTTAGAAAGACCCGAGGGGCTGGTTGAAGTAAAAATAAACGCCGATACTGGTGAGCTGGCATCTCCCGGAGACCCTGATGCCATCTTTGAGACTTTTCGCAGTGAAACAGCGCCTAAGCTTGGTCAGATTATGCCGATAATACCTGGCAGTGGCGCAGACGCACCTGCGGAGTTATTTTAGTTTAGACAGCGAGGTGGCAGATATATGATATATCTGCCACAAGACCGGCTTTCCCTCTTTTTCGCTGAATAAATCATACCTATATGTTTGTTCTGCCTGCGGTGGCCGATACCTAGTCTGCCTTTATAGATGTGTCATGTGATTTTGTTATTATCTTTGTGTGAATGATGTCTGATATCGGAGGTATATTAAATTAGGCCGAGTTGCTGTGCTTTTAAAGCGGCTTCAGCGCGGGATGAAACACTGAGTTTATCGTATAAATGTTTGACATGATCCATGACGGTATAAATGCTCAGGTTAAGTGCTTTTGCAATTTCTTTATTTTGCATGCCTTTTGCGATCAGTGTGAGAATTTCATTTTGCCGGCATGTTAATTTATGCGTGTTTTGTAGTATTTGCTTTTGATGGAAGTGATTAATCATCAAGCGGACAACTGAAACAGATAAAACAGGAGCGCCTTTTTTAGCGCGGTTCAGACACGTTTTTAGCTGCTGACTTGTACCTTCTTTTATAAGGTAACCGTCTGCCCCTGACTGTAAAGCCAGGAAAATATTGTGCTTGTCCAGTGATAATGCTGAAAGTATGCAGGTGACATCCGGATCTTTTTTCTTGATAGTATCAAGCAGGTGCAAGGCGGCGTTATCTCTGCTGCCTGCGTCCAGTAATGCAATACTGAAAGTGAGTGTTGCCAGCCATTTACTGACATCATCTAAGCTGTCAGTAATAAATATTTTAGAGGACGGAAAAATCTCTCTAATAACGGGTGCTAACCACTGATGGCTGCAAGACAGAGTATCAAAGATTAAAATGTTTTCTGATAGCATTCTGTTATACCTATATCCTTAGGGCTCTTTAGAGAAAAATTAGTCAGCTGTATTGACGTTGCGTTTATTGTTTGTTGAAAGGGTTTTGTTAGCTTTTTCTGATTTGATCCCCAATATCAAGCCTAATTCTTCTAAAGTGTGAATTATGAACTCTTCACCATCATCCGCTTTATGTAGTCGTGCAACGACCTTATTCGCCTCATTGCTGTAAACACGAATGATATAGTTTTTCATTAGTTTGCTTCCTGCATTTATAAACACATAATAATGATAACAGGCGGGGCTTGCAGATCGCTTGCAGTTTGATCGTGATGAAAAAAAGCTATGAAATACAATGAGTTAGATTGTATCTGGGAATGGTGTGTTACGTCGTCAGTAAGAAAAGATTAATTTTCGAGTAACTTGCTGGTGGGTGCAGAAGGTTCTATATCGAGATGTGAGAGCAGGATACGGCGACACTGGTCATAGGTTGTATTAGCAAGGTCACGACGTCCCTGCCGGAGGTAGATCTGTATTAAGGTCTGATACAAGGATTCTGATAATGGTTCTATCTTAATGGCCTGATGACACAATTCAATAGCGATATTCGGCTGCTGCAGGTTTGCCTGAATCTCTTCTGTAATGGCATTTAAGTACAGGCCTCTTAAGTGTTCACGCCGCGTGAGAATATCAAAGTCATCGTTTTCTGATTTAAGGTACTCGCCTTTATACAGGGCAAGAGCTTGCTGGCGGTTAGCGTTATTTTCCGCAATATCAGTCTTGGTAACCAGTAGTGCTGAAAAGGCAGAATCATCTGACCAGCAATGGTTTTTACTCAGGCAAAGTTTATCACTTTCTCGTAAAATGATCTCGTCAGATAAAAGTAACTGACGTAATCTGTGCAAATGGGTATGCAGAGAGTTTTGTTGCTTGTCAGCAGGCATGTCCGGGTACAGCTCGTCATTCAATGTCGAAATCAATACATGACCATGGTGTTTGATTATGCATTTAAGTAATTGTATGGGGCGTGCATTACGTCGCGTTTCGGCAAAAATGGCACGGCCATTAACCAGCACCTCAAAGCGACCTAATGTGAATACTTGAACGGGCCATGGCCATTCGGTAACGGCTGGTGAAGGCGCAGGCAGATAGTTAATGTGCAGAGCAATCCAGTTTTTCATTATCTCGCTTTCAATATCATAGCGAAACGCAAACTGAGCAACGGTGGAAACCAGCGCAGGGTACCAGTTTGTATAGCGATTGATCTTATGTTGTTTTATTAGCAAGATAGCTTTTTTGAGGCACTGAAAGGCTGTATCCATCTCGCCAGTTTTAGCTTTGAGCAGGGTTTTGATCATCAAAGCATGGACAAAAACTCCGTAATTTGGAAACCCATCGACGGTGTCGATAGTACGGTCTGCGAACTCCAGACTATGCTGATAATCACCTGTCCAGAATAGTAATTCAGCATGTGCAGTATCGAGAATAATGCGCCAGGAAAATAAATTATCTTCGCCAATCGCCTGTTTTGACAGCTCTATGTTTTTTAGCGCCTCTGTATAGTCATCCTGGAACAGGTGTTTTTGTGTTTGTAGGTAATAATAATTACTGAGGTAGTTCCTGTCGCCTCTGCAAAGCGGATAAAGCTGCTCAAGACAGTTATTTACAGATTTAAAATCGGCTCTGTATAATTCAAACTTTGCCTGTGCAATTAATAAAAAAGCATCAAGTGCCGTAATCTCACTTTGCTTGGCGAATTGTTTAAGAGAGATCACAAGTTGGTGGCCTTTCTCTATATTCATGCCAACAACCCATGCAAAGACAATAGTGAAATGACTTGCCAGATAAATAAATGGTGGTAAGTGTTCTTTGCTGATAAATGGCAGAATAAAACTGACCGTATTGAATATTTTTTCGGAATTGCACTCATTAAAATAGATCATCAAAAGTGCGATGGTTAGCTCCGCCGTTTGTGCTGGGTCTGCATTCAGTTCAATTTCCTGCTCACAGCGCTTTATCCAGTAATTCATCTGTTCGCGATCATAATCAGTGATGAAATAAGCCGTCATCAGTGTGCTGATTAAATCTTTTTGGGACAGTGACTCAGGGATAGTGTATGAAGTTTGTAATGCGCTGAATTTTTCTATTAAAGAGTCGAGTTTTTCAAAGCAATGAAGCGTGACATTGACCTGTTTAATAGCGGCTAACTGAGACTCGAAGGCAGAAGCTATATTCCCCTCGGTCAGAAAAAGGTCGCATGCTTGACTGTAGTAATTAATGGCAGCTTCCGGATTGCCCATCGATAGAAGGCTGGCATTAATGTAACAAAGCTGCGCAGTGCTGTTAATGCGGGTTAGCGGTATTTTACGCATAGCCTGGCTAAGCTGAGACACTTGTCCGCTTGCTATGAATGCACCAGCCTGCTCGCAAATAAGAGTTATTGCCTGATCGCTATCATCAGCTTCGAAAAATAAAGAAATAGCGCTGAAGTAATTTTTGTCTTCTGCGAGTAACTGTGCGGTATGGTGTATTAGCCGGCATATTGATTTTACTGAAAAGTGATTTTTGAGTTCCAGTTGTAAGAATTCCTGAAAAAGCGGGTGAAAAATAAATTTATCACCTTCGTACGGTATAATAAATTGATTTTTTGAGCTCATCTCGTTAATAAGTACCATGACATTTTTGTCATTACTGATCTTCAGAGCGAAGGACTGAGAAATATAGGGCAGGTGTGAAAGTCTTAGCAGGCATTGTTGGTTTGCACGGGAGAGTTTGAGAAAAACTTCTTGTGCAAAGTATGCAAAACTGGAAGCAGACAGGGATTTGTGTTTATTATGAATATTAGTGCTATCGAGCTGACCAAGCAGTAAACCGGAAATCCATCCGTCTGAGCGTTTATGTAGTTGTAATAGTGATTGCGGATCAGAGATATCATAATTCAGTAATTTGGCTAGATCACACCATTCTGTTTCATTAAAACGCAGATGCTGTTCATTGATAAGGCTCATTTTTTGAGCGGCCTGCAGGGCAATAAATGAATCCGGCGGTTGTTGTCTGCTGATGACAATAATTGACTGGCCAGGTTGTATTGCAGTAATCATCACAGGCAGCAAAGTATATAAAATACTGTCTTCTGCCAGTAAGTGGAGATTGTCAAAGACAATTACGCCGTCAGCCCTTAACAGTGAAGATAAAGTATCAGTAAACTGTCTGGTGAAATTAGTAATACCTGGCAGGTATTCTGCAGACAAATAAGGAAATGTTTTGGTACTTTTTGGTGAGAGTTTCTTTGCACCCAGTTTAAGGAAATGGAATAAGGTTGCGGGATCAGAATCTCCGTCATCGATTTGATACCAGATATTTCTTCTTTTGTATTTTGTCAGGAAACTGCTGATTAGTGTAGACTTGCCTGACCCGCCAGAGGCTGATACCCATATCAGAGGAGAAAATTCCTGTCTGGCTTTAATGTCAGTTAATAACTCGTCACGAAATAAAACGCGATGTACGAGTGGTTGAGTGATTTTGGATGGATAATTTACTGTTGTCATCTATTGTTGAGTGTATTGCTGAGTTACGAAGAGCGGTTAACAAACATGGGTATTTATTTACCAGCTTGACGAATGTTTATATTGTAATTAGTTGTGCTATATGGTGTAGGAATCATAGAACAGACTTCTTGTTATATATCAACTTTACAATGCGAATGTACACTTACGATTGTTTTTCTAGTTGTGTAGCTATCATGCCGGCATTCTTTTAAATCATAAGTCCCATTTTTTGTGCTTTAATCGCCGCTTCTGCCCGGGACGATATGTGGAGTTTTTTATAAATATGTTTTATGTGATCCATTATCGTATAGATACTTAAACTTAGCTCACTAGCAATTTCCTTGTTTCGCATGCCCTTAGCTATCATTGACAGTATCTGAATCTCCCGTACTGAAAGATTGGCATTAGAGCCTATGAGCGGGCTGTTTTTAAAGAAGGAAAGCATTAAACGGGCTACTTTAGGCGACAGAGGGGGCTCGCCGTGAATAATACTTTCAAGGTGGCTTCTGAATCTAGTATTGGAGTTATCTTTAATGATGTATCCGTCTGCGCCTCTTTGTAATGCGCTAAAAATACTTGTTTTATCATCGAAGATTGTTGACATGATGCATATGGTATCTGGCTTGTATTTTTTTATCGACGCAAGGATGTCGAGTCCGGAGCCATCAGGTAAATGAATATCAAGTATGGCCAGTGCAAAGTCATGGCTCTTTATAAGATTCCGGCAGGATTTAATTGAGCCTGCTAAGAATAGAGAGTGTTGCGGAAACAATTCAACGAGCACAGTGTGTATCAACTTCTGTATGGTTGGCTCGTCTTCAAGTAAAAGAATGTTTTTATTTGTCATAAGTCATTATCTTATTTGTATGGGAATTTTAGATCAAAACAAATAGCAGGTAGATTGTCTGATTTTTCAATGTACCAGTTAATAGATCCTCTTAATAATCGGCTTCTACGGCACAGATTAGAAAGTCCTGTCCCCTGTTTCCAGTCGGATATAGTGGCGGTGTTTTTGCTGCAGCATTTAAGATTTACAATATTATTTTTGTATGTGCATTCAATTTTTATTTGATTTGATGTGCCGTGACGTAATTCGTTGGAAATAATTTCATTAAGAATCCTTTTGATTTGTAACACAGACTCGGATTTAAGATAAATACCTTCTACATCAGAGCTTATATTCCAAAGTATAGTTTTATCTTTTTCTGCTGCTCTCTCAGCTAATGCATAACGCTCGTCAGCAAGAAGTTCTGATAAAGTCATTGCTTCCTCATTTCGCATAGAGTAGACAATGTCTCGCAGTGTATGCAGGCTGTCGCTTGCAACTTCAGCCAGAGAGGGCTTTTTAATCCCATGTATGAGGCTTAGTAGTTTTGGTCCGAGATCATCATGTAAATCACTCATGATACGCTCCCGCTCCTCGTTAACGCCTTGTTGTTTGTATTTGAGTGCCTGATAAGTATGACTAAAGAGGTCAGTAATGCCTGATATTAGTTTGATATCATCATAAGTAAACAGCCTTGATCCATTTTCCGGGTACTCTAGTAATACGGATGTATTATTATCGATTCCTGGCAGTTGCAAAGAAAGTCCTGACTTCTGAATGCATGGCTCGACAGTCAAAATATCAGTCTCGGAGATGTTTTGTACATTAAATAATTTCTTAAGAGTTGCCATAAAGACAGAGTTTATTTCTGATGGGGAATCTATTGCGGAGATTGATCTGATAATTTCTGGTATATACTTTGAAAGAGTAATTTCTTCTCTGTGTGTGAAATGTTTCCATAGTTGCTGTCTGATCGGAAAATATATCCAGCCAACGATTAGTATAGAAATAAATGATGCGGTATTTTCATTCAGCTGTAAGAGTGTTACTAAAGCGATGTCTAACAGTATGATTATGAGTCCGGCAAAAAACCAGTTCCAGATACTGAACCACCATTTATCAATGTTGAATAGTTTGTACTGATATATACCGATTGCAATGCCAATGAATATCAGATTAGAAAAGAACAAAACAAACGGAAAGCTGACGAAGGGTGAATATCCCAGTGAAAGTGGCAGAATATTTAAACTGATATTTAAGCCTGCACCTGTTGCCATAAATAAAAACAGCCATTTAAACTGCGCCATCTCTATTGCCATGCCACGGGCTTTTCTCCACTGTAAAAATGAAACAAAAAATAGTGTGATAAATAAAATATTAAAGTGTATAAGGTAAATACTTTCAACTAACTCTACCTGCTGCGTAATAATATTAAGCCAGAATAATAAAGGCGCGCATATTAATACGTAGATGATTTTCTTACTAGCGAGTCTCGATGGGTAATAAAGCAGCAGTCCAAGTAAGAAGTATGCGAAGACAAGTGCTGCAAGTATCTGAAACGGGTGAGCATATTCAAGTATCAGTGGATTGATTACAAGTTCTCTGAAAAAAGATGTCTGACCAATTATAATGTTGAATGTGAATGCAGTCGCAGAAACTGACAGGATCCAGGCACTCATGCTGCCTTTCTTAAAGCCAATAATACTGATGTAAAAGACAAACGAAAGCACGCCTATTACTAAGTTGGCAATATGGCCAGCCTTCAGGCTGTAAATGTCACGATGCGGTTCAGGTTTTATTAAATATATTTGTTTATTGTTGTCTTTTAACCAGACGTTGTCTGATGAAAGTATTTCGAATATTTTTTTATTGTTTGCAACAAAATGATTGTAGTCTGCGAATGTCGGTAAATCTGCAGGCTCGGGTATTATTTGCTGACTTGTTAATTTAACAGACTGCTGCTGATTCCCGATTTCAGTGATCAGTATGCCGGGGGAAAGAAGATTGTATGTCGGACCGGTTCTTTCAAGGCTGTCAATAATAAGTCCATGAGAGTTTTTTTCTATAGAAAAATTTATCCCTAACCAGGGAGTTGTATAGGTTAATAAGAAAAAACAGGTTGCAAATGTCAGGCTGAATATTGCACTTAGTATTATTATTATTCTCGGTGTCATACATAAGATTATATAGGATTAATAAATACCTTACTTATTTATTTAACGGATGTCCGAATGGTGACCGCATGTTGGTGGTTAGTTGTTACTGCCTTAATCAATGGATGTGTTTTAAATACGGATCCGAATTATTAGTAACGATAAAAGTACGAGTAATCTTCATCATTATGGCGGTTTAACTTTTGGCTGTCTATAAGTTATGCAGTGGTTATTTGTCAGTCAGGCGTATGACAGTTGATTAAACTGGAGCACAAAAAAAGCCCGTTAAGAACATAGCGGTTATAAGTAGAACTGCTCGTCAGTGATGCTTACCAGGTTTGTAATTCCCAGTTATCAATCGCGCGAATATCACCAGTGGCATTATCTATAATAATTAGCTTCAATGAACCATTGCCGTCTTTACTTACTAGGTTATTTATTATCAATAAAATGAATACGAGTACGGCGCGCTAATCAGTTTATTTGATGTTAATGCAGAGCGTGCTACGAGATCTTTATCCAGGTATCAGGAATAACTTTAGAATAAAAAGTGGAATTGCTGTCGTTTAAATAAGTGACTAGAGAGTAAGTCTGTTAACTGTTTTTTTTAGGATTTGAAAGAAACACATCCGAGGGGGCATTATGTGTTTCTTTCAAAAGATAATTTTATTTTGAATGGTAAGGCCTGCTCAGGTCGTGCACAGCATTGATAAAGGCACCTGCATTTTCCGGGTCGATATGCTGATGGATGCCATGTCCTAAATTGAAAACGTGGCCTTCATGTTTGCCGAAGCTTTCAAGAATAGTTGCTACTTCCTGACGAATTCTGTCCGGAGATGAATACAATACACAAGGGTCCATGTTGCCTTGAAGTGCTACTTTGTCGCCAACACGCTGGCGTGCTTCACCGATATCAATAGTCCAGTCTAAACCTAATGCATCAACACCAATAGCCGCCTGATCTTCCAGCCATTGTGCCCCGCCTTTGGTGAACATAATAACAGGGATTTTTTTGCCATCTTTCTCGCGATTGAGGCCTTCAACAATCTTATGCATGTAATTCAGTGAAAAATCTTTGTAGTCACGAGTGGTTAATGAGCCGCCCCAGGTATCAAAAATCATCACGGCTTCTGCACCGTGTTCTATTTGTGCATTGAGGTATTCAATGATCGTTTTTGCCAGTACATCAAGAATCTGGTGCATCATTTTAGGCTGGTCGTACATCATGCCTTTCACTTTGCCGAAATCTTTGCTGCTGCCACCTTCCACCATATAAGTGGCCAGTGTCCATGGGCTGCCAGTGAAACCAATGAGGGGTACTTTGCCATCAAGTTCGCGGTGAATCATGCTGACAGCCGCCATAACATAACCCAGTTCTTCGGTCATATCTGGCACGGCTAGTTTGGCAACATCCGCCATGCTCTGTATCGGGCGCTCAAATTTTGGACCTTCCCCTTCAGAAAAATACAGGCCGAGGCCCATCGCATCAGGAATTGTCAGTATGTCCGAAAATAAGATAGCAGCATCCAGCGGGTAGCGCTCAAGCGGTTGCATGGTGACTTCGGTGGCTAATTCCGGGGTTTTGCAAAGTGTTAAAAAGTCACCGGCTTTGGCGCGCGTGGCACGGTATTCTGGTAAATAACGTCCGGCTTGTCTCATCATCCAGACAGGTGTCTGATCAACGGGTTGTTTTAAAAGGGCGCGAATGAAACGGTCGTTTTTTAGATTAGACATTATTATTTACCACAAGGGATAGTCGACAAAGGCCGTAATAGTCTTTAAGTCGATGAAACTTAATAAAGCCAGAGAGGTTGTTGAAGATATCGCTGAGGCGTCAGCCTCGGTGATCGATTTAGGCAGTCAGAATAGCTTTAATTTTACCGCTAACAGCGCCTATATCAGCACGACCCTGAAGTTGGGGTTTTAAAACACCCATGACCTTACCCATGTCCTGCATGGCACTGGCACCGGTTTCAGCGACAGCGGCTTTGACCATTGAATCGATTTCTTCATCACTCAAAGCTTCTGGCAGATAGTCCTGAAGAACAGTGATTTCGTAATTTTCCTGTTCAGCCAGTTCGTCGCGACCTGCATCGGTATACTGCTTAGCAGAGTCGCGCCGTTGTTTAACCATTTTATCGAGCACAGCCAGAATTTGATCGTCACCAAGCTCTTCACGAGAATCAACCTCGATCTGTTTGATGGCGGCAAGCATCAGGCGAATGACACCAAGACGCTTTTTATCGCCTGATTTCATCGCAGCCTTCATTGCGGCTGAGAGGTCTTGTTTGAGTGCGCTCATGGTTTACTGCTTAAACTATCAGAATTAACGACGGCGAGATGTAGGCGCGCGTAAACGTTCTTTTGATAACTTTTTCAGGTAACGCTTAACAGCGGCAGCTGCTTTACGCTTACGCTCTGCTGTTGGCTTCTCGTAGCATTCGCGACGACGGATCTCGGTTAAAACACCCGCTTTTTCGCATGAACGTTTGAAACGACGTAATGCAATGTCAAACGGTTCGTTATCTTTAACTTTAACTGCTGGCATGAATCTCTCACTGTTCAGTTTGGAAATTCGTCACGTATTTACGGACGAGTGAATCGCAGGATTATAAGCGTGCTTTCCTATAAAATCAAAGTAGAATACGAAAATTATTTAAATAACTGAAATATAAGCCGGAGAAAGTGTCGAAAATGCGGGTTTTAGGTATAGAAAGCTCCTGTGATGAAACAGGGATCGCGATTTATGACAGTGAAAAAGGTCTGTTAGCGCATAGCTTGCACAGTCAGGTGGCGTTACATGCCGAGTATGGTGGTGTGGTCCCGGAGCTGGCTTCGCGTGACCATGTTCGTTATCTGATACCTTTGTTAGATAAAGCATTCCAGCAAGCGGGCATTGATAAAACCGAGATAGATGGCGTGGCCTATACTGCAGGGCCTGGGCTGATCGGTGCGCTTATGGTGGGGGCTTCTGCAGGCAGAAGCCTGGCGTATTCTCTGGGGGTGCCGGCTGTGGCGGTGCACCATATGGAAGGACATTTATTGGCACCTATGTTAGAAGACAATGCACCCGCATTCCCGTTTATCGCCTTACTGGTTTCAGGCGGCCACACTTTGTTAGCCAGAGTAGATGGTGTCGGACAATACAAGATTCTCGGTGAGAGCCTTGATGACGCGGCGGGCGAGGCCTTTGATAAAACAGCTAA
>Ga0224506_10002144_pt1 | contig 13639 bp, 10 predicted proteins | sample SF_Jan12_sed_USG_2_FD_169108 | JGI IMG/M metagenome (GOLD analysis project Ga0224506, IMG submission 169108) | Sediment microbial communities from San Francisco Bay, California, United States - SF_Jan12_sed_USGS_8_1 | ecosystem: Environmental > Aquatic > Marine > Sediment | place: USA... | reverse complement strand
TGTCAAGATTAGTGATGAAAGTGGTAATTTCTTCAATGGAAATAGCTTTTAAAGCCACCGTTACTTTTTCTATTCCATTTTCAACAAACTGTTGTGTGCTTACCTTTTCAGTTTTTATTTCTCTCTCTTTTTCAAAATCGGTCTCAACCGATATTGAAGAAAATATAGTTGGAAATAATAAATAAATAATTGATTTAGAGAACATTATCGTTTGTTTATTGTTTATTATCATAACTATTTCTTGGTGTATTTACTAGTAGGTAAATACACCAAGAAAAGTTGGGCTTGTTTATTTGCTTTTCACTTCTCCTCCGCCAAATAACACTAACCCTTTTATTATTAATGTTTTATTAGGGTCATTTATTACGTTCACAACATTTTTTCTTTTGTCGTTAAATCCACCAAATATGGCTGACGTTTCTACTTTTACTGTCCAGTCTTCTGGCACAACAATATCGGTGCCGCCAAACATGGTAAATACATCTATTAATGGTGTTGTTCCTTCTGCAATACCTGCTTGAGTAAGGTTTATTTTTGAACCTCCGAATATGGCGGTAACTTTTCCTCCTCTAAAGCTCTGGCTTGTCACTTTTTTTTCTCCACCGCCAAACACAGCTAAGTCATCTATATAGTCAGGGTCGCCTTTAACCACCGTTGCACTTGGTCCACGTTTTAGGATTAATGTTCCTCCTAAAAAGAGTAAAACAGTAGGCCAAAACACTTCCCAAAAATGGATATCTAACCAGAAAATTTCATCTAAAAGAAAAAACCCTCCTACAAGCATCAACATAAGTCCTGGTGCTTTTTTATCACGTCCAAAAAACAGAAATGCTCCTACAATTATTATGATTGACTTCCATGAAATTAAATAACGAGGAATTAAATCTTCAAAGTAGGGAATGTCTAAGTTGTTTAATAACCAAAGTCCACCTAGTACTATAAAAATAATTCCAAGCCATAATCGTTTGCTGTCGTTGTTTTCTGTCATGATTTTATTTGTTTTTATGTACCCCAATATACGTTGAGTAGGGGGTGTTATGTTTAAGAATATCGGTAAGTGACAGCTACAAATCGGTAAACGAACAGATTTATATTGTAAAGATATTGTATGACACACATTAGAAGGAAAATCTATTTAAAAAGACAAAAAGATGGCTCTAAACGTTCAATATTTTCATAAATTTGGTTTCGATATTCAGCTAATATATAAAATCACATATCATGGAATATAGAATCGAAAAAGATACGATGGGCGAAGTAAAAGTGCCAGCCGATAAGTATTGGGGAGCTCAGACAGAGCGGTCAAGAAACAATTTTAAAATTGGCGCTGAAGCAAGTATGCCTTTAGAGGTTATTTATGGGTTTGCGTACTTAAAAAAAGCAGCAGCACATGCCAATTGCGATTTAGGGGTACTCTCAGAAAGCAAAAGGGATCTTATTTCCAAGGTATGTGAAGAAATATTAGAAGGAAAACTTGATGACCAGTTTCCATTAGTGGTATGGCAGACAGGTTCTGGCACCCAATCGAACATGAATTGTAATGAGGTAATTTCTAATCGTTCTCATGTAAATGAAGGTCACACATTGGGAGAAGGAACACCAACAATTCACCCTAATGATGATGTTAATAAGTCACAATCATCGAACGATACTTATCCAACAGGGATGCATATTGCTTGTTATAAAATGGTTGTAGAGAACACTATTCCAGGGGTAACGCTGTTGAGAGATACTCTGAAAGCTAAATCAGAGGCCTATATGGATGTGGTAAAAATAGGAAGAACACATTTGATGGACGCCACTCCTCTTACGCTTGGTCAAGAATTCTCAGGGTATGTGTCGCAACTTAATCATGGTATTAAGGCATTAAAAAACACATTGGATCACCTGTCGGAATTAGCGTTAGGAGGCACGGCTGTAGGTACGGGTATTAACACCCCTGAAGGATATGATGTGCTAGTAGCTAAAAAAATAGCTGATTTTACAGGCCTTCCATTTATAACGGCTGAAAATAAATTTGAGGCGTTGGCAGCACATGATGCAATTGTAGAAACACATGGAGCATTAAAGCAATTGGCGGTTTCACTAAATAAAATTGCGAATGACATTAGAATGTTAGCTTCTGGACCACGTTCTGGTATCGGTGAAATTATTATTCCTGCAAATGAGCCAGGATCGTCTATTATGCCAGGAAAAGTAAACCCGACTCAATCTGAAGCCATGACCATGGTGTGTGCACAAGTAATGGGGAATGATGTCACCATTTCTGTTGGAGGAACACAAGGGCATTATGAATTAAACGTTTTTAAGCCTGTGATGGCATTTAACTTATTGCAATCTGCAAGATTAATTGGAGATGCTTGTGTGTCTTTCACAAATAATTGTGCGGTAGGCATAGAACCTAATTATGCGAGTATTAAAGAACATGTAAATAATTCGCTAATGCTTGTAACGGCACTTAATACTCATATTGGATACGAAAAAGCTGCTAAAATAGCGAAAACAGCACATGAAAAGGGCACCACACTAAAAGAAGAGGCTATAAATTTAGGGTATCTTACTGCCGATCAGTTCGATGAGTGGGTAAAACCAGGGGATATGATTGGGAGTTTAAAAAGCTAAAATTTTATATTATCAATAATATTGTTTAATTTTTCGCTATTAATCTAGTTAACGGATAAATTTTTTGAAATGAGAAAATACAGTAAGATACTTGTTTGTTCTTTATTGTCTTTATTTTTTGTGGGTTCAGTTCACGCTCAATTAGATAAAAAAGAAAAAAAAGAGTGGAAAAAACGCGCTAAAGCGTATAGTAAAGATCCTGAGAGTTTTAAAACACTTGTGGATGAGCATCAGCAATTTCAGGGTGATATTGCACGTTTAGAAGCTGATAATAACAATCTTCAATCTCGACTTAGTGATAAAGAAGCTAAAATTTCTGAGCTGGAAGATGACATGGCTAAATTACGAAGCGACCTAGGAAAAGCGAAAGCAGAGGCTAGAGAAGCTAGAGCGGCATTAGCGTCAAAACCTGTAGAGTCATCTAGAAATGTAATGATGGGGGTAGTTTTTAAAGTGCAAATTGGTGCTTTTAGAAATAAAGACCTCTCAAAGTATTTTGAAAATCACGAAAATTTTAGTGGTGAAACGGATGAAGATGGAACACAAAAAATCACATTAGGTCAGTTTCCTGATTATTGGGAGGCAGATACTTTTAAAAAGTATTTAAGAGAAATGGGAGTAAAAGATGCTTGGATTGTGCCTTATAAAGATGGTGTGAGAGTGTCAATAAAAGATGTTCTGGAAGGGGTAATGTCAGATGACGGAGCTGCTGAAGGAGAATAAATTTTGCAATAATAACCTATAACTAAGAGCAGTACTTCGGTACTGCTTTTTTTATGTATGGATAAAAAGTGGGTATATAAGTCAGTTCCAGATCAGGAAATAGTTAGTGCATTGTCCAATAGCATTAATGTAAATGCTGTAATTGCCACAATTTTAGTGCAAAGGGGCATTGAAAATTTTGAAGATGCAAAATCATTTTTTAGACCTACTATAGATAGCCTTCACGATCCTTTTTTAATGAAGGATATGGATAAGGCGGTTGATCGTATCAACGAGGCAATATTTAATGAGGAAAAGATATTAGTGTATGGTGATTATGATGTAGATGGTACTACTTCAGTTACTATGTTTTATCATTTTTTAAAAACACTATACCCAGAAGTAGGCTATTATATACCCGATCGATATAAGGAAGGCTATGGGGTCTCACGACAAGGGGTGGAGTGGGCTGAAAAAAACGAGTATACGTTAATTGTAAGTCTAGATTGTGGTGTGAAAGCCAATAAAAAAATAGCCTTGGCAAAAAGTAAGGGAATCGATTTTATTGTTTGCGACCATCACAATACGCCAGCGATATTACCCGATGCCATAGCCGTATTAGATCCTAAAAGGCCAGATTGCGCATATCCATTTAAGGAATTATCGGGCTGTGGTGTAGGGTTTAAACTTATGCAAGCCATCACGCATACCAATGGGATAGATGAAACAATTCTATATCACTACCTCGATTTACTTACCATCAGTATTGCGTCAGACATAGTACCCATAGTAGGTGAAAATAGAACACTTTGCCATTTTGGACTAAAAATCCTTAATGAGTCACCTCGACTAGGGATAAAAACACTAATTGATCTTTCTGGAAGAAAATCTGAACTCACTATTTCTGCTATTGTTTTTGGCGTAGGGCCAAGGATTAATGCAGCAGGACGGATCGCTCACGCCACCGATGCTGTAAAGCTACTATTAACCGAAAATAATGAGGAGGCAAATCATATAGGTGAAGCTATAAATTATCGAAATACTGAAAGAAGAGCATTAGATGCATCAATCACAGATGAGGCAATACAAATGATTGAATCTAGCGATGATCTTATTTCTGCCAAAACAACTGTGTTGTATAAAGAGAATTGGCACAAAGGAGTTATTGGTATTGTGGCTTCTCGATGTATTGAAAAATACTACAGACCAACTGTAATTTTAACCGAGTCGGAAGGAAAAGCTACTGGGTCGGCTCGATCGGTTCATGGATTTGATATTCATGAAGCGATTACCGCTTGTAGTGATTTACTTGATCAGTTCGGGGGGCATATGTATGCAGCAGGACTTAGCCTAGCTGTTGAAAATGTAGCGGCTTTTCAAAAGCGATTTGAGGAAGTCGTCAACAATACAATTACAGAGGAGTTGCTAACACCACAAATTAAAATTGACCTCCCAATTCAGCTCGATCAAATTACCCCTTCATTTGTGAATGTTTTAAAGCAAATGGAACCCTTTGGCCCTCAAAACATGGAGCCTGTGTTTTCAATAGATGAAGCTTTTGTGAAAAATAGATTAACGCTGTTAAAGGAAAAACATATAAAGGCAATCGTCTCTCAAAAGAATAATAAAGCAGAATTTGATATAATTGGCTTTAATTTTGCTGATCAATATGCGTCTTTAGCGCAAGGAAAATTGTTTTCATTAGCCTTTACTATACAGGAAAATGATTTTAGAGGTAAAAAAACTTTACAACTTAACGTGAAGGATATTATTTTTGTTAAATAAACAAATCATCCAGGTAGGATAAAAACAAAGAAAAAATGATTTTAAGAGCAGATACGCTAGTTAAAAAATATAAGAAAAGAACAGTTGTAAATAATGTGTCTGTACACGTTGAGCAAGGGGAGATTGTTGGGTTGTTAGGTCCAAATGGAGCAGGGAAAACCACTACCTTTTATATGATTGTAGGTTTGATAAAACCAAATGAAGGTGAAATTTTTCTTGATAATGAGAATATTACTAGCTTACCGATGTACCGAAGGGCAAAACTGGGGATTGGTTATTTAGCTCAAGAGGCTTCCGTGTTTAGAAAGTTAACAGTAGAAGAAAATATTATGGCCGTTTTGGAAATGACAAAACTTTCCAAAATAGAACAAAAAGAAAAGCTCGAAGCGTTGTTGGAAGAGTTTAGTTTGAACCATGTACGTAAGAACATAGGCATGGTATTATCTGGAGGAGAAAGAAGAAGGACCGAAATTGCAAGAGCATTGGCGGTTGACCCACATTTTGTGTTACTCGATGAGCCCTTTGCAGGTGTTGACCCTATTGCCGTGGAAGAAATTCAAGGGATAGTAGCTAAACTCAAAGAAAAAAATATAGGAATTCTTATTACCGATCATAATGTAAACGAAACACTCTCTATAACTGATCGTGCCTACTTAATGTTTGAGGGGAGATTATTAAAATCAGGTACAGCAGAAGAACTAGCTAACGACCCTCAGGTGCGTAAAGTTTACCTAGGAGAGCATTTTGAATTAAAAAGAAAGGTATAACATAACCATATTGGTTTTTTTAACTTGACTCCTTCCAATTAAATTTAAAGGTAGTACCTGATTTACCATCAGATACTATACTGATATTACCGTAATTTTTTCGCACTATTTTTTTAACAATAGATAGACCTAAACCAGAGCTGTCAGTTCTATTGCCATCAAGGGATTTGAATGGTTCAAATATTTTTTCTTGATTTTTAGCATGTATTCCAGGACCATTGTCTTTAACTTCGAAATAGTAATAGTCCTCATTCTTATAATAGTTAACAACAATTTCAGCATGATCTTTATCACAAAATTTTATTGCGTTTTGAAACAAATTTTGAAAAACTTGCTCAATTTCCACCCGATTACTCACCATGATGAATGGCGTATTGGGCAATATAAAATCATGCTTTTCTTCACTGTTCAATAATTGAATCAATTCTTTTAATAGCGTGTTTAAATCAAATGAGGAGCTGATTAATTCTTTTTTCCCAACACTAGAATAGTGGAGTAAGTCCTCTATGAGTCGATACATTTTATGAATTCTTTCTTGAATTAAATCAAGGTTTTTCTTAGATTCTGTCCCTATTTTTTCAGCGAAATCTTCTGATATAAACGAAATGAGAGTAGACATTCCTCTTAATGGTGCTTTTAAATCATGAGAAACAATATGTGAAAAACTAGATAAATCATCATTCGATTCTTTAAGCTTCACTACATTTTGTTCTAGCTCTCTTTTAGAAATTTCTAATTCGGTGGTTCTTAATTTCACTTCTTTCTCTAATAGTATATTTTGAGTATTTTTTAAATGTTCAATTTCTTGTAACTGGCTTACTTGTTTGTTTTTATTGACAATTATTAATTCATTTCTTCTTATTATTTGTTGCTGCCTGTCGAACACTAGCCATATTACACTTATGATTATAAATATGTAAATTCCTATTGCCCACCATTTTTTCCAAATCGGAGATTTAACGATAATGACTATTTTTTTTATCTCACTCATTGGTGAAGATCCTTCTAAAGAGGATACCTTGAACAAGTATTCGCCATTTGAAATATTAGTATATGAAGCCCTTTGGTGGTTGTAATCTGTAAATTGCCAATCTTCATCTACACCTTCAAGTTTGTAAGAAAACTTGCTTTTTTTAGAATTGGCATAATTTAATGAAGAGAAATCTATTGAAAATGCATTTTGATGATATTCTAAAATAATAGTATCAGTATGGTTTATATTTTTTTTGAGTAAATAGGAATCATTTGTTATTATTTTTTTGTTGAAAAGTAAAAAATCTGTCAATACCAGTTTGTGATTATAACTGTAAGACCTTAAACTGTCAGGATAAAATACATTTAGTCCATTATTTCCACCAAAGTATAATCTGTCATTTTTCCCTTGAAAATAAGCACCTTCATTAAACTCATTACTTTGTAGTCCATCAGTTTCATAAAAGACTTCAATTTCTCCATTATGAGGGTTATATTGATTTATACCATAATTTGTACTTAACCAAAAAGTGCCATGTTCATCCTCGACTATACTAAAAATAACATTGTTTGATAGTCCATTTTCTTCTAAGATCGCTGAAAATTGTTCCGTTTTTTCATCATATTTATTTAACCCACCCGCAGTTCCTATCCACATTGTATGATTGTCATCTTGATGAATACTTTGTATTTGACCATGACTTATACTATAAGAGTCACTTGGATTACTATTAAATCTCTTAAAATTATTGCTCGAAACATTGTATTTGTTTAATCCGTTTGCTGTACCTGCCCAAATCGTTTTATCTTTACTCTCAAACAATGTGAAAACAATGTTGTTACTTAATGAAGTAGAATCGTCTGGATTATAAACATGTCGTTCAAAAGAATTTAATTGAGGATCTAGACGGTTTATTCCTGTTTCGGTCCCTATCCAAATATAGCCGAGATAATCCTCAATAATTGACCATATTTTATTTCCACTAATTGAAGTCGAATCACCTTCTATGTTTTTATAAACAGTAATTATCTTAGTTTTAGGGTCGTATAGATTTACCCCTCCTCCAAATGTTCCTATCCACACTTTACCTTTACTATCTTCTAAAAAACATAGTGCTTTATCATCTGATAATAAAAGATCGCTGTTAGACTGTGTTGAAAGAGTTTTAATATAATGAAGTTCTTTTGACAAAATGTCAATACCAGTATTGGTGCCAACCCACACCTCACCATTCTTCCTTTCCAAAATGCATCGAATTGTATTTTCAGTTAATTGAAGTTTTTGGCTAGGTCTGTTCCTGAGAAGTGTAAATCCAGTTTTTCTCAAGTAAGTTTTATTAACTCCATTACCAAACGTCCCTACCCATAATAGTCCATTATCAATATAAATAGAGCGTACTCTATTATCATTTAAACTGAATTTATCTTGAGGCTGATATCTATAATTGAAGGATTCATAATTATCAATATTAAATCTACTAATACCATTATAACTTCCTATCCACAATATTCCTTTTGGATATTCTGAAATTTCAAAAATAACGTTGGTATGAAGGTTGTCCTTTTCTTTATTATAACGAATAAAATTGTCATTCTTTGAATCATATTTATTTAAACCATTTGTAGTTCCTATCCATATGTTTTTATTACTGTCTTCATAAATGGATAAAACTTGATTGCTACTTATAGAATTCTCTTCATTCGAATTGTGGAAATATCTTTTTATGCTTCCACTATTTGGGTATAACCGGTTAAGGCCATTGTCTGAAGCAATCCAAATTGATCCATCAGAAGCCTCACGGCTATACAAAGTTCTGTCAAAACTTATACTATTTGTGTCGAGGGGGTTGTGAATAAATTTTTTATGCTTGTTGTTTTTAGGATTATATTCTATTATTCCTGTATTTGTGCTTAGCCATAATGTGCCATTTTTAGCTGCGGCTATATGCCTTATATAAGTTCCAATAAAATAGTTTTCGAATTTATCAGTAGTGCTATTAAATTTACTTAAACCACTTTGTGTTCCTGCCCATATTATACCATTGTTGTCTGCATATACAGTTCTTACGTAGTTGCCAATTAAAGAATTTTTATTTTTTTTACTGTGTTGGTATACTTTTATCGAATATCCATCATACCGATTTAAACCATTAGCCGTGGCAAACCAAATGAACCCATCAGCGTCTTTTGCAATACCATTTATCCTGCTGTTCGAAAGACCATCATCTACTGTAACATGATGAAAAACAGGGTGATTCACCTGACCAAACACTTGATTAATATTAATAAAACAGGAGATCGTTAACAGGAAAAAGAAGATGGATTTTACTTTATTCATATACTTAAAAAAATATGTCTTTTCAAACCTTTTAAAGGTATTGAAAGTTTGTCACCCTACCAACTCACTCAAAGATTAATCTTGAAACGGCCCTTATGATTATAGGGTTATGTTATTCGCAAAAAACATTTTTTTATAAAAAAGCTAAAGCTACTTCCAAAGGCAATACTTTGAAAATATTATGGTTGATATGAAAAATAAAATAGCTATTTTGCAACAGCATAAATATTTTAATACCTTCTAATAACTACAAATAAGTGATGAAATATTTTGGGTTAATTTTAGTGATTTTGACCTTTTCTTTTGCCATTAATGCACAAGACATGAAGAACATTAATGTAGACGCTGCTGATTATTATTCTCAAATTCCAGACTATCCTGATCAATATACCTCTACTAATATAGCAGCTCGTATGGTTGATGGTTTGGGGTTTCGCTATTACTGGGCGACTCGTGGTTTAAGAAACGAGGATTTAACATTTAGCCCCAATGATGATGCTAGGACAACGAGTCAAACGCTCGATCATATTTATACCTTAACATTAATCGTTCGTAATTCAGTGACTGGAGGTTCAAACTCAAAAAATGAGAACTCGGAAGCATGGAGTTTTGAAAAGAAAAGAGCCAAAACGCTCGAAAATATTAGTGAGGTAAGTAAAAGGTTAAAAGCAAGTTCAGAAGAGGATTTATCCAACTATATTGCCGTTTTTGAACAAGGAGAACGCATTACAAAATATCCTTTTTGGAATATGATAAATGGACCCATTGCCGATGCTATTTGGCATATTGGTCAGGTGGTTTCTTTTCGAAGATCATCGGGGAATCCTATATCGCCAGGAGTTAGTATGTTAAATGGTACCTACAGCAGAAAATAATGGAAATATTTAATTCCATATTGTCTTGGGTAATGAAAAAGCGAATTCACCAGATGGAGCTTTTTATGAAGTACCCACATGACGTCCAGTCTGAGTTATATAAAAAATTGATCAATACGGCTAAATCAACTGATTTTGGCAAAAAACACGGCTTTGCATCAATCAACTCGTATAATGACTTTAAGAATCAAGTTCCCGTTCAATCTTATGAAGATATATTTCCTTATATCGAAAGGTTAATGAGGGGAGAGCAAAATGTTTTATGGCCTTCAGAAGTAAAGTGGTTTGCCAAATCTTCGGGTACGACTAATGCTCGAAGTAAGTTTATTCCAGTGTCTACAGAGTCGCTTGAAGATTGTCATTTCAAAGGAGGGAAAGATCTTATTTCCATATACATCAATAACAATCCTGACTCTAAGATGTTTACAGGTAAGGGGTTAGCGATAGGCGGTAGCCATCAAATAAATGAATACGACCCAAGTGAAAGCTCCTACTATGGCGATGTCTCGGCTGTTATCATGCAAAATCTTCCTCTTTGGGCACAAATTATCCGAACCCCAAGTTTGGATGTCGCCCTGATGGATAAATGGGAAGATAAAATAGAAAAAATGGCAAGAAGTACCATTGATGATAATGTTACCAGCATAACGGGAGTTCCTACTTGGGCAGTACTTTTATTGGAAAAAGTAATGGAAGTAAAAGGAGTATCAGACATTCATGAGGTGTGGCCTAACTTGGAAGTGTTTTTTCATGGAGCGGTATCATTTACGCCTTATCGCAATCTTTTCGAACAGCTAATCCCAAGTAAAAAGATGCATTATGTGGAAACCTATAATGCCTCTGAAGGGTTTTTTGGTATTCAAGATCAATCGGGAAGTGATGAACTACTGCTTATGCTCGATTATGGTATTTTTTATGAATTTATTCCTTTTGAAGAAATAAATAAAGAAAATTTTACAACACTTACTTTGGATCAGGTAGAGCTTGGTAAAAATTATGCATTAATTATTACTACCAATGCAGGATTGTGGCGATACAATATTGGAGATACCATAAAATTTACCTCGTTGTCGCCTTATCGAATAAAAATTTCAGGTCGAACAAAACATTTCATCAATGCATTTGGGGAGGAAGTAATCATAGAAAATGCCGAACAAGCCATTACAAAAGCATGTGAAGTTACAGGGGCAGTAATTGATAATTTTACAGCCGCACCAGTATACTTTGGTGTAAACAATAAAGGCTGCCACGAGTGGATTATAGAATTTATCAAACAGCCAGACAATTTAGATCGGTTTATCGTATTACTCGATGAAACATTGCGCGAAATAAACTCTGATTACGATGCGAAGCGTTATAAAAATATGGCGTTGCAACTACCTATTGTTCATAATGTCGATAAAGGTACTTTTTATGAATGGATGAAAAAAAGAGGGAAACTAGGAGGACAAAACAAAGTACCTCGTCTATCCAATTCTCGTGAATATGTGGACGAAATACTAGCTATGTTAAACAGAAAAACGGGGTAATTTTTAAAATTTAACCCCTATATCTAGGTTTATCAGGTCGTTGAAAATTTTTAGGTCATCACCTCGTACTACTCGAACATCGGAAATACTATTGAATAACCCTCGGTTGTAGCTAACACCTCCATAAATAGAAGTGTTTGTGCCAATGGCATACTCTACTCCTCCACCAATAAAAAGGGAAGCGTCAAAAAAAGTAAAATCAGTAATTAAGGGGGTGATATAATTGTCTACTTGTTTTTCAGAAATATTAATTTCGGTCATCAACCCCATACTTACGAAAATACGAGTGTCAAGTGAAATCTCATTGGTGTATAGTTTTAAGGCTATTGGTAGTTGTAAATATTGCAATTTGTATTCCTCAACTAGAATAACGGGAGCAATATCATCGTTATAGGATATGGCTACACTTTTTGAAGAAAAAAGTATTCCTGTAGTGAAAAAATACGTTTCGGTGAGGGCAAAATCAGCAATGGGCCCAAAACGAAAGGATAACTTAGATCCATTATCACTAATGTACGAATCAACAGGCGTAACGGGCTTGGACACAATTCGGCTAGAGGATAACCCAGGACTCATCTGAATCCCTAATTTCATCTTTTGAGCATAAGAAGTTATGCTAAAACATAGCAGCGCAGAACAAATTATTAGGTTTCTCATTGATACTGAAATTAGTTTATTTCATTATTGTATATTATTCCGATATTTCGAAACAGAAATAATAAACTGTAAATTATCAAGTTTTAATAACATGCGAAAATTATTCATTCTATTTATCTCCTCCTATTTTCTTTTTAGTTGTAACAACAACACAAATACTTGTCAAAATAGACCTAATGTTAACGAAGATATAGTCATTGAGGTAAGTCAGTTACACCATGAGCTATTAACTATCGAAAGTGAAAAAGAATTGTATAAGTTTATAGAGAGAGAACCTGTAATAGCTTCTTTTTTTTTAAAAAAAGACGATTATCCAAATGACTCTATCATGTCAAGTGTACTCTATAAGCGTTTCAGTAACCCACATATCGACACTTTACGACAAGAGATAGATCGTGTATTTGGAGATAACGCTGAGCTAATACAAAACTTCAAAAGTGCATTAGCGATGCTTAAGTATTATTACCCTGAAGCAAATTTACCCAAAATAAAATTGGTAGCTACTGGGCTAGAAAATGGGGCTGATCTTTTTGTGAGCGATTCATTAATTATAGTAGGACTAGATTTTTATTTAGGAGAAGGGGCTAAATACCGTCCATTGGGCTTTCCAAATTATTTGCTTCAAAAATATACAAAGGAATATATAGTGCCTTCGGTAATGCTTTTGTACGGGATATCGTCTCAGTATAATGCCAGCGACATTAAAGACAAATCAATGCTTGCTGATATGATTACGTATGGTAAGTCCTATTATTTCGCAAAAATGATGATGCCCTGTACGCCAGATAGCACCATCATAGGCTATACTTCCGAAGAAATAGAGGGAAGTGAAAAAAATGCCACCACTATTTGGGCACATTTTCTTGATAATGAATTGCTATATGAACAAGATAATTTTTTAAAACAAAAATACTTGGGCGAGCGGCCCAAAACGTTTGAAATTGGTGATAAATGCCCAGGAAGAATAGGTACTTGGTTAGGTTGGGAAATTGTGAATGAATTTGTCGATAAAAAGGAGCTTACCTTGCAGGAATTGATGAAAAAAGAAAATGCACAACAACTCTTTCAAATGGCAAAATATAGACCTGAAAAGTAACGTGTAAAGACCAATAAAATGAACAAAGCACTATTTTTATCCTTTCTCTTAGTTTTAAGTGCATGTGTTTCACAAAAAGAAACATATCCGGTTGGGCAGATATTAACCTCAAAAGGAGAGATGCTTTTTTGGTTGTACGATGAAACCCCAGCACATAAAGCGAGTTTTATTCGTTTGGCCAATGACAGCTACTGGGATTCACTAACCTTTAATAGAGTGATTAAAAATTTTGTGATTCAAGGAGGCTGTCCTGATACGCCCGAGGGTTTTTCAGATTCGCCTTATTTGATAAAGCC
>Ga0224506_10002143_pt1 | contig 13640 bp, 8 predicted proteins | sample SF_Jan12_sed_USG_2_FD_169108 | JGI IMG/M metagenome (GOLD analysis project Ga0224506, IMG submission 169108) | Sediment microbial communities from San Francisco Bay, California, United States - SF_Jan12_sed_USGS_8_1 | ecosystem: Environmental > Aquatic > Marine > Sediment | place: USA... | reverse complement strand
GTGTAGAATTTAAACGGGCCACTCATTTTTGTCATCTTTTAAAGGAGGGACTCAAGGTGTCTTATAAACTTTGCGCAAGTTGCTTACTGGTCGGGCAAAATGGTCTTCTTGTGGCTTGCCACGATGTGTTTCTCTTTGAACATGTCCCTCACGGAGCTTGAGTAAAAGCTGGCTTCAGGAAAACATCGGGTCTGGTCCTGGGAGTGATTTCGCCGGCAATGTTGCTCTGCATAATTTTCGAGACTTCTTCAATTTTTTTCACATGGCCGAGTGTGAACATGAGTTTCACGTAAGCTGTCTCCGGAAGCATGTCCTCCCCGGGTATCACGCCCAACTGGAGCAGGTCGCGACCAGTCGAGTAGACCTTCATGTCGACCCTCCCCCAGAGGCACTGCGAGGTCATCACCACCGGCACCCCCTTTGTCACGGCGCGCTTTATCCCGCCGAACAGGGATTCTGGCACGTGTCCCAGCCCGGTTCCTTCGAGCACGATGCCCTTGTCCCCCGCCCTAAGCATGCCGTCGATGACGCTCGAAGGCATCCCCGGCGTGACCTTTAGGAGCGCCACCTTGGGCTCGAATTTTACATCCACCTCCACTTTGCCCTTCGGGCTCGCGTGTTTGTAGTCATCGCGGAAAAGCTTCACATCGCGCTTGCTGACCTTTCCTATCGGGATGTCGTTGATGCTCATGAAGGTGTCGCGGCGGCTCGTGTGACATTTTCTAACTTTTGTCCCACGGTGGATCAAGCAGAAATCGTCCTCCGGTGAGCCGTGCATCACCACGCAAACCTCAGCGATGTCGGACTTGCTAGCCACCGTTACGGCCGAGATCAGGTTAAGGGCCGCATCGCTGCTGGGCCGGTCCGAGGAGCGCTGGGACCCCACTAGCACGACTGGCCGGTGGAGCCCCTTGAGCATGAAGCTGAGCGCCGCTGCAGTGTAACCCATGGTGTCGGTGCCGTGGGCGACCACCACGCCGGATGCCCCGCCATTTATCTCCTTCGCGATCGCCTTGCCGATTTTAACCCAGAGTTCAGGGGTCATGTGCTCGCTGAAGACGTTGCAGGCCTCCACGACCTTGACGTTCACAAGTTCCGCGATCTCGGGGACCGCGCTGTAGATCTCCTCGGGTGTGAAGGCCGGGAAGACCGCGCCCGTCCGGTAATCGACCCTGCTCGCTATCGTCCCGCCCGTGCCGATTATCGTCACGTTTGGTTTGGAGGGGTCGGGTTTGATTTCGAGTTTTGGGACGCTGAGTTTTGGGGGTTTTCCACGCTCGAGCAGCCTGATTTTCGTGCCAGTGCCTATCTTTACACCCAAATTGTACCCACTCGGGAGTTTGAGGACTAGGTGATTTGGATCTCCGAGCTCTGTGCGGGGCATCAGCACGCCTTCGTAGCTCCTGCCCGCGTCTTCTACCTTTATTCGGTCCCCCACATTCACGGAGGCCGCCTTCAAAATTCGCTGAGCCCTGCCCCTGTATCTGGACATCACCATCAGCTTACGATAATGCGCGTGGACTTAAATCGATAGCTCTTGCAAATTATCAGCTGCAATGGCGGCGCAGCCAGCGTCAAGCTCATACTCGGCGCATCGCAGTCGTGCTCACGAGATTCTTACCTATAAGAATTATCTACGCGCTTCGGTACAAGGGCGGAATTGAAGTATTCAAAGACCAAACTGAGGAGCTCAAAACAATTTTCAAGCAGCTCTACGAGTTCTTCTGATTACTTAAACGCGTTGACAATTGCCGAGTTTAATCCTTTGAACTGGCTAAGCCATTCCACGCGCTCCTGTTTCAACTTGCTCACGTATGCTCTGATCTGCCCCTTGGAGTAAAATTTGGATAAATCGAATTTTTTTATGTCGATGCCTTCAACTTTTTTTGGTACGAGAATTCCAAAGTGGGGTTCTTTTTCCCATTCGATGTTGCCTCGAGCAATGCCCCTTATGATCGAAGCCATCTCCGGGATCTCGACCCGCAATACCTTTTGCTTGAAAACCTTGGTGCCATCCGCAGCTTTCTCAATTATCTCCCCAACGCCGCCCGTGTTTAGGAGGTAACACCGAACTTTGGCGGGGTACTTTTTGATAAATTCATAAAATCTGTTGCCCTCCTCACACTCATCTCCGATGATGAATGGATTTGTCCCAACTACTCTGACGGACTCTCCAACCCTCTTGGGATCGCCGCCCGTGCTTTCTACAGACTCGCCAAGCATGAATGCTGCCGCCGCCTGCTCGGGTGTTAGCTTTGAAACGATTGGGACTACGGTGTTTCTCCTTGTTATGATGAAGATGAGAAGTCCATCCAGCCTCTTGACAGGTGGAAGATCTAGCCCCTCGCTTATGTATTGCTTGCGGAAATTCTCTCGCGGGATCACTCCCCTCCCGTTGCCCGTCAGCGTTTGATCATCGAAATCGACGTTTCCGAGATAGTCTACCATCACATTCTCCAAAATTGTGTTACGCTTGGTAGCCGCTTGGTAAAGCAAAGACTGAGTTTTTTGGTTCAGTCCTTCGGTCTTCAAGTAATACGCTTTCTCAGGCCCTAGCGTGGAGCAATCTGATTTCATTAAAACGACATCATCCTGAACTATTTTGACTCCCTCCCCGGGCCCTTTCAAGTCGTGATCATGGCAGGTATGGGTCGTCTTGCCAGTTGCAGTTAGGCCAAAGATGAGAGCACCGTATTCCTTGATCTTTCCGGTTTTTGCATCCCTCGCGAGAATTAACTTGGAGCCTGCGTGTAGCCCCAGCATCCCGCGCTTTTTTGCATACCACATCGCCATACGTAGGAAAGCCTTCTTACACTCACCGATGTAGTTTGTGCCCAGCGCGTAGGTGACCCCTACTTCAGGGAACACCAGAGTCTGCATGTCCTTGCTCTGCCACTCTGGAATCATGACGAAGTAGAACTTTGGTCCCCTTGGTTTTTTCTTGGGTGGTGCAAGCAACGTGGCCCAAGCGTAGGCGATGCGCACCATCTCCTTGAGCTGCGTAGATATGAAAAACGTGCAGTGAGGGGTGAACTCCGACTCACCCATTGTGCGCTCGATGCAGACGAAGGGGACTCTTTTCATGTAAGCGTGAACGAGTTTCAGGGTTTGCGGCAGCTTCTCCAAGAGCTCCTTTTGCTTTGCGGTTGGGTTCCTTTGTCTAACGTCAAGGTTTCCCACGTGCACCGTTAACGGGGCAATCCTGTGTTTGACCATGGTGTGGAATACTATGTTACCCCACTTGGTACGGACACCATGTTTTTCTGATTCTTGGCGCAGCTGCTTGTAAGTGGGATGCCGGACGTTTGGCTTGTTACGCAGGTCTGTTACTGCTTTAAGGACCTCCTTTAGCACTTGTTCCACCTAATCCCCATTTCTTTAAAACGTTAACCTTTTAAGCATTTCTGTTAACATTATGTTAAAGGCATAAAAAATGAGGGAACTTGACCAAAAAATACTGCTTCAACTTATAAAAGATAGCGAACAACCAGTGACAAAAATAGCAAAAAAAGTAGGAGCCTCGAGGCAGACCGTCGCTAAGAAGATAGAACAGTTTAAAGCGGAAGGAGTTATCGCCTCCCTCACGGCCAGGCTGAACCCAGAAAAATTTGGCTTAGGCACGAAAGCTTACATCCTTTTGCACGAAGATCCGCGGGGAAAACTTAGGCGGAGAAATGAGGCAGCTATCAAGCAATTTCATCAAGTCACGGAATTTTACCGCCTATTCGGAAGATACAGCGCGGTTCTGGAGGTCTTGGTGAGGGACAGCAAGGAGCTGACCAAGCTCGTAAAGCGTATCCACGGGCTGAAGGGTGTGAGAGAGACTGAGACCTTCATAGTCCACAGCACGGTAAAGGATGAGCCTGAAGCGCCTTATGTAAAGATCCTGAAATCCAAGAGCTAATGTTACTTGGCAGCGGCGCCGTCCCTCTTTTGCTCCCGCTGTGTCTAGCACGATCAGATTGGGGGGCGCATCAGTTCAGCTCCTTTATCATATATGGTCCCTCGCGCTGGTAGTCGAAGCGTCTGTAGTAATTCCTCGCCCCTATGCCTGCTAGCACAATGACCTTGCGCGCGTCGAACTCTTCACGGGAAATCCGCTCCGCCTCGTGCAGCAAACTTTCGCCCCAACCCCGATGCTGCCACTCGTTTGCTCCAGCTTCTTTGCCGACCTGCACGAGCGGGCCGTAAACATGCAGTTCTCGCACGAGCATCGATCTATCAGTTTTGATTTCGGATCTGTGAGCCTTTGGAGATGGTTCCCTTAACCTCAGGAGCCCCATCAAGATGTCCTGCTCCACATCCTCGAACGACAGAAAGAGTTCCTCGCCTTGCGAAGCCCGATATCGCTTGACTACGAGTTCTATGTCTTCAGGCTTCGGCTCTAACCCGAGCTTGTACTTCACATGCCCGACCTCACGACATCTTACGCACCGGCAGCGCGTTCCCTCTCTTCTCATTTTCTCCTGAATCAAAGTTCGTAGATCGCCTCGCTTAACGCCCTCTGCTATCAGGTCAACTGGAATGTCTCGCTGGATGCGCTGAATTCTGACCCACTTCGGCATGTGTCGCTTCACCTCAGCGATGAGTTCCACAATTTGCTCGAAAGGATATGGCTTGTACTTTCCCCGCCGCCATAGTTCGTGGAGCTTTGTGCCCGGCATGACGAGTGTGGGGTAGATTTTCAGGGCATCGGGTTTGAATCGCTCATCCTCGAAGAGTTTTTTGAATGTATCCAAGTCCCTTTCGTAACTGGAGCCGGGAAGGTTGGGCATGCAATGATGCACCACCGCAAATCCGGCATCCTTAGCTATTCGTGTTGCCTCAACCACATCCTCCACAGTATGGCCACGATTGACGAGTTTGTAGATGTCGTCATAAAGTGTTTGCACTCCCAGCTCGACTCGCGTGGCACCGAGGCGAAGCATGAAGTCAACGTGGGGCTCCTTGCAGTAGTCGGGACGGGTTTCGAGAGTGATATCGCTGTTTCGGATCGGCGCGTCCTCGGCCGCTCGCTGTGCTTCCTCTATCGTGACCGCGCTAGCCCCAGACATCGCGTTCAGACATTGCACGGTGAACCACTCCAGATAATCGGGAGGGTAAGCAGTAAGCGTGCCACCAAACATTATCAACTCTACCTTGTCGACTTCGTGCCCTATCACCTGAAGCTGCTCGATCCTGCTCTGCACCTGCTTGTATGGATCATAACCTGCTTGTAGGGCTCTTGCCGATGCGGGTTCTTTTCCCGTGTATGACTGTGGAACGCCGGCACTAGGTCCTCCCGGGCAGTAGATGCAGGGCTCGGGTTTCGGGCAGGGGTACGGCTTTGGCATCACCGTGATGACGGAGACCCCAGAGATCGAACGTACGGGCTTCAACCTGAGCAGTTGGATTACTCTTGCCTTCTGTTCACCAGTCGCTGCTGCCAAGAGTTCCGAGTTTCTGAACGGTTTCGATAATCCGAACTTTCGACAAGCTTGGATCTTAGCCCTAGATAGTCCTTGCGCATCAGCGATTTCACCGCTCGAGATTTTTTGTAGAATCTCTTGGTAAGCTGCCGAAGAGGTACCCACTATCTCCCCCTAAGTTAATTTGCGTTCAAGGCTATTTTCTTGATGGTGTGCGGGTGGAAGTCGAGGAACTCTGCAAGAAATATGGGCTGCCTGAACAAATCGCGAGCGTGCTTGAAAAATCGGGCATAACCACTCTTTACCCTCCACAGTTGGACGCGATAAAAAAAGGTGCCCTTGATGGGAAAAATCTCGTGCTGGCGATCCCGACCGCGAGCGGCAAGACGCTCGTCGCCGAGTTCTGCATGGTCAAGTCCGTGCTCGGGCAAGGGGGCAAATGCCTCTACATCGTCCCGCTTCGAGCGCTGGCGAGTGAGAAGTACGAGGAGTTTAGGGAAAAGTATGGGCCCCTCGGCGTGAAAGTCGGGATCAGCACGGGCGATTTCGATGTTGTCGACCCTAGGCTCGCTCACTACGACATCCTCATCGCGACCTCCGAGAAAGTCGACTCCCTGCTCCGCCACCGCGCAAAATGGCTCGCCGATGTTATCTCGGTTGTGGTGCTCGACGAAATTCATTTAATCGATGACCCGGGACGTGGCCCTACGCTCGAAGTTTTGACGGCTAGGCTCCGACAGGTTAACCCTGAGCTCCAAACACTAGCGCTCAGCGCTACCGTGAAAAACGCAGAAGAGGTAGCTGAATGGCTAGGGGCGGGGCTCGTCAAAAGCGAATGGCGCCCCGTTCCCCTGAAGAAAGGCGTGTACTACCACGAAAAGATAAAGTTCGACGATGGGAGCAAGCGGGCGGTGAAAGTTGAAATCAAAGACGAACTCGCGGCGCTTGCCATTGATACCGTCCAGGAAGGGGGACAGACACTGGTCTTCGTTAGTACGCGCCGTTCCGCACAAGCAGCCGCCACGCTCCTAGCGAGACATACTAAGGGAACTCTTTCACCTACAGAGCTCGAGCAGCTGACCGCCGTGGCAAAAACTATTGAAAAAGCACTTGGAGAATCCACTCGAACTTGCCGTCAGCTGGCCGACTGCGTTCGCCAAGGTGCGGCGTTTCACCACGCTGGGTTGCACCACGCCCAGCGAAAGGCCGTGGAGGACGCGTTCAGAAGAAATCTAATAAAAGTAGTATGTGCGACTCCGACGTTGGCCGCGGGCATTAACTTACCTTCGCGCAGGACGATCATCCGCGACTACCGTCGCTACGTTGAACCCTACGGGCTCCAGCTTATCCCAGTTTTAGAGTTCCATCAAATGTGCGGTCGCGCTGGAAGACCTCAATACGACAAGTACGGTGAAGCGGTTGTGATTGCGAAAGGGAGAGGCGAAGTCGAGGCGCTTTTCGAGGAGTTCATACGGGCCGAGCCTGAACGAATAACCTCGAAGCTCGCTGCCGAACCTGCGCTCCGAACCCACGTGCTCGCCTCAATCGCAGCGGGCTACGTAAACGATGCAGATGGACTGCTGGATTTCATGAAACAAACTTTCTTCGCCTACCAGTATGGGACGGGCGAAGTGGCGAGAATCATCGAGCGCGTGCTGGATTTCCTCGAGCGGGAAGAGATGATCCGCAAGCAGGAAAAGCTGTTACTCGCAACCCCTTTCGGCGAGCACGTCTCTCGCCTCTACATTGACCCGATGTCAGCGGTCATCCTCCGAGACGGGATCAAAGGCATCGCCGCCAAGGAGCCTACCGCCATCGGCCTGCTCCACCTCGTGTGCGATACACCCGACATGGGGCGACTCTACCTGAGGCGACACGACTACCCCGAACTCGATCTGTTCCTCAAAGAGCATGCCGATGAATTCTTGACGCCTATACCCGATCAAGAATACGAACCCGCCAAATACGAATTCTTCCTAGCTGAGGTGAAGACAGCGCGGATGTTGCAGGCTTGGCTCGAGGAGACGCGCGAGGATGACATCCACGAGCAGTTCGGTGTGGGGGCCGGCGACATTCGGAGAAACGTGAGCACGGCTGAGTGGCTCCTCTACGCTGCCCACGAGCTCGCCAAGCTGTTCAAAGCCAAGCCAGCGCTAAGGCCCCTCCGAAAGCTGCGTGAGCGTGTACGCTACGGGGTCAAGGAGGAGCTGCTGGAGCTGGTGCAACTTCGGGGTGTGGGACGCGTGCGGGCGCGGAGCCTCTTCAGGGCGGGTTATCGGAAGCTTGCAGACATCAAACGGGAAACTGAACAAGAACTCGCAAAGGTGCCTTACGTTGGTGTTGAAATTGCACGGAGCATCAAGCGGCAGATCGAAGAAGATGCAGTTGTTTAAATTGATTCAGCCCATATGATGGAGGGACGGCACCCCACATTCTACATCTATAGTTCTTGTTTAACAGCTAGTCACCGCTTCGCTATTCAATTCTCACTTTCGGCTCCTCCGCAACAAAGAGTTTCAAAGAAAAGAATTCCACCAATCAGGATAAAAAAGCATCTACGAATTGTCAAACTTAAAAAAAGAAAAGATAATGGGGGCGGGTTTGCGTTTTGCCCCCATTGTCCTGTTTTTATGCCGCTATGGTACCGTTATACTATCTTGCGTCTCAACGTTTGCTTCGGGGTCGTATGTCCATTCGTCCTTGGTGACATTGTCTATCACGAAAGTGAACGTTGTCCCACTCGGGGCGTTCTTTATTGAGTCAGATTGTAAACTATATTTGTCTACTACACCATTGGCATCCGTTATTCCAGAATCGGAATCGGAGGTTGCATTCTCCCAGTGACCATACACCGTGGCATCCCCAACTGGATTGTCCTCGGCATCGACGATTTTCACCTCTGCCAGAGCATTTGTGTTTACACCGAGTTTTGCAAGAAACATAGTGATGTAGTGGACGTGCATAACCGTTGCTCCTGCTTCTAGTGTTGTGAAGCTGTACTCAGAACTTTCGGAAGAGTTGTTGCTAGGGTCTGTGCTCTTGACGACGTAATAGTAAGTCGTGTTTTCTGTCAGGTCGGTGAGTCCGATGCTGTGCGACGTTACGTAAGCTGAGTCGTATTTGTTATCCGTGTAATTCCCTGGTGACGTGCCATACTTGACCAAGCTGTCCGCGATTTCATCCGTGTCCCAAGTGATGGTTGCTGAATTTTTCTTTATGTTTGAGGAGGCGACATTCTCGATGACTGGTGGCGTTGTATCCGGTGCAGCGGTGGTGAATGTGTAATACGATCCGTTATTGTCGTCGACTGCAGTGTTTGAACTCGGGTCCGTCGATTGCACCTCATAATAATACGTTGTAGATGCGGAAAGCTCCGTGAGCGTTATTGAGTGGCTCGTGACCATGGTCGCATCTGATTCCGTGCTCCCCAGAGCCGGAGAAGTTCCGTAATTGACCACACTATCACTGAGTTCATCCGTGTCCCAAGTGATGGTCGCTGAATCGTACGTTATGTTTGAGGAGGCGACATTCTCTATGACGGGTGGCGTTGTATCCGGTCCCGTGGTGGTGAATGTGTAGTACGACCCGTTGTTGTTGTCGACTGTAGCGTTTCCAGCACAGTCCGTCGATTTCACCTCATAGTAATAGATTGTAGATGCCGAAAGTCCCGTGAGCGTTATCGAGTGGCTTATGACCTTTATCACATCAGATTCCGTGCTCCCCAGAGCCGTTGTGGTTCCATAGTTGACCACGCTGTCACTGACTTCATCCGTGTCCCAAGTGATGGTCGCTGAATCGTACGTTATGTTTGAGGAGGCGACATTCTCTATGACGGGTGCCGTGGTATCGTCCTCTAGAGGTGGAAATACCGTTCTCAAGGTGAAATCTACCCAGAAAACTCCCATGTTGTTGGGGATTGCGTCGTCCAGTGCGTCCCCGATATCCTTCGGCGGATTAGCTAGTTTACTCCACCATTTCTCGTCGGCCGGGTACCCGAATTGGAACAATACGTCGTTGGGGTAAAATGTAGAAGCCCATGTTGCGAACTCAGAGACCATTGCACCGAGATTCCTCAGTTTTTGGCTGTCGTCGACGAAAACTATATCCCCTCTGTAGTTCGGCGGCATCCAATCCCAAGTAAAGTGCTTGAGGAACAACGTGAAATTCTCGTTGTGTAACTTTACCCTGGCTTCCCAGTTTTCCGCTTCCTCATCAGTCACTGGTTGACCCCAGTTTTGTTGCGAAGTATATCTGTACCACTCCACATCCACGCCGAAGCCTAGCACACACGGGTGGCTACCATACCTGTCCAACACGAGGTCGATCAGAGTACACATGTCCGCAAACGCTGGCTCGACCTGCAGCCACACCTTTATCCCGTGGGTGTCGAAATAGGCGAGGTAGTTCTCGTGGCGGTCCACGTCATCGAATGCTATATTCTCGTATGAACCATTTGGCGATGGGAATTCTAAGTAACATGTCACGCCAGTCTCCGGGTAGGTTCCAACTATCCAGATTCCAGCCCCCGTGGAGCCGGGCCAATAACTCGCCATGGTCATCATGTCCCTTTCCCACTCTTCTTTAACCGGGAGTGGGCTTATGCCGTAGCTGGACTGCCTGCACCCGGCGTATTTGATGGTTCCGGCGTAACCAGGCTCCGCCTTCGAAGTACCGGTGAAACCAACGCTCAACAGTGCCCCAACAAGTAATAAGCAAACGGTGATGCCAACATGCTTTTTATACATCGAGTGTTTTTTCATTTTTTTCATCCTCCTTATGCTGGTTTAAAAACTCCGCAAGTGAGGTTATCCATCCTACCTTGCGTCATCGCATATCTAATAAAGTTTTTAATCTATAAAAAAATTGCGGAATCTGTCTTTATCAGCCATTTTACGCTCGGTTTTAGGCCGAGCTGGCGAGTTGGTCTAAAATTTGTTTCTACCTATCTTTTCTGAAGAAATTGTGCAAAGTTATAAAACTGGAAGAAGTGGTTCCTCAGCTCTAAGTTCTTGACGCCTCGCATGGAGCGAATCTTCGCTATCTCCGAATGGTAGCGCTCGATTTTGTTGTTGCTCAACAGGACGGCTAGGGTAAAAACCGCTCGCGCATTTGCTGCTCTTCTGCAGAAAACTTTTTAAGAATTGATCAAGAATAAAAGAATGATTCTATGGATTTTGCTTTACAAGTGAGATTAGTGATCGGTAAGCCCGCGAACCACTGGCTTTCTGAGGAACCAGTAAAAGATGGTTATTGGGGGTTTGTCAGGTGCAAAGAGGATTATGAAAGGGAAAAATCTGCGGTTTGCCGGCAAATTGAGGGTCTAATCTCAGATTTGAAAAAAGAGGGGATAGGAATCGATTTTTTACCAGAAATAGAAATTCAGAATTTAGACGATGTATTAAAAAAATTTGATGAACTGAAAAACACAGCTGTAAACATAATCCTGGGAATCTCTCCTCTAGAGTGGTGCCGTCCTGAGATGTGCAGTAAATTGATAAACGCGATAACCGCTGCTTCTAAATACACTATCCTATTCGATAAGTTTGGGCCAGATATTTATGCAGGAACTCTATTTACACCTCCCGCTTATCAATTTCTCAAACGACATCATCTTGTGGATAGAGTCTTCCAAGTAGAAGGAGATGAGAAGAAGCTAAAAACAATCTTAAGAAGCATATACGCCTTGGAAAAAATTTCTTCGGCGAGGCTTGTCTGCGTTGGGCCAATAAACGCAGAACTGGGGGGATGGCCCACTCTTAAGAAAAGTATTGAGATGTTTGGCCATGATACGCGATTTTACACTTACGATGAATTTATAAAAGATTTTATGGAATTTTATGAAGATAAAAATAAACAAGGAGAAGCGAGAAAAATAATTGAAGATTTTGTATCTAAGAGTACAAAGGTAGTCGAACCTACGGAAGAGAAACTTTTTCGTGCTGGGATCTATTATTTAGTTTTAAAGAAATATATCAGAGAAAATGAAGCTGATTGGATCACCGTAAATTGCCTAAGCGAATTGGTAGAAAAAACCAAAGCTACCCCTTGCATGGCTTTTTCTATTTTTAATGATTCAGGAATCGTAGCAACCTGCGAGGCAGATCCTGCAGCTATGAGTTTGCAATACCTTATGCGATATATTTCAGGAAAACCCGCGTTCTTTCAGGACCCAACGGTGAATGAAAAAGATGGAACGCTAATTTTAGCTCATTGTACTTCACCCACCAGACTTCTTGGGTTCGATAAACCAAACTTTCCTTATCAGGTGAGGACACATCATGAGTCAAATTATGGAGCTACCCCAAAGCCAACCTTCAAGGAGGGGGAGGTAACGGTGGCGGGGTTTTCTTTTGATCTGGATAAGATGCTTATTGTAAAAGGAAAAGTGGTTGGAACCCCTGATTTAAGGATTTGCCGTTCTCAGGTAGAAGTAAAGGTAAATAATGCTTCACAGATTCTGGAAAACTGGCAGGGTTTTCACTGGATTTTGGTTTACGGGGATTACATTGAAGAATTGAAGACTATTTGTAAGATGAAAGGAATAACACCGTTGATTTATGAGTAATCAATTGTTGCGCATTTCCCAATGGCTCGTGGGTTACTGGCGTAGGTTCAGCGGTTTGACGAAGACGGCGGCAACATCCTAATTTCCATTGCAGCATTCTAAAATTAAAAAAATAAAAAAAAGAGGTGCAAAATTTAATTTGCACCCTTCTTTTCAGTATAACAGCGCTCTCCAACCTGCTCCCCATAGATCAATGTTGGTCTCGTCTACCACGACTAATGGCATGGTTACATCAACCGGGCCAAAATTAAACTGAACGGCCATAACTGCTTCATATAGGGCAATAGCTCCAACGCTGGAGTGCGAGTCAGTTACACCAGCGATGACTAATCCAGTTTCTATCCCTCGAGCATCCGCGTCACCGTGCGGCCACGACCAGATGGGCAACTCTCCTGGTGCCATTCCAAGGGCTTCCTCCGCTAGAACACTTGCAATTGAAGTGCAGCCTCCACAAGGAACAAGTATGTCAGTTTCGGGGTGTGCCACAAGGTATGCCGTTATAAGCTCTTGTGCCGTCTCCACGCTGTAAGTAGCCTCTATCTCGTGCAAGGAGAAATCTACATCCTTGGTGTAACCCTTCTCCGCGAGACCATCTAAGAATCCCCGTTTACAATCCTCCGACCAGGTTGCTCCTGGGCCCTCGTTTGGGAAGAATATGTTGCCGCCCGCAGGAACTCCGTAATCTCCTACAAGCAGACCCCTCAGGTAGCCGGTATCATAGCATAAGCCTCCCCCTGTTACGGAGCTTGTGATGAAAGCTTGTCTTGCGTTGCCCACTGCTCCTTCTGGATCGTCACAATCGTAAGCTATCACAACAATTCCCGCATCCCTTGCTTCCTGAATTGGGTCATCAAGCGCATTTGCATCTGCTATTGATATAACTATCGCATCAACGCCGCGAGCAATTTCTTCCCTTACCATGTCAACCTGTAAGACTATGTCCTCTACAGAATACCTGTAAACCACCTCAACATTCCTGAGACGCTCTGCCAGTGCTTCCGCACCATTATGGTATGCTATCCAACACGCATCTGCAGGATTGCCGTGACATACAAAGGCTACTTTTATCGTATCAAGGGGAGTCGGAATTTGGCCTTGTAGATCAACTATCGTAGCTTCTAAGTCATCTATCTCAGCTTCCAAGTCGCTTATTTGTTCCTCTAGTTCAGCTACCTCTGGTGGCTCTGGCGTCGGCATAACAAAGTAAACTATGGCTCCTGCAACAACTGCTGCCACTATTGCAACAATCAACACTACAGCGGCCCCTTGGCCACTTTTTCCGTCCATTAATCAATCCCTCCTTTATTTTTTACGAATTATCCTCTGTTTCACGTTATTTAAAGATTGCGAACGTATTAGTCTTATCTGGAGAAAAAAGAACTATATCAATCCTATATATCTTCAATTTGAAGTAAAAACCGCATCTTTAAATTCCCTCAACTTATAAAAATCGTACGGACAAAACACGGATGGTGAAAGATATGCAGAAGTATCAGATAAGGTTGGGAACGCAGAACTGGCAGATATATCCCACTATGAAACAAGGAATCTATTTCGATGGGCGGCGTCAGCAGATGCCCCGCGATTCGTATCTATAGGGGAATTTACTTGATTACCTTAACCCAAGTTAAACCTATCTTAAGCAAAATCTTGGGCTACCGATCATT
>Ga0224506_10002141_pt1 | contig 13643 bp, 12 predicted proteins | sample SF_Jan12_sed_USG_2_FD_169108 | JGI IMG/M metagenome (GOLD analysis project Ga0224506, IMG submission 169108) | Sediment microbial communities from San Francisco Bay, California, United States - SF_Jan12_sed_USGS_8_1 | ecosystem: Environmental > Aquatic > Marine > Sediment | place: USA... | reverse complement strand
ATCACGTTCTGTATATAAACCACGCGCGATACCTGCCTGGTTTGTTACAACAATTATTACGTAGCCTCGTTTTTGAAAAAACTTACATACATCAAAAACACCATCAATAAATTCAAAATCTTTTTTCTGATAAAGATAGTTTTTTTCAACATTAATCACACCATCACGATCAAGAAACAAGGCCACTGTCATAAAAACAACTCTTCCTGAGCCTTTGCGTAGTCCGAAGGTATTCCAATATCTAAAAATTTCCCACTCGTTTGAAAATGGTATTTTACCAGTTCTAGAGATCTATTTGACAGTACAGCATCCTCAAAAGAAAAACTATTTCTATCTATTTTTTCGAGCAATTCATGCATTAAAGATGCATTAACCAAATAGATACCCCCATTTATCAAACCATCAGAACAAGCGCCTTTTTCTTCAAAGTCGATAACTTTCCCTTTTTCATTTACCTGTAATACACCATATCGATCAGCAGGTCTGATGAAATAACTTGCAATTGTTATATCACTAGATTTAGCCACATGAAAGTGAAGCATTGCATCGAAGTTTACATCCAAATATGAATCTCCATTCATTACAAATACATTTTTAGAGGTAACCATTGACAGAGCCTGGAAAATAGCTCCTCCCGTTCCTAATGGGCTCTCCTCAACTGAATATACAATTTCAGGTATATTTTTATCTAAATTTGAAAAATAAGATTCTACTACTTCTTTCTTATATCCAACTGCTAAAACGACACGAGTGAACCCATGGGATTCCAAATAACATAACAGCCTTTCTAGAAACGGCACTCCTCGAATAGGTAACATTGGCTTTGGAGTATCTTTGGTGAGCTCGCCTAATCTTGTACCTAGTCCACCAACTAAAACAATTGCTTCCATCACATCTCACCAAAGAGAGTGTCTTCGACATAACCGCAAATGATATGACCCAACATTATATGCACCTCTTGAATCAAGGCGGTAGAGTTACTTGGTACTAATAACAAATAATTACAGTTATCTCTTATCAAACCTCCTGTCCCTCCAGTCATGCCCACAGATACAATACCTAGGTCTTTAGCAACATTTAATGCATCGATAATATTTTTTGAATTACCAGAGGTAGAGATACCAATAAAGACATCACCGGGCTTTCCGTTTGCCTCAAGCTGCCTTGAAAACAGCTTGTCATAACCATAATCATTACCAATCGCCGTTAACATTGAGGTATCTGTTGATAATGATAAGGATGGTAATCCTGGTCGATCAAAACGAAAACGGCTAACAAACTCCGCAGCTATATGCTGTGCATCCGCAGCACTACCACCATTTCCGGCCAATATTATCTTATTGCCCGATTTAAAAGTATCAACACAAAGAACTGCTACTTCATCCAACAGAGCCAGTAAGGATTCATCTCGCAATACTTGCTGTTTTATTTCGATAGAGCATTCAATATGTTTTTTTATATAGTTATTTTTCATTATCTATTGACCACCCAAGATTCTGCCCCATTTGAAGTGAAATGAAAATTATAAACCCTGCCATTAAACTGTCTTAAGGCTGAAATCACATCAAACCTTAGGCACTGATCACAGAATATCATCATAAAACCACCTCCGCCGGCACCCGACACCTTCAAACTTTTTGCACCAGCATCTGTAACAGCTACAGAAATCTCTTCAATTAAACTATTAGATATTAGAGTAGAAGTTGCTTTTTTTGCTTGCCAAGCTTCATCTTGTAAACTAAAAAACTTTCCTATATCTGACTTCAAAATAGCTTCTTTCATGGCACTAGAACTTTTTTTAACCTGATGTAAACCTTCAAGTTTTTTACTGTCACCCATTGCATGAGCTTGATCATTAATTATATTCGCAGAATCTCTGGAAACCCCAGTAAAGAACAAAATTGTGTTTGCTTCGAGTTCATTGAGCGTATTTTTTCTGATACGTAATGGGTTAACAATAACCCTATCTTCAGAAAAAAATTCCATATAATTGACACCTCCAAAGGCAGCACAATATTGGTCTTGCTTACCTCCAGATAATCCACAATCATTACGTTCTATTTCATAAGCAAGATGAGCCAAATCATATTCACCTAATGGCAGCCCTAAGTATTCTTGATATGCCTTAAGAATAGCCACTACCATAGTAGATGAAGACCCCAGCCCACTTCCAGGAGGAGCATCAGAGTACGTAGTCACTTGTAACGGTATAAACTCACCATTATTATACTCTTTCATAACACGGTTATAGACCGCCTTATGAAGAACCAACTCACCTTCCAATGACTGAAATTCAATATCTGCAGAAATCTTTATATCTAAGTCTAGTGCCTCAAACACAACGCAATCTACTTCTTCATCAATAGAGCAGTATGCGAACATATCGATAGTGGCATTTAATACTGCACCACCAAAATTATCACAATATGGACTAACATCTGTGCCCCCACCAGCAATGCCTAAACGTAGAGGCGCGCGTGATCTAACTTTCATTTTTTAATTACCAGTATCAAATTAATAGGAACACCAATTATCGATTAAGCGGTATCTTGCCTTTACTAATTTCATCACGCCAATGATTCAACAAATCTTCAAACATTTTAATTACAGGTATTTCTGGTTTCCAGTCAATTACAGATCTTATTTTTGAATTATCAAACATCTGATAGTCAGCATCGATTGGGCGCAATCTATCTGCATCAGTTTCGACAGTAATATCTGTTCTAGAACTTAAATCAATCAATAAATCTATAACTTCAGGTAACTTAAACGCTTCTTCACCGGCTATATTAAATGCCTCACCACATTTCACATTACCCTTCTCGCATTCTAAAGAAAGCAGATGATATGCACGAATAGCATCTCTTGTATCCTGAAATGTCCTTACACTCGAAAGATTACCAACCTTTATTACTGGTGCTTGTAACCCTGCCTCTATCAACGCAATCTGCTTAGCAACTGTACTTTCAAAAAAAACATCACTTCTTCTTGGACCAGAATGCGTACCCATTCTGGTAACAAATGTTTTAATACCATATGCTTCGCCGTAAAACTGTCCTAAATAATCGGTACCAATTTTACTGATGCTATATGGACTAGCTCCGTGAAACTTAGTATCTTCGGATAACTCCACTCCTGACTCAGCCCTCCCATAGACTTCACTCGATGAACAAACATGAACAACCGGATCGTAACCGTCAGACTCTTTCAACTGCCGAACATTTTCTAATAGATTAGCAGTTCCAATTATATTAGTTTGTAGAGTTTCAATGGGTGAATTAAATGATGTTTTAGGATACGACTGAGCTGCAAGATGATACACAAAATCAGGTCTAACATCCTTAAACATTCTTGTTATGGATGGATAGTCATTCAGGTCTGAGTAATACAAACTTACTCTATCTCGGTTGTTAATTCTTGTTGTTAACTGGTACAGATTGTCCATTGGCTCGAGCCAACGAATCATCCCAATTATTTCATAGTCTGTTGTTTCGAGAAGAAAATCAGCGAGCTGAGAACCAACCTGGCCTGATATTCCTGTAATTAAAACTTTCACCACAACTTCATACTCCTCTACTTAATTCGCTAATAATTCAGTCTTAATAGTATCTATTACGCTAAAAGGGTTTCGATTTAAAACTTTATCTAAATATATACTTTCCATTAGTATCTGATCAGGTCGATACATAAAAAAATCATGATCAGGTTTTACAACAGCATATTCTATGGCCTTTATTTCCGAGAATGCCTCAACCAATTGAACTCTTGATAAGAATTCAGGACCTGCAAGATTAACAACTTTCGGAAATTCTTGTATGACAAGTAAAAACCGCTCTATAAAGTCAATCACATCTCGTAAGGTTATTATAGACCTAATAAAGGGATGAAAAACATCAACCTTTGATTTCTCATCGTAACTCTTGAGCAAAAAAGACGTAAATTTATCACCTAACGACCACACATACGACAATCGCATTACTTTAAAACCTTTAAAACCCTTAAATTCATCCTCTACAAGAGACTTCATTTCTGCATATGCAAATTGAGGATTTATTAAACTCATTTCGTTAACAGGCTTATCTGTTCTACCATAGACGACATCAGACGACGCAAACAAGACCTCAACCCCTTTATCAAGCAACATCTTAATAAGAGCTATGGTGTTAGTCACATTTACTCTATACGAAAGCGTGTAATTATCCGCACAATATTCTGGCGATGAAATCGCTGAAAGAAACACGAACTTATCACCTGATTTTAAGTCCGATATAAAACCATAGTCTGGGTTATGCAAGTCAAATTGAATATGGCTTTTATCCTTACGGCCTATAAGCGTAACAGCTTGACCACAAGACCTTAATCTACTTATCAAAGCAGTACCAATATAACCACTCCAGCCAAGTATAAAAATTTTATTTTCTATCATTTATTATCCGCATAAAAATTTGGTTCATTTCTTGACCTACGATATCCCATGAGTGTTTTTTATCCAGCATAACTTTAGCATTATGCGATAATTCTCCTAATAATGCAGGATGATCAATGATCTCTCTGAGCTTTTCTGATAAATCTCCAGGATTAGCAGTTTTAAAAACTACAGCAGAGTGATTATGCTCAACAATACCAGTAAATGCATCTTGATCAGAGACCATAAGAGGGGCCCCATATCCGATTGCGCGTAAAAGCACCCCACTAGAATAGATTCTGGTGTAAGGCAATACAACTAACTCAGCGGCTTTAAAATAAGAAGGCACATCAACATCATCGATATACATTTCCTTCCACTGAACCGTGCCACTGATGTCTTCATCATTGATAATTTTATTATATCTTTGACAGTCGTTCTGCCAACACCTCCCAACAATAAGCAGCCTAAGATCATGATACTGACTAGCAACTGCAGCCCATGAACTCAAAAGAGTCTCAAGTCCTTTAGTAGCTTTTATTTGTCCAAAAAAAAGCACATATCTTAGATCCTGATCCAAGCCTAATACATTCTTGCTCTCTGTCTTTGAAATCGATGTGTCATATAGTAAATCAACATCTGAATGAGGCATTAAAGCAACTTCCAAATTAGGAAAAACTTGATGTAAGACTTTTCTGGAGTAATCAGTATGAGTGGTTACTACTATCTTACTTGATCTAATAACCCTATTAAATACCTGCTTAATAAACCCACTCCCTTTGTTACCAAATGATATAGGGTCATGTATGTTAACTACAAGTTTAGCCTCAAAAAGGGTTGACATGAGTAGTAACGAAAGCTCAACTGCAGAAAACGTGAAAACATGCAAATAAACTATATTCGCCTTCTGTATCTTTAGGTCCCTATAAGTTAGATACAACCCTTTCAAAAAGTTTTTCATCTTTGAAAATAGTGAAATATTTCCATAAATACTTTTAAAAAACCTATTTACAGTGAACATACTCTCAATATTATGATATTTTGTTTTATCACATGTGTATAAAACAACATCGAAATCATTTTTATATAAGGCATAGCACACACCAAAATCATATACCTCTAGGCCACCATGCCCACCAACCGGCTCAATGATACATATTTTATTTTTTTTGCAAGACATGGGAATACAGCGCATATGGATAGACAAATAACAATAAAGTATAAAAACTCTCAGACAACACAAAAACAACAATTCCTGCCAGAAAGACTGCAGAAACGGAAAAAGACTTTACTTTAAATAATTTAGTGATTATCAACACCTGTAATAAAATAAAAAGCATTAAATACACAAAGCCAAGCTGATATACCATGACACCTAAAGCACTTTCACTTCCTATTCCCCGGACAACTAAATTAGGTAATAAAGAATTAGAAATCGCAACAAGATCCAACCCATTAGCTCTATAGCTTAAGACATTTAAATATCCAGATGTACCAAGACCGTTGCCCCATAAAGGAGACCCAAATGCATTTAATACGCCAGATATTACACCATCTACATGTGGCCCTAGAGTCATTAAATTAATTGATTCACCCTTAGATAGAAAAAAAACATATAGAAGTATAATAACCAATGGCATAACAACAACACCTAGTAAAAGAAACATTCCACTATATCTATTTCTAATCGTAAAAAACATCATTAAGTACACATAGAAAGACTTTACTAAAGTAAGCAGACCAATTAAACCAACAATAAAACGATACCACCTATCCTTATAAATCAGAGACAGAGTTACTATCATATAGAATGTATATATTCCAAATGTTAGCGGTGAAAAAAACAATGAACCAAGCCTTGCGATAGGATAACCAAATTCCCAAAAGAAATATGCACTATTAGAAAACGGAGCACCTCCATCTTCCTTTGTTAGGTTATACATCATCTCAACAACCGATAAAGGCAAAAAAAACTCTATCAATGAAAAAACATACAGCGGAATTGACAGATAAACAACCTTAACCAGAAAACGTCTATCGACTGGACAAGCAACAATTACCATTGACAACAATAAAGGTATAAAAAGCAGCCTAAATGATTGCACAACATTTCCATAGCCAATAACATCAGGCTTAAACAACATACTAAAAACAAAATGAACAAGAAGGAAAATCACTAAAAGCATAAAAACCAATAAACTACTTGATACCTTCACCGAGTTTTCTTTCAAAATAAGATTTATTAAAAAAACAGCAAAAACATACAAAATAGCGGCCAAGGCTAAATAATTTTCAGCACCTCCAATTATCACACCAAAGAAATCTTTATATATAAAAACAAAAAAAAGAACCAGTAGCGAGACATGCTGATTAGACATCCGTATAAAGTAATTCATAAATCTATCATTGGTGCTGTTTTATTAAACAAAAAACCATCAAACTCATCTCTATAGGTATCGAACATCTTTCTACCGAAGTAGACCGATCCAAAAAGAGAAAAGTGATCACCATCATAGACAATCAATTCATTGCCTACATGTACCGTACAGTCACTTAGTCGCCTTAGTTCGCCACATAGCAATCTTACTCGATCAACATATAGAAAGTTACTTTTCGAAAAGTCTTGGGATATGGTCCACTCTCTTTCCGCATCCCCCCAGTGTGTAACATAAGCTTTCTCTTTACATATATTCAAATCACCTGATTTATTAACAAGCTCTCTGCAATTATTTGGCCTAAGACCTATATAGCCACCTATTACTATTACATTAACATCCGGATTAAATCTTTTTAATATAGATATTAGTTTAAGATGCCTTCTACCATGCGAACTTATTTTATAAAAATTAACAACAAGTGTGTCAATTTTAGTTAGAAACCGTGATGAGCTAATCTGCTCTGCCCCATATTTACAATTATTATTTTTTGAAACAACCTGGTCACCCTCAAATTCATACTGACATTTATGAGTATCACCACTAAAAATAAGATTATATTTTTCATCAGTACCAATTACTTCATAGAAAGCATTATATGCATCAATATTATGTGAATTACCAACAAATAAGATCTGATGATTTGCACTCCAATCACACATGACAGACGAAACTTCTGTCTCTATATTACAACCACTCTTATTCAGCTGAGAGTATCTCTCTACCGCAACATCTTTTAAAGGTTTTTGAACTATTTCCTTTCCGTAATTATAACTATTAATACGCTTTGAAAACACAAGAACAGAAACACTAAGCGTTGCCAACAGGAAAGCTATAAATACGAACAAAAGATTTTTATTTTTCGTATAGCGAAGCGGCCTCTCAATATAAAAATACGAAAATACCGCAAGTAAAAAACTTAATATAACTATCGTTATATTCAACATATATATTGACTGCATTGGAAAGAGATATCTTGCAAACACAATGACGGGCCAATGATACAAGTACAAGGAATAACTAATCAGACCAACAAAAACCAACCATTTAACAGATAGCAACTTCGAGACCAGACTGCCTTGATAATACAGAATTAAAGCCGACGCAACAATCACAGGAATAGCATTATAAGAAGGAAAGACAGACTCTTCATCTAAAAAAAACATCATTGACAACAAAACAGCCAATGACACACCACCGACAACGTTACCAACAGATTCACTATATTTATAACTAGCACCACGGAGAACAAACCAAGCAACAACTGCCCCTACACTGAATTCGAAAATCCTGAATGGCATTAAGTAAAAGATTGCGTCTTTACTGTCTCCAAAGATAATATTTAGAAGAAAACTAATTAAAATCAGGACACAAAACAACCATAAAACCAAAACGGATCGTCGACTAACTTTGGTAAACAAAACCAATATCAGTGGCCACAGAAGATAAAACTGCTCTTCAACACCTAGTGACCACGTATGAAGCAGCGGCTTTAAGCTTGCATCTAAATCAAAATAACCCGAGGTTAAATAAAAATATATATTAGAAAAACTGAGAACAGCTGTTAATGCCTGTTCGCCTGCAGTATGAAAATAGCTCTGTGTAAATATGAAATAGCTCACCAGCAACACTAGAGATATCATAAAAAATAAAGCTGGTAATATCCTTTGAATTCGCCTCAGGTAAAATCGACCAAACTCGAAACCATTTTGGCTCTCAATTTCAGACATGATATGGGAGGATATTAAAAAACCACTGATCACAAAAAAAACATCGACCCCAATGAAGCCACCAGGAAGCCATGCCGGATTAATATGAAAAAAAAGTACAGATAGAATCGCAACAGCTCTTAACCCGTCGATATCTGATCTATATTCTTTATTTTTATTTACAGTATTCATTCGAATCAAACATAAGGGTAACTACAGAAAAGCAATGACAGCGAACACTATTCGGTCGCTAAAAATATTTTTTTTCAATGCGTTTAAGTATGGGAATAATTTCAGTTAAGTTATCAAATGACTTATCATTAACCAAAGACTCACTTAATTCTCCGGCTTTTTGCACATACTCATCATAGTCCGCTGCTATAGATATACACTCAGTACCTCTCTCTAAGCAATCTAAATAAATACTAGAGTAATCTGTTATGACCAAAGCGTAGTCAGCGAGAGTAGCATACAAGTCATGTGTTAGATCAAGCTTATAAACACTGCTCAAGGCAGAGCCCTCAAATACAACCTTATCCACAGGATGCGGCCTTATCACCAGCTCAAAACCTGTCTCTTTCATTGAATTTATAAACAACTCATCATATAGCCCAATCTTACTAAAATAATCTTCAAAATCAAAATCACTGAAATACATACTTCGATGAGTTGGAGCATACAGTATTTTCTTCTTAGGAGCTATGTGCTTTGAATTTACATTTTTTGCTTGTTTTTTTAAAACCACCTTGGGGTTTGATACCATAAAATATCTATGATAATCCTCGACTCTAGATTCAAACGGGCAATAGACGTAATCACAGGACATATAATAAGCATGTGGCACCAACTTATAAAAATAGACTTTTATATAAAACAAGACCTTACAGTCATTAGCCCAATCAGAGTACGGCCCTATTTCTTTTAAGGGCACGCCATGCCACAAATTATGCTTTTCACTCCCCGCAATAAGATACGGCAAAAAATCAAATATACCATGTGTAAAAAACACCTTTTCTGCCCGCAACTGAAGGACAATACCTTTTAATGACCGCGCATAGATAAGGTTGTAATCACTATACTCCTCATCATTTAATAACTCTTTGTTAAATATAATAAAATATTTAGAATTCGATTCTGTTTGTCTATACAGATATTTCGAATTATCAGCAACATTGTATCCATACATTGAGCCAAATAAATAAACCCCTTTTTTCTTAGGAATTAACTTACCCAAAAAAGCCACCAAAACAAAAGCAATATTTATTACTTTCTTAAGGACACCTCTTTTATAATAGAAGTCATATGTTTTCATTTCTTACTTACCCTTAACATATTTCTTTTAACCACTTTAAACTCAGGTATTTCTGCATAAGCTGCATAAGCTGCATAACACTTATATAAACACCAAACTTAGAGCAACCATGGTAAAGGCAATATCACAATCACTTAAATAAAACTCTAAATCCGCCCTGCATTATAGCCTCTAAAAAAAAACACAAGTCTATAAGTCATGACAAATAACTCGACAACTAAAACCGAGATTGAAACACTAAGCGCTGTAACAGCCTCAAAAACAACTAGAATGGACAATATAATAGCGAATAATACAAACCCAATATTGACTGATTTGTTAGCGATATCATTCCTATCTATAGCAGCACAGGCTGGATAACCAAAACTAACCGCCACATAATTTATCAGTAACGTAGCCAGCATTACCCATAAAACAGGCACAGCATCTAAATACTGAGAACCAAAGATTACGCCTATAAAAAACGAAGCAAAATAGCCAACAAAGGACACTCCAGCCAACAAAACAAGCAATACAACTATCACTAACTTAAAAAACAGACCCCAGTTTTTTTCTTTAGCCATATATGGATACATAGCCTGATTAATAGGGCTAGTAACAGCTTGACCAGCTTTGTATACCTGCTCTGCACTAGTATACATAGCAGCTTGATTAAGGCCATAAGCACCTACGATAATTGATGATGCAGATGTATAAAATGAAACAGCAAGCCTTGACCAGAAATACTCCACACCCTTCTTTAATTCACTAAGCGCCAAATCTAATGAAGAAAAACCAACCTCATATTTCATCTTTTTTATCATAATCAATGACACTATCATTCCAATAAGGTTTGCTAGCGACCAGCTCATCAGCACCAGCCAACCATCACCAGACTCGTTTATAAGAACAAAAACCAGTAGCACATATAAAACTTTTGTACATGCCATATAGACTGTAAAGTATTTCATTTTCTCAAGACCGTGAAACAACCAAAGCGGCTGATAAGCCTGAGCAACAACAGCAATTATTCCTGATAGAAATATTATCTGATAGTTATTAAAGGCCGGAACATAAGAAACACCAAGCACACACAGAAGTGCAATAAATAACAGTATGATTTTGGCCGAGAAAATTCGCGAAACAAGATTATTAATATATACTCGATTTTCTCTATTCTTAGATATTGAATATACAGCAGACAAACTAAAACCAAAATCTGTAATAACAAATGAAAACTGAACGATCGCCATAGCAACCATTACAGTTCCAAATTCTTCAACTGTAAAAACCCTTGTTAAATACGGCAATATTAGTAATGGGGCTACATAATTAAAGATCTGCAGAACTGATAATGCTGCAGCATTGCTAAACAGCCGTTTATTTCTTTTGATTATCATTTCTCAAATTCAGAAGAGTCTCATTGATCAACGTAGATGATGTACTCATTGTATACGGAAAATATATAATCCTAACTCCCTTTTCTTTGAAGTCACTATCTACGCTTTCCCATTTATCCGTTTTATACCAATCATCACCTACAAACATAATATTAAATTTATATCTGTTATGAGCGTCAAGCTTATCCATTGTCTCCTGCGGCACTGCGAGATCAACATACTTACATGCTCTAACGATCTCTACTCTTTCGACATATGGTATAACAGCCTTCTTGTTCTTATAAGAAACAAGGTCATCTGTAGTTACACCGACAATTAATCTATCACACAATGAACTTGCATTTCTCAATAGATTTAAATGCCCGACATGAAACAAATCAAAAACACCTGTTGTATAACCAACTATCATAAAATAAACTCTTTGTTTATCATCGCAATCTCACCACTGCAATGTATTTAAAATAATATCTTGAAAATTTTTATAATCTTTTTTACGGGAGTTATTCTTATTTACTTGAGCACTAAACCCAATCTTTTTTCTTTCCAGGGCTCCATCCAATCCAAGCTTTTTAGCGAACCTCCTTATTGGTATTTTTGATTCACTATCATTTATCTTCGTTATTGACGGCTTACGATACATATATTTAATTAAAGACTTATCTACAAATGGTACTCTAGCCTCCTTAGAGGCCGCCATCGATGCAAAATCCATGCGCCTCAACAAACCCGGCAAATGAAGCTGATAGAAGAAATCCTCAACAAACTCGACTGGTGTCTTATTATGATTTAATTCATCAACATATTCACTCAATCTACTTGTCATTGGAATTTCAGAGTATCCATACTTACCTATAAATCTATCCATATCTAATTCTTTCTCACCTATCGACCAACGATATATACCATCATATCCAAACAATAATTCATCTGCACCCTCCCCAGTTAACACAACTTTCTCACTGCTCTCCATCGCTTTGCAGACCTTATATATCAGACCTTCGTTAGGAAGACTTAAAGGCTCCCCTCTTAGTCTTGTTAAATACTCCCACGTCCCAACCAATTCCTCACTTTCAAAAGACACTTTAGTTAGTTTTTTTTGTATAAAGTTAGCTGTATCTTCTGCCCCATCAAATTCATTATTATCTACCAACCCAACGGTGTAACATTTTTCTACATTTGATAATGCTGATATTATAGCACTATCCAATCCTCCACTTAATAGCGAAACATTATCAACATCACTCAACTCATGAGCAGAAACAGACATAGTCAATAGTTCTTCAAATTTATCTTGCGAATAGACTTCATCAGAAGACTCCCACTCCCAATGCTGCTGAACAACCCCATCACTATTTAGATAAGTACCAGGCAACACCTCATTAATATTATTAAAAAAAGATCTTCCAGGTATCGGTCTTCTAATAATACGCCACTCATTAAGTGATTCTTCAGATACCGTCATACCCGTCATATTAGCTATAACAGCAGCCTCTGAACTAAGAATTATTTGATTGCTTGTCTGATAAATAAAAAGAGGTTTGATTCCAAATGAGTCTCTAGCAGCAACCCATTTTTCAGTATATTTATCGTAAATAACCAACGCAAACATACCTTCAAGCTTTTCAAAAATACGCTCACCTAAAAGAGCATATCCCTCCAATATAGTCTCAGTATCAGAAACAGTTTTACATGTAAGAGACAACGATTCTCGCAAAGATACGTGATTATATATTTCACCGTTGAATACAATTACGTAACGACCACTCATGGACACCATTGGTTGATCAGATCGCTCAACAGGGTCCAGAATCGATAAACGACAATGCCCAAATCTTACACTGCCATTGTTTTCAGATATGACCTTTTGAGCATCAGGCCCTCTCCAGCTCATATTATTGAGATTATCAATAAACCACTCATCAGGCACATTGGTCTTTTTATTTATATGAAAGATAAAACCACACATTACAAATTACAACCTTATTTAAATACAACAATCAACACCCAACAACAATTCAATATTAAAAAAGATGGATGAACTATTAAAAGATTAGCAGCATCAGGACTTAATAATTACCTCTAAACACTTCCTGAGCGAATCCCTCCAGTATGGTATCGATAAATCAAATTCCTGGCGGACCTTTTCTTTATTAAAAACAGAATAATATGGCCTTTTTGCGACACTAGGATAATGATCGGCAGCTACTGGCAAGACACTACAGCCAAGCCCACGCATATCAAAAATAGCTCGTGAAAAATCAAACCAGCTTGTAACACCCTCATTACTATAGTGATATACACCGATACCATCTTCTTCAGCATCAAGTCTATTGCGCTGTATTATTGACAGAATAGCTTCAGCTAAATCACGCGCATATGTTGGCGAGCCAATCTGATCATAAA
>Ga0224506_10002140_pt1 | contig 13644 bp, 15 predicted proteins | sample SF_Jan12_sed_USG_2_FD_169108 | JGI IMG/M metagenome (GOLD analysis project Ga0224506, IMG submission 169108) | Sediment microbial communities from San Francisco Bay, California, United States - SF_Jan12_sed_USGS_8_1 | ecosystem: Environmental > Aquatic > Marine > Sediment | place: USA... | reverse complement strand
AAGACGAAGAAGAAGAGTGATAAATGATGGGGAAGAAAGGAAAGAAGAAGAAAGGTAAGAAGGGCAAGAAGAAAGAGGAATGAACAAATCACTGAAGTCTCATATTCCTCCTTCTTTTTTTGAAAGATTTTTCAAGTATGCAAAATTTGAAAACTCTGATGCAATTGGAGGGCCCATGAATGGAAGAAAGCGAAAAAGTTGAAATCAGCCTTCGACCTATAAAGAAAATTGTCATCCTCAATTGCACAAAGTTTCATATTGAGGAGTTCTTCAAAAGGGTAGAAATGATGGCAATATCTGGGGAGCAAATAGCACTAAACTGGGCAGAAGGAATAGTGTTTCTTGCCTTGCCATATCAAGCCCATAATGACATAATAGTAGAACAAGCATTGAAAGGCACAAGATATTGGACTGGAGTTATCTTTTCACAAATGCCCAAATATCAATCTATCAAAAAAATCGGTGCACGAGAAATTCCGATAATCAATCAAACTGCTGACCCCCAACTAAGACAAGTTGCACAATGGTTAAAGAATAGATGAATTAACATTACGGCAAGGACAAACGCATGCATGCAACGATGCAGTTACTCTACTTTGATTTCGTAGCCCTTCTTCCTCGGTAGACGTATTTCTAGAATACCGTGTTTGAAGGAGATTTTCATTTGTTCAGGCTTAACAGGCACTGGGATGCGAGGTTGGCAAAGGAGTGAGGAGAACTCACCCTTCCGATGGGTAATGCCGAAGTCGTCGAAATGTACTTTTCGTTTCATCTTTGCCTCTATTTCGATCATGTTTTCACCTATTGCCTCGACCCTGACCATTTTGGGTTCTGCGTAAGGAAGATCTGCGGTGACCACTACCTCTTTTGTTGTGATGAAAATGTTGCATAGCGGTTCAAGCGAACAGGATTCGATGTCCCAGCTAGGACGCTGATTGGTGGCAGACTCGATTATTTCTTCAGCCCAAGTTTTGAAGTCTTCTACGTAATCGCTCATTATGTCAAAGATTGAACGTTTTCTTTGTCTTTTGTACGCCAATACATTTCCTCCTAAACGTATAGCGGAAGGTCGTATTCCTGCGACTTTTTCATGTGGGTCAATTCGCGTTGAGTTCGTTTCATTATGTCTCTCGCTCTCAACCGAATTTCCTCTCCTTTCTCAAGCAGTTTGGAGACATCTATTTTCAGTTCAGCTATTTTGGCAACTTCGTTGATTGCAGCGGCTGCCGCTTCTGGGTCAGGGTAGTTGTAAAACGATTGGGCTAGAAAGGCTATGGCTGAGAGTTTTCTCTCGGCGCAATATCGCATGGTAAGTGCTTGAGGTCCAACCATGTAACCTTCCTTCAAAATGTTCAATCCTTTCTTATCTAACAGATCGAGAAGGTCTCTGTTTGATGCGGCGCAAAAAACCTTTGGTTCCTTAATGTCTTGTCTGTTTTCCAATGGCATCCCCCCGATTGACAGAACCATTTTCACTTTTTTTGATTGTGCCCACTCGGTAAGCTTCCGCATGACAGAATGGATTCCCGCGGCGGGAATTGCCATCTCAGAGATTGCTGCGATTATGCTTTTGCCCCCGTAGATTCGCAGTGGAGCGTGAGGCAGGCCTTCATGTAATACAACCACCGGTGGGAGGAGATCTGAGTCTACGTATGCTATTTCGTCTAGGTCGAGTTCAGATATTATGTAAGAGGTTGCAATGAGCCCGACTAAGCCCACGTCTGGAAGTCCGTAAAGCATCAATGCATGAGTAGGTATAGGCTTTTTTTCTATGATTCTTACGGGTTGTGACATGATTTGTTTCCTATGTTTAGATTTGTTCATGTGGGAAAAAAGGGTTATGGTGAATGAGAATCAAACAGGCATCTAGAGTTGAGAAGAATTTTTAGTGAAGTGCTGCAGACTGTCTTTGATTTTTTTTGTTTGCAGGTTTGTTTTCAGATTCTTTTGATGAGTGGTCTCACCTTTACAGAATGGAGCGCAAAGTCACATCTCAAAAATAGCATCGTTTCGCATCTCAGTTTTTTACCAACAAATGACTTACTTAATAAAGAAGTGTGAGAAGAGAAACAGATATAACATAAGAACAAAAAGGGCAATGAATAAACGATGGCGCTCCAAACGCTGGGAAAAGGCCTATACAGTGCGTTAAAGAAGATTTTCCGAGTTCCCATCGTAGATGAGGCTACTATAAAGGAGTTGGTCCGCGACATTCAACGGGCGTTACTCCAAGCGGACGTTAACGTGAAGCTTGTTCTTGAAATCTCGAAACGAATAGAAGACAGGGCTTTAGGAGAAAAACTTCCACCCGGAGTCTCCAGACGAGAACACGTAATAAAAGTGGTCTACGAAGAACTTACACGCTTCTTGGGCGAAAAACCTACTCCCCTGAAGATAAAAACTGGAAAAACAAACATCCTCATGCTTGTGGGAATACAAGGCTCAGGAAAAACCACGGCTGCGGCAAAACTTGCTAGGTACCTCCAAAAAAGAGGACTAAAAACAGCACTCGTCTGCACTGACACCTACAGACCCGGGGCACTCGCACAACTAGAACAACTGGCCAAACGCATAAACGTTCCCGTCTACGGAGACTCGAAAGCAAAAAATTCCGTCACAGTTGCCCGGGACGGACTAGAACAATTTCCCAAATACGACGTGATTCTCGTCGACACCGCTGGACGACACAAAGACGAGACAAGCTTGATCAAAGAAATGAAAGAAATGGAAAAAGCAGTCAAACCCACAGAAGTGATCTTAGTGGTCGACGGCACAATAGGCCAACAGGCAGCAATACAAGCAAAGGCATTCCATGAAGCCACACCAATCGGATCAATTTTAGTTGCAAAACTAGATGGCTCCGCGAGAGGAGGAGGCGCACTCTCAGCCGTCGCAGCCATAGGTGCACCCATAAAATTCATTGGCACAGGCGAAAAAATCAACGACATAGAATCCTTTGTTCCATCACGGTTCGTAGGCAGACTGTTAGGCATGGGCGACCTCCAAACGCTCGTCGAAAAAGTGCGCGAGGCAGAGGTAAAGGTTCCAGAGAAGAAGATGCGAGCGATTTTGAGCGGAAGATTCACTCTCACGGACATGTACGAACAATTCGAATCCGTGAAAAGCATGGGGCCGCTTCGACATCTTCTGAAGATGATTCCCGGTCTTTCTTACGACATACCCGAAGACCAAATGGACATCGCTGAAGACCGGCTGGAAAGATGGAAGGTAATCATCGAATCAATGACGCCAACTGAGAAGGAAAAACCAAAAATCTTCAATGCATCCAGAATACGGCGTGTAGCCCGAGGGGCAGGCACTACTGAGAAAGAAGTGAAAGAACTTCTTAAGCAGCACTCAATGATGAGAAAGATGATGAAAACATTGAGAAGGAAGAAGCTTCCATTTTTTGGAAAAAAACTTAGAATCCCGTAATAAAACACATCTAAAAACACTGTAGCATGTTCAAGCAAAAGGAGGATGATTCTTCACGGAGATACTTGAAAGGGCGCAAAAGATGCTTGAGAAACATCCCCTCTGCAATCATTGTTTAGGGAGACAATTTGCTCTCCTAGGCTACGGAGTAGACAACAAAAAACGAGGTGACGCCCTCAAGCTAATGTTAACCATGAAAGGCCATAAATTAGCGCTCCTAAGGGAAAAAGCAGTGGTCTCGCTCCTCAAAACAATGGCAACAAATGGATCCTTCGATATGGCTACCGAAATATTAAGAAAAATGAAAAAACGGGTCGGAAAAAAGCGAGAATGCCATCTCTGTGAGGGCCAATTTAAACTCTTACAAGAACTAGTGGACAGTGCAGTGGAAAAATTGCAAGACTACGAGTATGACACATTCCTAGTCGGCATAGAACTACCAACCGAAGTGGAGGAAAGGGAAGACGAGTTTAAGGCTGAGTTTGCTGTGAAACACGGAGAAAGCATGAGGAACGAATTTAGTCGTAACATCGGTAAGAAACTCTCAGAAATCACACAAAAAACAGCAGAATACGCAAATCCAGAAGTTGTAGTCCTCGTCAACCCATTCACCAAACAAGTCACACTCCAAGTAAACCCACTGTATATCATGGGTAAATACAAAAAACTGACCCGAGGAATACCGCAGTCAAAATGGCTTTGCTCTGAATGCAGAGGAAAAGGGTGCCCACGATGCAACGGGACAGGAAAAATGTACTCAGAATCGGTCGAAGAAATCATCGCAGGACCAACATTGCAAAAAACCTGTGGAGAAGAGACTGCATTTCATGCGGCTGGACGAGAAGACGTCGACGCTCGCATGCTGGGATCTGGAAGACCGTTCATTATAGAAGTCAAAAAACCCAAAAAACGATTTATAAACTTACGAAATCTTGCACGAACAATCAATAAACAGGCAGATGGTAAAGTGAAAGTTCTGAATTTGTGCATCACTGATAGAGATATGGTTAGAAAATTAAAGAAAGCGGAGGCAGCACAAAAAATCTACAAGACAATCGTCGAGTTTGACAGAAAAATCTCTGATGACGAGTTAGAGGTCCTAGAGAAAACGTTTACCAATCTGCTTGTTCATCAGCAAACTCCTTTACGTGTCCTGCACAGAAGAGCAGACCGCATCCGAGAAAAGTACATATATAAGACGAAAATAAAGAGGTTAAAGCCTAGCCGAGTGGAGATGAGAATTCGTTGTCAAGGAGGACTTTACATTAAAGAATTAATAACAGGCGATGAGGGTCGAACTGACCCCAACGTCACTAAGATCGTTAACGCTAAGGCAGAACCTCTAGAACTAGACGTCTTAAACGTAATTGTGAAGGGACCATAATGCCGAGAAAATCAAAAGGCTATCGCGCAAAAACTCGCTTCCTTCTAAAGAGAAAGCCCCGAGAACGAGGAAAAACAGGGCTCAGTAAAATACTCTACGAGTATAAGCCGGGAGAGAAAGTAGTAGTTAATATTGATCCAAGTGTTCATAAGGGTATGCCTCACCGAAGATTCCATGGAAGAATAGGCGTCATAACTGACAAAAAAGGCAGAGCCTACATCGTAAACGTCACACAGGGAAAAGCCGTGAAAGAGATAATTGTACGCCCAGAACATCTAAAACCTCACGTGGGAGGATGAAAATGTCCAGGAAAGCAACGAAGAAACAGCTAGTCACGGTTCCAGAAGCTAAAAAAATGCTAGAATCAATAGGCGAAGAACAGCTTGATCAGTTCCAACGAAGATCCTTGGATTACACGGCAAAATTCTCTAAGGTAGATGCTAAAACTGCAGAAAAAATCGTGAAGAAACTTGTGGAGCAGTTTGAATTGGAAGAAGAAGAGGCTGTTCAAGTCGTCAACTGCATGCCTGAAAGCATACAGGAGATCCGAGTTTTTCTAGCTGGCGGACATAAGATTATGGAAACCTCTAAGCTAGAAGCAATACTCGCATTCTTAGATGAGTACCGGAAAAAGGAGTAAGAGTTTCGCAACAGCGTGAAAACTGGGTCGCCGAACAAACCAGAAGTGCATACGACAAGACTCGTTGCGTATGCACGAATAAAATTTTTATGGAAAAACCGAGTGTGCCTAAGAAATAGTGTATTAAAAAGTAAGAAAACTAATAAACGCGAACTCGTAAAAGATATTATACAACAAGAAGGATGCAACGTTGGAAAGCAAACCCCGCAAAACAACTATCCGCATGTACGAATCCAGAGCAGACTTTTTGAAAAAGTAGTTGATATAGGGCGTGAAATTCAAATGCGGGGCAACGAGTTTTCAAGACGTAGAGAAGAGAGGAGAGAGGAGGCATACGAATCCTCAAAGCGTTATGAAGAACACGCGTACGTCCTCGACTATCTTCCTCACGGAAGGTCAGAAGCTAGACATAGATATCGAGCAGGCGCCCTAGTTCAGGTAGTTGGTGAAGAATTTTTCACACTACTTGAAGCAATCGCAAAAGAAGGTGTTGTCCTAAAGTCTTATGACAGGGTCTATGTTGGAAAAAGTAATCGTGAAAAGATTACCTATATCATCGGGAGAATTAACTATGATGAGTTGACATCTAACGCAAAAATGGAACTATCCAGCGTAGTAGAAAAAATTGTGCAGAGTCGCGAAAGCTGGTTTATCAACTTCTTCAACATGGTTCAGGCGATAACACCTAGAATGCACGCGTTAGAATTGATTCCAGGGATTGGAAAAAAATACATGTGGCAAATTATTGATGAACGAGAAAGAAAACCCTTCGAAAACTTTGACGACTTGCAGCAACGTGCCAACATACCCAGCCCTGCTAGGCTCGTGGCAAAGAGGATTTTAGAGGAACTACCTGGCGAAAGCAAATATAGATTGTTCACGAGAGCACCGTAGTTGGTACAACTATGAGTCTCCTTCAACGGGCAAAGCGACTTATCTGCCTTTACAAATTTTTGCCCAAAAAACGCCTAGGACAAAACTTTGCAGTGGACCGTGCCCTTTTGCAGAGAATGATTTCTTACGCGTCTATAAGCAAGGAGGATGTTGTTTTAGAGGTGGGGGCTGGATTAGGCTTTCTCACCGAACTTCTTTCTCAAGAATGCAAAAGAGTTGTTGCTGTCGAAGTTGATTCTAAATTAGTGAAGATATTGAAAGATCAACTTCATGGGTTGCAGAACGTGGACTTGATAGAAGGAGACATACTAAGCGTTGATGTTCCTCCATTCAACAAGATGGTCTCCACTCCTCCATATTCTATTTCATCTCCTATTTTGTTTTGGCTTTTGGAAAGGTCGTTTGACTGTGCAATCTTGACTTTTCAGAAGGAATTTGGGGAGAGGATGGTAGCTCGTGTTGGCAGCAAAGACTATGGGCGGCTAACAGTCTCTACATATTATCGGGCTGAAGCGGAGCTCCTAGACTATGTGTCTCGAGACATTTTTTACCCGTCTCCAGACGTAGACTCCATAGTCGTGCGGTTGAAGCCTAGGAAGCCTCCTTTCCGAGTGAGGGATGAAAAAACCTTTTTTGAGCTCGTACGGACTTTGTTTACCCAACGAAACAAAAAAGTGAGAAATGCAATTGTTCCTTTTCTGCGTAATCGGGGAATAGAGAAAAAAGACATGGTAAAGTTGGCGGATTCCCTACTCTTTCACGATAAAAGAGTGCGGCAGTTGGCGCCAGAAGATTTTGGGGCTCTAGCCGATGAATTCGCCTAGGAAAAAAATTTTCTTCGATAACTGTGTTTTTTACGTTTTGAAGGACGTGTACGAACCTGCCGAGGACTCATTTCTCTTGGCTGAAAACCTCGCTGTGAACCAAAATGATCTTGTCTTGGATGTGGGGACAGGATGTGGAATTTTAGGGATTCTTGCGGCGGAAAAAGCGAAAAAAGTGGTCGCCATAGACGTGAACCCTCACGCAGTTGGCTGTGCCCGAATGAATGCAGAACTCAACGGGGTCGCAGGTAAAATGGACATACGGTTAGGCAACCTCTTTGAACCCATAGAAGGAAACGAAAAATATAATGTGATAGTTTTCAACGCTCCATATCTACCCTCAGAAAGAAGCGAACAGAAAACATGGATAGAACGAGCTTGGGCAGGAGGGCCATCTGGAAGGGAACTTGTCGATCAGTTCATTTCTCAGGCACCACGTTATTTGATGGAAAAGGGCAAAATCGTTTTAGTTCAATCAACTCTTTCCAACGTTGATGAAACAATTCAAAAACTTGAAAGAGAAGGGCTAAGAGTCGTGATTGTGGCTAAGAAGAAGGTCACGTTTGAAACAATAGTAGTGATACAAGCCGAGCGCCAGCCTGGGCAACACTCGACGAAATAAACTTAAAGTTACAATGCAACATATTTTCGAAGGAACGGTTATGAAGCACACAGAATTTTCGGTCATACGGGAAGCCTTAAGCGATGATGTTAACGGTATAATAGAGGTTTTAAAGACAAGTTATCTTCAAGATGAGGCTTGGGCTAGAAAAGCGTTGGAGAAACTTTTAGCAACCGAAAACTACGTGATCCTTGTGGCTGAGCTACACCGCAAAATCGTTGGCTTCATCGACTACTACATCCTCCCGTCGGTTTGGGAGAAATGGAACGAGGCAACCATCAACTACCTTTTCATACACAAAGACTACCAAGGCAGAGGCATAGGTTCAAAGCTGCTGAAAGAGGTGATCAAGCAGACTGATAAAATGGGAATCATGGAACTCCATGTGGGAACCGAGAAAGAAAACAAGCGGGCGATACATCTGTACAAGAAACACGGATTCCTAAAGGAGTATTTGTTGTTAGAAAGAGAAAAAGAACAAAAATGAACCATATAGTAGGCTGTAAGGCTCAAAGGTGACCTGAACGTTCTGAAAAGAAGTATAAATACGAGTACATATTATTGCTTGGTCAAGGCATGCATGCATAAATCCAAATCGATGTGCAGAAACATGGAAGAGTGCAAGAGACCAAGTTGGGATAGGTATTTTCTTGATTTATGTGAAGCTGTTTCGAAAAGGGCGACGTGTGATAGAGGCAGGAGCGGTTGTGTAATCGTAAAAGATAAGAGGATTCTAGCTACAGGATATGTCGGTTCGCCTGCAAGATTGCCCCATTGTGATGAAATTGGGCATGACATGCGTAAGGTTTTTGATGACGCTGGAAATGTTACTCAACATTGCGTACGAACATTACACGGAGAACAAAATGCAATAATCCAAGCTGCGAAATTTGGGGTATCTATAGACGGAGCGACACTTTATTGTAAAATGGTTCCATGCAGATCCTGTGCAATGATGATTATCAATTCCGGTATCAAGTGCGTTGTTGCAGAAAAACATTATCACGCTGAAGCAGATGCTGTGAAAATGTTCAAGGACGCAAGGATCAAACTCGTTATAACGAGCGACGAAGTGGAAAAATACGACAGACAATGAAAAACTACCAGACAAATAAAATCCCAAAGAAATCCATTTGCCATGACAAATAAGTTGACAGTATCGTGAATTCATAATTTTAATAAAGAATGGTGCTAACAAATTCTTTAAATACCACGGATTTTGTAAGGTGAGGGGAAAAGCCATGAAGGCACGCAATTATCGAAAGGTGAAAGGGCAATCCTATACGAGAAAGAAGTATATGCGAGGCTTTCCCGCGCCGAAAATTATCAAATTCACCATGGGCGATCCTGCGAGTAGTTTTGAGTATCAAGCCTCTTTGATCGTCCAAAGAGAAGTCCAAGTACGCCACAACGCGTTAGAAGCGGCCCGTGTAGCAACCAACCGCTTGCTATCGGAAAAATTGGGGAAAAACTACTGCTTACAAATCCTACCGTACCCACATGTTGTACTTCGAGAAAACAAAATGATCTTTGGAGCACACGCAGATCGGTTGCAAGATGGGATGAAAAGATCCTTCGGCAAGCCCATAGGAACTGCTGCACGAGTGAAACCAAACCAGACGGTTATAATAGTAAATGTAAATGAGGACGGCCTTGAAGTTGCAAAAGAAGCGTTAAAGCGTGGGAGCGCCAAATTACCAACGCCCTGCAGAATGTTTGTTGAGAAAATTGAGGCCAACTAGAGGTGAACCGTATTGAAAACTTCATCGAAGAAAAAGTTCACTCTATGGTTTGAGGACTTGAGAAAAGAAGATATCTCAATCGTAGGCGGTAAATGCGCGAACTTAGGTGAAATGCTTCAAGCCGGAATACCTGTTCCGCCAGGATTTGCAATTACCGCTCAAGCTTACGAAAAATTTATCACAGAAACAGGCATCGCTAAGAAAATTTACAAAATCATCGAGAAAACCGTTACCGACATCAATGACCCACATCAGTATGAAAAAGCATCCAAAGAAATTCGGCAACTCATCAAATCAACCCCTATACTACCCCAAATTGAAAAGGCAATTAAAAACGCCTATGATGAACTCGGTAAAAGAACAAAATCAAGTCGAGTTTTTGTGGCCGTTCGGTCAAGCGCAACAGCTGAAGACCTACCCGACGCTTCTTTCGCTGGTCAACAGGAAACCTACCTCAACGTAAAGGGCGCAAAGGAACTTGTTGAAAAAACCGTCCGATGTTGGTCAAGTCTGTTCACGCCGAGAGCCATCTTCTACCGGGCTCAGAAAGGCTTCGAGCATGAACAAGTTCTCATCAGCGTAGCCGTTCAGAAAATGGTTGACGCCAAAGTCGCTGGCGTTACTTTTACCATAAACCCTGTAACCGGAGAACCCAATCAAATAGTTATCGAATCTACTTGGGGTCTAGGAGAATCAGTTGTCTCCGGAGCCATCACCCCAGACAACTATATAACAGATAAAAACACGCTGGAGATAATTAGCAAAAAAATCGCCAAGAAAGCAGTTGAATATGTTCGCGATTCCAAAACCGGCAAAACAATTCATCATAACGTGCCCATCGAGAGACAAGGACAACCCAGCTTAACCGATGAAGAAATCGTCAAACTCACCGAACTCGCCAATCGCATCGAGAAACATTATGATGGGAAGCCTCAAGACATTGAATGGGCGATTGACAGACATCTTGCTTTTCCGGAAAACATATTCATTGTTCAGTCTAGGCCGGAAACTGTTTGGAGCCTCAAAATGGTGCCATCCAAAGTTGAAGCGAAGCCTACTCCACCTTCGCGGCCGATGGAACGGAAAGTCGTTGTGAAAGGGATAGCGGCTGGAAAAAGAGCCGTCGGAGCCGGCTTAGCTAAAGTTGTTATCACCCCTGATGATGCGTCTAAGCTCATGAAGAAAGGCGACGTACTAGTCACCACCATGACTAACCCTGACTATGTGCCGTTTATGAAGTTGTCTGCAGCCATCGTCACAGACAAGGGAGGAGTTACATGTCATGCAGCCATAGTGAGTCGAGAGCTAGGTATCCCATGCATTGTTGGAACGGAAAACGGTACGCAAATAATGACTACGGGTAAAGAGTACACCGTAGATGCGAGAAGCGGCGTTGTGTACGAGGGGATAATGGAAGAATTTGTGAGGCAAGCCGAATCACCGATGACTGAAATTACACCTTCAACAGCAATCATGTCAGCTCCAATAACCGCTACTAAAATCTACTTAAATCTCGGCGTTCCGGACATGATTGACAAATACAAAAACCTGCCCTTCGACGGAATAGGCCTTATGCGCATCGAGTTTATTCTAGCAAGCTACATTGGAGAACATCCCATGTATCTCTTAGAAACTGGGCAAGCTGACAAGTTCATTAGCAAGTTAGCTGAAGGAATCGCAACGGTTGCAAGGGGCATACAACCGCGCCCAGTGGTTGTGAGGTTTAGCGACTTCAAAACAAATGAATACAGAGAGCTGAAAGGCGGGGAAAAATACGAAATAGTTGAAGCAAACCCAATGCTCGGTTGGCGTGGAACGAGCAGATACATAAGCAAATGGTATGAAAAAGCGTTCAGGCTTGAATGTAAGGCGATAAAAAAATGCAGGGAAGAATGGGGCCTGACAAACATTTGGGTCATGCTGCCTGTGGTAAGGACAGTTTGGGAAGCCAAAAAATGCCTAAGAATAATGAAAGATGAGGGACTTGGAAGATCAAGAGATTTCCAAATCTGGTTTATGGCCGAGACTCCATCCATCGCCATAATGGCTGACGAATTCTCCAAACTATGCGACGGTTTCTCAATAGGCTCAAACGACATGACTCAGGGCATCCTGCTGATCGATCGAGACTCAGAAAGGCTGGGGCTAATGGGGTACTTCGACGAAAGAGACCCCGCCATCAAACGCATACTTGCCCACTTAATCAGAGTGGCTCATCAATACGGACGCACGGTTTCTATCTGTGGAGAAGGGCCCTCAAACCTACCAGACTTCACCGAATTCTTAGTCAAATGTGGCATCGACAGCGTGTCGGTAAACGCTGACGCGGTGGTTCGCACGAGGCAACTGGTTGCAAGCATCGAACAGAAAATTCTGCTTAAACAGCTGGCTGACATGCACAAAAGCGCCACAAGTCCCGTAGCCCAAAAGTCCGAACAAAATGAAAAATGGACTCTACGATGAGGCGGACACCTGACTAGGCACATCTAAAGGAAACTGCTGATCAGGGGACATCTATTCGGTGTGTTTCTCTAGTGCTTTGATAATTGAGTGATGATGAGAATGCCTAGATTAACTTTTGAGTTGGAAGAGAAAAGACTGAAGGATGAAATACTTAAACGTGGCTCCAGACGGGTTTTCATTCAGCTTCCTGAAGGATTAAAGCAAGAAGGCTCAAGACTTGCAGCTGTAGTCGAAAAGGCTGGAGCAGTTGCAATTGTTTCGGCTGATCCATGTTATGGCGCCTGTGATTTAGCCACGCTTGATGCTGAAAGTCTAGATGTAGACTTGATTGTACATTATGGCCACAGTGAAATGATGAAACAGGAACGGATGCAAACGCTGTACATTGAAGCGAGGGCAAAAATCAGCATCAAAGGCGCAGTGAAAAAAGCAATACGACTACTTGAAGATTATACAAGCATCGGACTAACAACCACAGTTCAACATGTCCACATGCTCAACGAAGCAAGGGAGTTACTTCTGAAAGCAGGAAAAACAGTCGCGATCGGAGATGCTGGGCAATCAAAATACGCTGGACAAGTGATCGGCTGTGATTTCAGCAACGCCCAATCGATTTCAAAAGATGTTGAGGCATTCCTTTTCGTAGGAGGAGGCAGATTCCATGCTATCGGTGTAGGGTTAACCACTGGAAAGCCCACAATAATTGCTGATCCCTATGAAAAAAGAGCCTATTCTATTCATGATGAAGTTTTAGAGGTACTCAAAAAGCGATGGGCAAGCATTAGCAAAGCAAAGGAGGCGGAAACCTTCGGAGTGCTAATTGGCCTAAAAGCTGGTCAGAAAAGGGTCAGAAAAGCCCTTGAAATGAAAGAAAAACTGGAGAAGAACGGGAAGAAGGCAACCTTGCTTGCAGTAAGAGAGATCACACCCAGTGTGCTTATGCAGTTCCTTGACATAGACGCATACGTAAATACCACTTGCCCCCGCATCTCTCTAGATGACACACTGAGCTTTCGCACACCCGTTCTAACGTTCAACGAAACACTCGTTATGCTGGAAGAAATAAGCTGGGAGGAATTATGCAGAAAAAGATGGTTCGAAAGCTAGACTTAGAAAAAGCATTGTTAGAGATCACACCCCATCCAACGCCCAAGGCTTACTTGGAACAATACACGATACCTCCCGAAGTCGCTGCAGAAATCCTCTACACGGCAACGTACATCTATGACGATATTATTAACAAAACAATTATTGATCTGGGCTGTGGCACTGGGAGACTGGCGATTGGCGCGGTTCTTCTTGGAGCAAAAGAAGCTGTCGGCGTCGACCTAGATAGAGTAGCCATAAAAATCGCGTTGAAAAACGCAGAGAAAATGGGTGTAAAAGAAAAGACAAGTTGGGTTGTGGCGGATATCGATGCTGTGCACGGTTCTTTCGCCACGGTTTTACAAAATCCCCCGTTTGGCGTACAAAGAAGAAGGGCTGATCGAAAATTCATCGAGAAATCTTTGGAGCTAGGTCATAGGATTTATTCGTTTCATAAAAGTGGAAAACGCAACCGAGAGTTTATCAAAAGGTTTATTGAGAAGTGTGGAGGAAAGGTTACAAGCATATTTCCTATGCAGATGACAATCCCAAAA
>Ga0224506_10002139_pt1 | contig 13657 bp, 11 predicted proteins | sample SF_Jan12_sed_USG_2_FD_169108 | JGI IMG/M metagenome (GOLD analysis project Ga0224506, IMG submission 169108) | Sediment microbial communities from San Francisco Bay, California, United States - SF_Jan12_sed_USGS_8_1 | ecosystem: Environmental > Aquatic > Marine > Sediment | place: USA... | reverse complement strand
ACAGCAGATGGAGTACAGGCCACTTTGGCTCCGAACGCTCGGCTACTTTCATCATCGTCTCAAAGAGATTTTCCTCTAAAAGCATCTCAGAGATCGATTGGCGGTTCTGCTCAAGAAGATAGATCACCTTAGAAAGATTTCCCTCGCCGAGGGCAGCCTTTACTTCTTTGGACAAGTAGGCCGATTTCTTTTTCTCCCTCTCCTCCCCTTCGGTTGTGCCCGCTGGTCCGCTGGTCACCTGTTTACCTCCGCCTCTGGCGTACTCGCTGAGGACTGAGGTGACAATTCTTTTGACGACGTTTTCCAGCTTTTGAGTAGTTTGATCCTGAAGGTCAATCTTTGTTGCCAAGGCCATGATTGCCGCTCTGGTCCAAACATTCACATCCAATGTGAGACTTCCTGAGAGGCGCTGAATCAGCTCTGTCATGTCCATTGCGCCGCGAACCGAGGCTCCGTGTCTGATGTCCGGATCTTCTCTCGTCTTCCTCGCGATCTTCACAGCTATGACGATGATGTCCTCGTTTTCGCATCCGGTTTCCTTCTGAACTATTTTCTGTTCCTCGATTTCCGATTGGTAGTCGAGGCGAATCCACACGAAACGGTCTTCAAGGGCCTCGCTGAGTCGGCTTGTGCCCACAAACTCCTCGGGGTTTTGGGTTGCGATTATGAGAAAACCTGGTTTGGCTTTAATCGTGCCGATTTTAGGGATAATTATTTGTCTCTCATCCATGGCTGGAAGCAGCACGTTCTGGGTTCCTTCCGGCATTCGGTTTAACTCGTTGATGAAGAGGAAGGAGCCTTCCATCATGGCTTGGGTGAGGGGGCCAGGTATGAGTGTTTTCCATGAGTAGCCTTTTGCTATGACAAGCGCTGGGTCGAACCAGCCTGTTAGCTTGTGTTCTGTATAGCGTTCGTCTCCGTCGACTCTGTGGAACTTTCGGTTGAAGTGGTTTGCGAGTGCCATGGCGATGACTGTTTTGCCTACTCCTACGGTTCCCTCGAAGAGGATGTGTTTGTTGGAGGAGACTGCGGCCAAGGCTTTCTCCAGTTCCTCTTCTCGGCCGATGATTTTGTATCGCTGTTGGATGATCTTGACTTTTTCTTGCATTTTTGGGGCACGTCTTGAGAGTATTTAGAGGAAGTTCTCGACCTTAAAAATATTGCTGGTTTTGGTTTGTTAAGTTGTCTAGTTAACTTCTCTTCTATCAGATCGCCCTATAGCCCCTCTAAACGGCGCTTGTTTTCTGTTCCGGTGAGTTGCACAAAATCGTGATCCTAGCGTTATAGTTTAATAGAAGGTTTCGAGAATTTAAAGAATGGATCTGGGCCCGTAGCTCAGCACGGTTAGAGCGCCAGGCTCATAACCTGGTGGTCGCTGGTTCAAATCCGGCCGGGCCCACCAACATCGCCTCTTTTCTTAAAAAGGGTGGGTAGCCGTTATCCTAGGGCCCAATCCAGCCTCGAACTGATCACCGAACACTCAAAACATAGGAGACTTTAGTGAGTTTTTCGGCTCGGCCCTCTTGTACGAGCACGGTGTCTTCTATCCGCACGCCTCCAAACTTGACGATGTAGATTCCCGGCTCTACCGTGACTACGTTTCCAACGCTAAGCTTGTCCTTACTTCCAGGCCTCAAAGTAGGCGGTTCGTGAATGTCAAGCCCGATGCCATGGCCTAGGCTGTGAACAAAATACTCGCCGTATCTCTCCCCTTCAATCAGTCCCCTAGCAACAGCGTCCACGTCACTCGCCTTCACTCCCGCTCGAATGCTCTGGAAGGCTCTTTCCTGAGCCTCTCTCAAAACCTCGTGAATTCTCGCCTGCTTAGACGAGGGTCTCCCGACGGTCACGGTTCTCGTCAAATCAACTCGATAATTTTGATATTTCGCTCCTATGTCGAGCACCACCAAGTCCCCTTTCCTAATCTTTCGGTCAGTGCACCCTCCATGTGGATAGGCTGAGCGAACTCCAGAGGCAACTATTGTGTCGAAGGCAATCCCCCATGAGCCTAATCTCCTCATGGCGTACTCGATCTCAGCCGCCACCTCGTGTTCTCGCAGTCCCGGTCTAACAACTTCGAAAGCTGCCTTCATGCCTTCGCCGGTTAATTCAGCTGCCCTTCTCATGTGCCTCAGTTCTGTTTCATCCTTCACACTGCGAAGCTCCCAGACCAGTTTGCCTTTGGCCTTCAGCTCAACACCCTTCAAAGCTTTGGCGAGCTCCAAGTAGACGGACGCACTTAGGGTGTCGAAGCCCACGCGCCCGAGCTTTAAGACTTCAACCTCATCCGCAACCTTTTTGTCCGCGTCCTCACCCGTCTTCACGAGTTCAACCTTGCAGTCCCTAGCTGTTTCCTTTGCCTCCTCATAGTTAACTCCGTAAACGTAGAGAACATTCTCGCCTTCCCTCGGGACAAGCACCCTCGCCCCGCCCAAGAAGCCGGTGAAATAAAGGATGTTGGTGTCATCTGCGATGATGTACCCGTCCAGTTTCTCCCTTTCAAAAAAGCCCTTTAAAGTGTTAACTCTGCTCTTCAATGTGTCCCCCTCATCGTTTCAAGGCATTTACGGGCTTGAAACTATAACCTTTGTGTTGGTTTACCGTTATCCTCCGCTCATGAGTGTCATGAGGATGACGCTGTCTCCCTCGTTTAGTCTTGTCTCCACCCCGTGAAGTTGACCTATCAAAACGCCGTTAACGGTGACAACAAACCCTGTTTTAACGTCTTTTAGACCTGGTTCGTAGACCTCTTTTTTGAAGGGTTCACCGTAGATTCCGGCGATTTTGTTTAGAAGGTCCGAGAGTAGGGCTCCCTCTCTGAGTTCAAACTCGTCTTCTCTTTTCTTGAGCATGTTTTGGATGAAACCTAGGTAGTGAACCCTAACCTTCATCTTTCGCCCGCATCCTTCTTCAGGGTATTTTGGGAAAACTAAATAAATATCTATTTCTATTTTGAAATATCTCACTAAAATGAATCACGATCTGTTGGAGGAGCAAGATTGAGTTACACTAAACGAATACTGCACGTAGACTTAGAAACTGGAAAAACCGAAATTGAACCCTTGAAGGAAGAAATGGCTAAGAAATACATCGGAGGCATAGGACTCGGAATGCGCCTATTTCTCGACAACTCCAAGCCGGGTGTCGACCCCTTCAACCCTAAGAACCCCATTATCTTCGCCACAGGACCCCTCAGCGGTACCATGGCGCCCTCAGCAGGAAACGGCTACGCCGTAGTTTCGAAATCACCTCTGACTGGAATAATAGCTGAATCCAAGGCTCACGGTTTCTTTGGAGCTGAATTAAAACGAGCTGGCTACGACGCAGTTATCTTTACAGGCAAATCTGAAAAGCTGGTGTACGCATGGATTGACGACGACTCTGTCCAACTAATGGACGCCCAGCATCTAAAGGGAAAGTCACCCCATGATACAGAGAAGGCCATAAGAGAAGAATTAGGCGATTTTTACATCCGTGTGTCGGCCATCGGTGAAGCGGGAGAAAAACTTGTTCGAATAGCGTCCATCATAAACGATGAATTCAGAGCTATCGGAAGAACCGGTATGGGCGCTGTTATGGGATCTAAAAACCTTAAGGCTGTTGCTGTTCGCGGAACAAACGATGTGAACGTAGCAAACCCCGAAGAGTTTACAGAATTCATAAGAATAATACACGAACGCATGAAAGGGCCCGCTACAAGAAAATATAGAACTTTAGGGACACCCGAGAACGTTCTTGTCCTCAATGCCATAGCAGCCTTACCCACACGGAACTTCACTCAGGCCACATTTGAAGGCGCTGAAAAAGTTAGCGGGGAATACTTGAACGAGCGCTACATCAAGAAAATTATTGGATGCGCAACGTGTGGCATGCGTTGCGACCACATCGGAGTGGTTCCTGAAGGACCATACAAAGGAGCCACTGCGAGGGTGGAATTCGAATGTTTATGGGCGCTTGGACCAAACACCGGTGTCGATCGCTTAGATGCTATCATCGAAGCAATTTATCAATGCGACTATTATGGCATGGACGGCATATCCGCGGGCGTCATCGTGAGCTTTGCCATGGACTGTTACGAGAATGGAATTCTGACGAAAAAAGACACTGAGGGTTTAGATCTTCGATTCGGCAACGCCGAAGCCCTAGTAGAGACGATAAAGAGAATGGGCTCTCGGAAGGGGTGGTTAGGAGACGTACTCGCAGAGGGAAGCATGAGGGCTGCGGAAAAAATTGGTAAGGGAGCGGTGAAATATGCCAATCATATTAAGGGACTGGAGTTGCCAGGCTACGAGCTCAGAACATTGAAAACCGCTGCCTTGGGATTTTCTGTTTCCTTCCGTGGAGCTTGCCATCTCCGATCTGGAGCTTACTCACCTGACGTGAAGGGAAAGGTTGACCGCTTCAAAATAGAAAAGGGGCGGGGAAAGATAGTCATGGACGGCGAAGACGTATACAATGTTGTCGACTCGCTTATCTTGTGTAAGTTCTCAAGAGGCGTATTCTACGAGGGACTCAATGAAATGGCGAAATACTATACTTTAGCCACGGGTATCGAGATGACCGCTGAGGAGCTTGGAAAAGCTGGCGAAAGAATAAACAACTTAGCGCGAGTCATCAACATCCGAGAGGGCAAGGGAACAAGGGAATACGATACTTTACCGCCAAAAATAATGAGCGTGCCAGTACCCGACGAAGGAGTTGCAAAGGGAGCCTACGTCAACCAAAAAGAGTTTGACATAGGCCTAGACGACTACTACGAGGTACGCGGATGGACGAAGCAAGGCATCCCGACCGTGGAGAAACTCAAGGAACTAGGCATGAGCGATCTCGTTCCCATCGTAAAGAAAAAGATCGGGTCACAGACTCCAAAGAAGAAGAGAAAAGGAGGGAAATAAGCATGGCCTCGATTCATGAAAAGAAGTTTGTCTCCGGAGACCCCGCTAAATGCGTTGGCTGTTGCGTTTGCGAATACGCGTGTTCAATGGAGCAGGAAAAAACCTACAATCCGACGAAATCTCGAATACGCGCTGTGCGCCTAAATCCCTTCGTGAACCTAGCAGTTGCATGCAGACTCTGCGAAGAAGCACCATGCGTAGCCGCTTGCCCACGAGACGCGCTTGAGCAGTCCCAACAAACAGGCATCATCATAATTGACGAGGACAAATGCAACGGCTGCGGCTGGTGCATCGAAGCTTGCGACTATGGCGCCATTCAGCTACACCCAGAAACAAAAAAGGTGTTTGTATGCAACCTTTGCGACGGCGAGCCTAAATGCGTGGAATGGTGTCCAGAAGAGGCTTTGGAATTCACAACGAAAGACCTTCTTGCGCAAAAGGCGAGGATTGCCATCGTAAAGAAGCTGTTCCAAGAAGCCCTGAAAGCGCCGACCTAAAGCGGATTCGAAGCTTCAGTTACAAACATTTGCCTTCAACTGTCGTTTAAGTTGTAGATCAGCCTAGACTTTCAGCTAGCCAGAGAACTTTAAGTCAAAGCGGGACTTTCCAGCGAAGATTAGAGCTAATCCTTTAGCTTTTCGGGTATAACTGTAAACTTCTTAATTGTTTCGTCTAAAAACTAGGTGAGCTTAACGTACAATTCTTTTTAGGACACCCAAGACACAACTCCTTATTATGACTCTCGGGCTAGCAGGTTACCCGGTCAATCAAGTTACCTTCAGAATCTAAGAGCTGAACATCTAGAGCCATACTTCCCGAGGCATGTGTTGCGCAACTTAGGCATGGGTCAAATGCCCGAATAACTGCTTCAACCTTATTGAGTAAACCTTCACTCAGTCGTTTCCCATGAATGTACTTCTTAGCTACCTGAGTTATAGCCATGTTGCAGGCAACGTTGTTGTTCTCTGTTGCAATAATCATGTTGACCCAAGTTATTATACCTTCTTTATTAACCTTATAATGATGGATTAACGTCCCTCTCGGAGCTTCTGCCACTCCTATCCCTTCATTTCTGTTGGGGGATGCCTTAGCCTGAACATTGTCTGAGTAAATTTCTTCGTCTTCGAGGATCTCTTTGGCACGTTCGAGGCAGAAGAGTATTTCAACCAAGCGTGCATAATGGTATAGGAAGGTGCTATGGACAACTCCATTTCTACCAGATTGTTTAAACTCCCTAAGTTCTTCCTCCGCGAGAGGTGTGCCACAATGCGATGCTATGTTAAGTCTGGCCAAGGGACCTACCCTATAGGCTCCATCGGGATATCCTAAGGGCTTGTAGTATGGAAACTTCATGTAAGTCCATGGTTCTACAGCTTCCTCAATGTATTCAAAATACTTTCTTGGATCGAGCTGGTCGGCGACGATCTTGCCCTCTGGATCAACTATTCTTATTCCACCATCATAATGTTCGAGGCCACCATTGGGGGCCACTAAACCCATGTAGTGTGTTGGAAAGTTTCCAAAGTTTTCTATCTCCTCCTCTAAACCCTTTAAATTATCTTTGAACATTGAAATTGTTTTAAGCGTCATCTCTAAGGCTTCTGGTAAATTAGAGAGTAGCTTGTTGACTCTTTCTTTTGAAATTGCGGTTTTCACGCCACCTGGTACAACCCAGTCACTAGAATGGATCCTTTTACCGCCCAAATATTCTATTATTTCTTGCCCAAACTTTCTCAGTCTAATACCTCGTCTAACTAGATAGGGGTGACTTTCCATTAGACCGAAGATGTTTCTCTTAGACGGGTCTGAATCAATTCCTAGAAGGAAATCTGGTGAAGAGAGATGGAAAAAGCTTAGAGCATGTGACTGGATAAGCTGTCCCATATGCATTAAGCGACGTAACAGGATGGCTGGGCTAGGTACGCTTACAGCCAGTATTTCATCACATGCCTTCACTGAGGCTAGCAGGTGGCTGACAGGGCAGATGCCGCAAGACCTTGAGGTTATGCTTGGCATTTCGTAAAATGGGCGTCCTTCACAGAACTTTTCAAATCCTCTGAAATCGGTGACCTGCAACCGGGCTTCCTTAACAGATCCATCCTCCCATAGAAGAATGGTCACTTTAGCATGTCCCTCTATTCTCGTTACGGGGTTTATCACTATCTCGTCGTTCATTCCTCTAGCACCTTATTCAACCATACTTGAATCTGCCCTCCATGCTAGGAGTCTTTCTTGACAACAATTCCGTCAAGACATAATTTATGAGATCCGCCGGCGGCGGACATCCCGGAATGTAATAATCCACCTTAACTATTTCATGTAATGGACATGCCTGCTCCAGCAGTTTCGGAACATCTATTGGAATTTGAGAATTCATATCGGCGGTTTCCACATATGCTCTTTCGAGGACGGATTTAGCACTGTTATTTAGCGCATTTCTTAAAGCAGTGACATTTCCTGTGACAGCGCAGTCTCCTAGTGCTACCAGAACTTTTGTGCGCATTCTCACCTGTTTAAGTAAATTTAACTGTTCTTCGTTTCCTACAGCACCTTCGATAATAGTTATGTCAACGTCTTCTGGGAAAGTTTTAATGTCCACAAGGGGACTATAGACCAGTTGAACCTTCTTAGCCAGTTCTATAAGACGTTCATCTTGGTCGAGAAATGACATATGACACCCTGAACAGCCGCTCAACCAAACGGTTGCCAACCTAATCTTTTTTGTCGTCTCCATTTACCGACACCTCCTTCCCAAGACGAATTCGGGTAGCTCCTTGTCCTTTGTTTCAGAAAGTGCTTTACCTTTGATGTATATAGCCCCGACCGGGCAGACTGCGGCGCATTTCATGCATGATGTGCAAGAGTTTGAGGCGCCCCAAGGCTCGTCAAGGTCAATAATAACTTGTGAATCTTTTCCTCTCATTTTCAAGTCGAGTGTATGAACGCCTTCCACTTCGTCACAAACTCTAATGCAGCGCGTACAAAGTATGCATCTGTTCGGGTCAAGCACGAGGTTCTCGTGAGAAGAGTCAATTTTGTGATTGGTCCATTTGCGGTTAAACCTAACGTGGTCTGTCCCCAACTCTGTAGCCATTTCTTGAAGCTCGCAACTGTCATTGGCTACGCAGACTGCACATATATGAGTTCTCTCTGAAAGTAAGAGTTCCACAATCATCCTACGATATTCCATTAAGCTGTCCGAGTTTGTTATAACCTCCATGCGGTTGCTGACTGCTGTCGAGCACGCGGGAAATAGCTTTGGCGACCCTTTAACTTCCACAAGGCAGAGGCGGCATCCTCCTAAGCTGGTCAACCCCTCCAGATAACATAGCGTCGGAATAAAGATTTCATTTTCTCTAGCAACTTCAAGAATTGTATCAGCCTCTTGGGCGGTGACCTCTTTGCCATCTATCTTTAGTTTGATTGTTCTAACACTCATTTCCTGCTAGCCTCTTTGTGACTTGTAAAACACTTTCCTGCTCGACACTTCTTTTCAATGATGTGTGAGATATATTCATCCTCAAAGTAACGTAACGTTGTCAGAACAGGATTTGGCGCTGTCTGGCCAAGGCCGCAGAGGCTGGTTTCTTGGATTAGGTTACCCAATTTTTTTAGGAGGGCTAAATTCTCCACCTTACCTTCTCCTCGGATAATCCCTTCAAATGTGTTTTTTACCTTAACAAGACCTACTCTGCAAGGAACGCATTTGCCACAAGATTCGTCTACACAGAAATCTGTGAAAAACTTTGCAGTGTCAACCATACAAGACGTTTCGTCCATTACAACTATCCCGCCTGAGCCCATTATGGCTCCGGCTTTGGTTAGGGATTCGTAGTCTACGGAAAGGTCCAGCAAGTCTTCTGGAAGACATCCACCTGAAGGACCACCTACTTGAACTGACTTAAACTTCTTACCATCTGGTATCCCCCCACCTATGTCAAATACGACCTCCCTTAATGCGATGCCCATGGGAATCTCTATCAGCCCTGGGTTTTTGACCTTACCAGTAAGTGAGAAACATTTAGTTCCACTGCATCTTGGGGAGCCAATCCGCGAAAACCATGCCCCGCCATTATTTATTATTAGTGGGACGTTCGCTAGAGTTTCAACGTTTTGTATGAGGGTTGGTTTTCCCCATAGGCCAGAAGTGGCAGGATAAGGTGGACGGGGGCGTGGCGTAGCCCTGCGACCCTCTATGGAGGCTAGTATAGCTGTTTCTTCGCCAGCAACAAATGCTCCCGCTCCCAACCTTAATTTGACATCGAACTTGAAGGAGGACTCAAGAATGTCTCCCTCTAAAAGGCTTAGAGATGCTGCTTGCTTCATAGCCCTTTTCAAAGTCTGTATAGCTAGAGGATATTCGGCCCTTATGTATATGTAGCCATGTTCTGCCCCTATAGCATAAGCAGCTATAAGCATACCTTCGATTATTGCGTGCGGGTCGGCTTCAGCGAGGGTCCTATTTGCGAAGACGCCCGGATCTCCTTCATCCAAGTTGGCTACAACATACTTGGGGGACCCTGGGGCTCTTGCTACAAAATTCCATTTGTGGCCTGTCGGGAAACCAGCACCACCACGGCCCCTTAGACCGCTAGCAGAAACTTCATCTATGACCTCTTGGGGGCTCATCTTGGTTAGACATTTGATCAGCGCTGAGTATCCCCCTGTAGATATGTAATCCTCAATTCTGAAGGGATCAATCTTCCCAGCGTTTCTGAGAACGAGCCTGAGTTGTTTCTTGAAGAAGGTTTCGTTACTGTAGATTAGATTTTTTAAAGGAGCTCCTTTAGTTATATGCTCTCTTACTATTTCTCTAGCTTTTTCAGGGGTAACGTTCTGGTAGAGGTAGTCCCCTGGTTCTACAACTACAACCGGACCTAAATAGCAAGTTCCTACACAGCCTGTCCTAGCAACCTTGCACTCTTCCTCAACAGCAAATTCCTTAACAGCATCTTGAAACTCCTTTAACACTTTCAGTGCGCCAAAAGGCAGACAACCGCTAGAACAACACACATTTATTCTATACTTATACGACCTTCGGAGATTCAGATCTCTTTCGGCTAACTTAATGATGTCATCTGGTTTCAACCTTTCCATCTCCGAGCAAAAAATTGATTTTGTTCATTACAGCTTCTTTTGAAGCTCCACCTACAACTTCATCGTCGACAATCACATTCGGAGCCATCGCGCATGCACCTATACAACGTGTAATAAACAGTGAAAGTCTTCCATCAGCACTAGTCTCACCACGCTCAACGTTAAACGCACGCTCGACCGCCGATATAATTTGCTCAACGCCTTTAACAAAGCATGCAGTCCCAAGGCAGAAGGTAATCGTGTGCGTTCCAGGTTTTTTCAACTTAAATAGGTTATAGAAGGTTGCAACTCCATAAACATGACTTGATGGAAGATCTAGAGCATTAGAGATGTACAAAAATAAATCTTTGTCCAGATAACCGTAGAGTTCTTGGGCTTTGTGAAGTATTTCAAGAAGAGATTCCTTCTGATACTGGTGTTGCGTGATAACTTTCTCTAGTAAGACAAGACGTCTATCACTTTTCAACCCAGTATGTAGACTTTCTGGACTCAAACTTATTTTCCTGCTGATCCGCGTTAAATAGAAATAGGAGTTCAGGTTCCTAAAATAATTTATAGGCAATTTTCAATTATTTATCCTATCGCTGAAAGGGTTGTGAAACTCGTGCGCCCCCTTCACTATATACACGACTTAGAGACAAAAAAAGGAAGAATAACTCAAATCTACCTTGTTTCGACAAAGAGGATTCTAAGCTTTCAGAGTTTCATTAATACCTGCTTGAAAAGATGCAGCCTTCTATGGACACAAAGAGTTGATGTAGATGAGTAGAACTCTGATATCTCGGTTTTTGAGCCCCTGCGGACTTCATTGCGGTTGGTGTCCCTACAATGTTAAGGGAACAAACGAGTTCGGTTGTCCTGGTTGTTGGGAGAAGGAAAGGTGTCCTATAAGGGACTGCGCCAAGGAAAAAGGTGTCAAATTATGCACTTATTGTGCTACATTTCCCTGTGATACATATTTGCAGGGTTTTCAGTGCATGCATGAGCGGTATACATATTAACATTGAAAACAACTCCTCTTGGAGCGCACGTATCCATACTTCTCATGTACTGACCGTCTAACAATCGTTAATCAAGAGACGGGAAAGAAAAAGCAACGGGACTATGCTTAAACTGTCGAAGGAAAATCCAAAACGTGAAAGAAGCGAAACGTCTACTAGTTCAACTCAGAGTCAAAGCCTTGGAAAAGTTAAAATAATTTACGGAAGAATCTTTAACAGAAAACTCGTCAAGTGTTTTGCGGTTCTTTCTAGCTCCGACGTTAAGCCCTCCCCAAAACTAGCATCCTTAGGCTGAATCACGAGTAGAGCGATTTCGGCGCCAGTCGTTCTTGCAAGATACTCGCAGAATATTTGAAGAGGTAGAGCGTGGGTTGATATCGCGGTTTGTTCCGCCAGTTGAGTTGGCTCTATGAATTTTGAAGAGCAGGGTTTCAGGTTTAATAGAGCGGCATCGATGACCAGTATGTGGGTGGGCTTAAACTCCTCTATTGGCTGTATAAAACTCTCGGGAACAGTCTCACATTCTATTAGATAAACAGCCTCTGAAACCTTGTTCCGCAGATTTCTTACAATTTTGACCCCAACAAAATCGTCTTTCCGAAGAGGATTTCCAACGCCCGCGATAACCACTCTTCGAGAGTTTGAGAGCCAGTTCCGCAGTCTGTTCTCAGTTTCGCTGTTGTCGTTTTTACGCTGGCTTTTCATTTGTCTGTTCTCTTGATATGCACATTAAGAAAGTTTAAGGCTTTTCAGATGCCTATCTTTTCACAACCTTCAGCAACTTTTTGTGGTGATCGTATATTTTTACTTCGAGGGGCATCTGGCCTATCGCGAAGTGGGTAGCACACGCCCAGCATGGGTCGTAGGCTCTGAAGGACATCTCCACCATGTTTAATATAGCGTCGCTCACTTCTCCGCCGTGTATGAGTCCTTTAGCCGCGTCTCTGATTGACATGCATATGGCTGGAGCGTTGTTTGTTGTAGCCACTATTAGATTGACCTTTTTTATTAGTGCATCCTCATCAAGTTGGTAGTGATGTATCAGAGTGCCTCGAGCCGCTTCAATTATTCCGACTCCTTCTCCGGGGTTGCCCGGCTCATTTCTAATATCTTTGCTTGTTATCTCCTCGTCTCTGCTCAGTTCTAGGGTTCTTTCAGCCGCGTACAGCAACTCTATAAGTCTGGCCCAGTGAAATGCAAGGGTTGAGTGAACTGGCTTGCCGCCGAGTGTCTCATACATTCTCTCAAATTCTTGCTGTGCAAGAGGGGTTGCCATACCCTCTGAGGCGTTCAGCCTTCCGAGGGGGCCGACTCGGTAAACGCCACTATTCGATCCGTCGACCAAGCCTTTCCATCCAACCTTCTTGAGGTAAGGCAATTTTACGTATGTCCATTCTTCCACACGTTCTTCGATTACATCTAGGTAGTCGGACGGGGCGAACTTCACAAACTCTTTATTATTTTGGTCAACCACTCGCACTTTTCCATCATAGAAGTTGACTTTGTTGTTTTGGTCAACTAAGCCCATGTAATATGTTTTGAGAGTGTACGGGTCGCTTAGGATTATATCTACATATTTCTTATTATTCAACACAACGTCATCAAATATCTTCAGGCTGAACTTTGCGAATTCAACGCTGGACTCTGCCATCTTTTCAATTTCCTGCCTCTCCTCTTCCGTGAGTCCTTTAGATATGCCTCCGGGCAGTCCACAGCTTGGGTGAGTTGCTTTTCCACCCAGCATGGCAGTAATCTTTTGTCCATAGGCTCTATGCTTTATCACTTCTTTGGCGATGTCCAAGCCAACCTTTTTGATCACTCCAAGGATGTTTCTTTCCGCTGGTGGAGCATCTGGTCCCACAACAAAGTCCGGTGCTCCCAAGAAGTAAAAGTGAAGGGTATGGTCGTAAACGAAATAACCGCCATACATGAGTTCTCTAAGCTTCTTAGCCGCTGAAGGAGGCTCAACGTTGAATGCGGCGTCTAAAGCCTTTGTTGAGGCGAAATGATGTGCAACTGGACAAACGCCACAGATTCTAGGCGTTATTATGGGTAGCTCCTCAGCTTTCCTGCCCTCGCAGAACCGTTCAAACCCTCTGAGCTCTGGAGTTTGGAAGTAGGCGTTCTCTACATTTCCCTCTTCATTTAGGAATATGGATATTTTTCCATGACCTTCCAGCCTCGTTATGGGGTCTATTACTATTGTTTTCATTCTTTCATAACTCTCCTCCGAAGAAGAGAAGCTGGCAACGAATACTTGTAAAAGGTTCCTAACGGATCCTTGATCTGGGCGATCAGCTTCTCCGCGTCATACTCCGGATTTTTCTCCTCGTCAACTCCTAAAATTGATGAGAGGGCACTTATCATAGCTGCTCCTTGCTCCACCTCGTTTGGGCATGGTCCTCCGCAGCCTGTACACGGCATGTTTGCTTTGACGCACTGAGCTTCACATCCTCCGCGGGTGGCTGGTCCCATGCAAATTATTCCCTGTTCTAGAAGGCATTTTTCTGGTTCTGGAACAATTTCGTAAACCCTGTATATCTTTGAAATCTTCTTCTCCTCTTTTTTCCTAGGGCACTCATCGCAAACCGACTTCTCGGGGGCCAGAACCGAACCTTTCGGAGGCAACTCGTTCTTGGCGATTGCTTCGACCGCCTTACCTAC
>Ga0224506_10002138_pt1 | contig 13669 bp, 12 predicted proteins | sample SF_Jan12_sed_USG_2_FD_169108 | JGI IMG/M metagenome (GOLD analysis project Ga0224506, IMG submission 169108) | Sediment microbial communities from San Francisco Bay, California, United States - SF_Jan12_sed_USGS_8_1 | ecosystem: Environmental > Aquatic > Marine > Sediment | place: USA... | reverse complement strand
CTTTCTAATAATATTCATTATATAGTATTCGTATACTAGTATACTGTTTTTAGCATGTCAAGCTTTATCCAAGCATTATCCTTGGTTTGACACCAATTTTTTCACTGTGTTATGAGTCAAAAAGCCTTAGGTATGGGAGAAGATGTTTCCAGCCTGATCTTCCATAAACAAAGAGAAGGAATTCTAAGACTTTACCTCGAACTGAGGGAGCACCAGAAGAAAAAACATAAGAAATTTATCAGCAATTTTCAGTCGATTTTGTCACACCTGTGGCACATGGAGATTAGTCCATAAGGGCACATGACTCTGGATCATGGAATCGAGGTTCGAATCCCTGCTTCCCAGCCACTCTGATCTCTCTGTTTTCCCCTGGAAATTTCCATTTTTGTCTTTCAACCGTGTTACCATAGCTTCAGCGCTAATCAACAGAATTTGTCATGTATTTGTCACATGGGGAAATGTCTATATCAGAGTACCAGCCTTACAGACCAGGTGTCAATGATTCGAATCCAGTACCGCCCACGAGAAGGGGATATCACAGGACGATGATGGATGTCCAAGGACATTACAGCTTGTCTTATTTTTAGTTCTTACCTATAATCGAAAAACAAAACCTGCCATATACCGGTCATGAGTATAAATTCAGAATGTGACGAGAAACTCATTAGCAAAATTGCCGAAAAAGACAAGGACGCCTTTGTCGAGTTCGTGCAGCGTTACCAATCCAGAATTCTCAACCTCTGTTTCAAGCTGACGGCAGACCGGGAAAGTGCCGAGGAGGCGGCTCAGGAGGTGTTTCTCCAGGTCTATCGTGAAGCCCGTCAATTCAGAGGCTTGAGTAAAGTTTCAACCTGGGTTTACCGAATCGCCGTCAATCGGACCCTGAATATCTGCAGGAAGGTCAAGCGTCAGGGGTGGCTGAGAAATTTCAGGTCTCTTTTAAAAAACGGCATCCCCGGGTCGGACGAATTCCCAGCACCGCCACAATATTCACCAGATGAGATTCTCGAGCATAAGCAGGAAAGGGAATTCCTGAAAAAAGCACTCAATTCTCTACCTGAATACCAAAAAATCGCCTTCCTCCTTCGTCACGTTGAAGGACTCTCCTACCAAGAAATCGCTGAGATTCTCAATACTTCAATTGCATCTGTCGAGTCCCGTATCCATAGGGCAAAGAACAAGCTCCGCAAAAAACTGCTGTCCCGGTTGAGAAACTGCTGATTTCCTGAAAAAACTGCGCAAGTTTTTTCTCGAATCTGTGTCTATAGGAGTGGAGCCTAAAAAAAGATGAAGAGAAGCGATAAATGCCGAGATATTGAAAAACGTCTCATCGAAATCGTGGAGACAAAATCTGCGCTTCCTTTTCGGAAAGACTCGGAAGATCATCTCGGTGACTGTTCTGAATGTAGATGCTTGGTTGAGGATTTCGCACGGCAATGGCAAACACTCACATCTCCTACTGAAATCCAAACTTCTCCATCTTTTCTTTCCAGGATCCTTAGCCAGATCCAAGAGTCCGGAACATACGACCGAAGCATGAAACCCACCCGGGCCATCTGGCGGCCGGTGTTTCGCGTTGTTACCTTCACAGCTCTGATCGTTCTTGGAGTCTTGACAGGAGCCTATCTGGGCCATCGACCTTCATCTTTCAGGGCTTATTCCGAAAAGCCTTCCGGAGACGCAATCCGGCAATATACGGAGCAATATTTTGGGGGCTTTGAAGAATTCCCTAGAGGTTCGTTAGGGGAGGCTTACACGACAGTGATCCTTCAGGAAAAGGAAAAAAAGCCATGAAGAAAAGAATCCTTATGTATGTTTTGATATTTCTTGTCATCATCAACATATCCGCCCTGATCATGCTGGCATACAACCGTCTGCTTAGGGAGGAACCATCCATTTTCGCCTCGGGCCTCCAGGCGTCCCCAGCTTGCCTTCAATCCGAACTCAATCTAACTCCGGATCAAATTCAAAAGATGCATGAACTTCGCGTTTGTTTTAGTAAAGATATTGCCGGTCTTAGCCAGGAGATACAGGAGAAGAATGCGTCCCTATTTCAGGAATTGAAGAAAGCCGAACCGGACATGGCCAGAATCGACTCTTTCATTGACGAAATCAGCCGGCTTCAGGCACAAATACAGAAAAAGACAGTCTTGAACCTAATGAAAGATAAGTCCGTTTTGAATCCTGGGCAAAGAGACTGCTATTTCTCTATTTTTGAAACACACGTCTGCGGCCGGAGGTCGAAACATTCCGGTAAGGAATCGCGGCCAGAATCTTCCGGTTGTTCGAAGCCGGATGGAAAAACAGAAAATTTAGAGCGTTGAGTGAATTTAGTGGCCAAACTTCTCAATATTTTATGGAGGTAACATCATGAAGAAAGCCTCGATCGTTTTTTCATTCTTAGCCATGATCGCGTTCATGGCGGCCTATCCCGGGCTTGCCCAGAAAGCCCCTGAACAGAAACCCATGCATAAGGGGATGATGGGATGCAAACAGCTCAACCTGAGCCCTGAACAGCAGGAGAAAATGCAAAAACTTTGCCTTGACTTCCAGAAGGAAATGCTGACGTTGCGGACAGCTGTTCAGACCAAAATGCTTGACCTGAAGAAGCTCGTTCTGGAGAAGGCCGACACAAACGCTATTAATGGTGCCATTGACGCCATAGCCAAAGCCAGAGCCGAGATTCAGAAAAAGGCCTTCCCCCACCACCAGGAGATTGGCAAACTGTTGACGGATGAGCAGAAAAAGATCTTTGACCAGATGGGATGCGGCATGGGAATGCACAGCATGGGATGTGGCATGGAGATGAAGGGCAAAGTATGCGGCCAGGGGTGCAGCCACGGCGAGAATGCTCACGGATGCAGCCACAGGTGTGGAAAGGGCGAAAAGAAACACTGTGTGAAAGAGCAAGCGAACTGCAAAGACCGCTGCTGCTGATTCCAAGGATTGTCCTGAAGAACAGAACATCAAGGGAGTCATCAATCTGAGAAATAAGCCTGTGCCTCAAATGAGGCACGGGCCTTCGCTCTTTCCGAGTCCCATCCTTTTTACTCCTTCAATTAAATCCAACAAAAACAGACAAATTCGCCATTTTTTAGCATTTTATATGTCCCTCTTGAATACATATTCTTTATTTCAACCATGATTTTCTATATTTTAGTCATGTTGATTTCTTTTGGATAAAAATATGCAGCCATGTGTTTCGTTTCAGCTAAATTTGGACAACTCATGATATTTCTTAAGGTTGAAGATGCTAGTCTTAAGGTTGAAGATGCTAGAAGGAGGCTGGCTGAGCTTAGAACGTAGCAGTTTTCAATATTTAATTGTTTTGCCTAAACAGTGTTATGTTAACTTTTTCCCTTTGTCAAAAATATTAGAAAAATAATCGGATTTACCAAGCTGTAGAAAAAATCTTTTAAAAGTGGTAAATTTCATAGGTCAATATTAGATAGTTACATATAGGGGGCGGTTAGCTCAGTTGGGAGAGCGCGGCGTTCGCAAATCTATGTCCAGAGCAGTTCCTAAACTATTGATATTGCCAGAAATATCAATATTTTCAGCGAATTATGCTTTACCCTTCTTTCAATCCTAATACCATATTTTCAGCAATTTTCAGCATTTTTTGTCACACCAGTGGCACATGGGGAGAGGTCTTTTTTAAATAGGAAGACGCAAGGCACTTAAAATCCTCCGGGAAAAGAATCTGAGTTTTTCCGTAAAGCATTAAAAACCAGCAACTTACTGAAAAATCAATCATTTCCAGAAAATTGGGGTGAACTGCATTATTCCAATTATCTGCATTGTCTGTATAGAGCTATGCAGAAAGGGGACACAAAAGTGACACGGTGACAAATCCTTTATTCATACCGTAGAGAGTCGGCTGGATAGGCTGTTGCGGACTTGAAGGCTTGGAAAGAAACTGTGGTTAGGGCGAAGAATAGAGCTAAGAGAGCGGATAGAATGAAAATCCATAGGCCCATTGCAGTCCTGTAGGCGAAATTCTGAAGCCATCGACTCATAACAAAATAAGCAATGGGCCAGGCAATAGCATTGGCAATCACTATCCACTTTGTGAATTCTCTGGACAGCATCAAAACAATTCCAGAGACCGAAGCTCCCAGCACCCTACGGATTCCGATTTCTTTGGTCCTCTGCTCTGCAGCGAAGGAAGCCAGGCCCAGAAGGCCCAGACAGGCTACGAATAGTCCTAGAAGGGCGAACACGCTGAATATCCGGCTGCGAATCTCTTCAATCATATATAACCTGTTGAAATCTTCGTCCAGGAAGAAGTATTCAAAAGGCCGGTCTGGAAACAGCTTGCTCCAAGTCCTCTCAGCAAATGACAGAATCTCTCTGAGGTCGATTGTGTTTACACTCAGCGTGATCATTTCCAGTGGGCTCCGCTGAGACTGCGCGGCAAATTCCAAAACCAGGGGTCCGATAAGCGTCTGAAGGCCCTGAAAATGGAAATCTTGGATCACCCCAATGATGGAATCAACATTCTCCTCGGTGCCCACGACGAGCTTCTGTCCAAGAGCCTCCTCTGGAGATGTCCATCCTAAAAGTTGGACGGCTGCCTCATTGAGTATGCATGCCTGTGCATCTGCGGCACCACGGTATCCATGAAAATTTCTTCCTGCCATAAATTCGATCCCGTATTCTGGCAGAAAATCTTCGTCAACGACGAGATGTTTCATTTCTACAGCATACTCCTCTGTCATCTCAAGTTTATGCACACCCCAGTTTTCGATTTTCCGCCCCGGAACCGAGGAGGACACAGTGCCTCCTCTCACCAAAGAGTGGGAGAGAAATTCAGATTTAACCGCTTTATATTTTTCTTTCAGACCTGCGCCGATCGCCGAGATAATCAGTTTCTGATCTTTATCAAATCCGAGAGAGGCTTTCTTCATGAAATCGGTCTGGCTGTACATGACCAGAGTGCAAATAATCAGGCCAATGGATACAGCAAACTGCAGGACAACGAGGACCTGTCTCAGTAGAGACCGGCTGCGGCCGTCTCCTCCCTTTGTGCCCCGGATGATGCTGACAGGTTTGAATCTCGAAAGGAAAAAAGCCGGATAGCTTCCAGCTCCGACACCGATCAGTAAAGTACACCCCAAAAGCATCAGGAACACCATAGGCCGGAACACATCAACAAACTCAATCTCCATCCCAAAGGCCTTCATGAAATAGGGCATGGAAAGATAAGTCACTCCCACAGACAGTACAACAGCACCCAAGGCAATAATAAAAGATTCCAACAAGAACTGCCGGATGATTTGGGACCTCTGGGCACCTATCACTCTGCGCATCCCCACCTCTCGGCTCCGAAGGACGGATATTGCAGTTGCCAGGTTGATGAAATTCAAACATGCGATCAGAAGAGTGAGCAGGCCTACGGCAGAAAAGATCAGGATATAAGATTTGTTTCCCGGAGGCTTTAGCTCGTGCTGAAGCCGGGAATTCAAATGGATTCCTGTTACACGTTGGAGAAAATGAGATCGCTGAAAAGGAAAATTCTTTCCCACAAAACTTCCTGAAATGTTTCTAATCTTGGAACCAAAGGTATCAACATCTGCCTCCGAAACAAGCTTGACATAGGTATAAACCCTGGATATCGTCCAGGAACGCTCCTCATACTCAGTATAAAATTTTTTTAGCGAGGCAATAAAGTCATAGTATAGGTGTGTATTGACTGGTGCATTTTGTACAATCCCGATGATCTCAAAGTCTGTGTTGTCGATCTGGATGGATTTACCTAAAAGATCCTCCGAATCTATATATTTCTCAGCCATTTGTTCTGTTAGGATGATAGTGTTAGGTCTGGCAAGCTCAAGGACAGATCCTCCCTTGAGAAGTGGTATGTGGAAAATATCGAAGATTTCAGGCTCTGCGGCAATGAGGCCATTTTCATAGAAAGCTTTATCGCCATATCGCACAAGCACTCGGTGCTTTTTGCCCAAACGCCCGATCGATTCGACTTCGTTGTATCGTTCTTTGACAACATCAGCTACCGGATAGGATATTAGGGGAATGGATTCCTCAATTGCTTCACCTTTCCAAGTGCATGCGATTCTGCAAATACGATCCGCATCATTGTGGTAGCGGTCATAGCTCAATTCCTGCTGCACATACAGAAAAATATACAGACAGCAGGTTATTCCTATCACCAATCCGATGATGTTTATGACAGAATATCCTTTATGTCTCTTGATATTTCTTAGAGCGATTTTTATATAGTTTTTTAACATGGCTAGATTCCAATAAATAGTTGATCGGATAAGAAACGGCATGGGCTGAAAAATTTGCCGAGTATACCATATATCCGCTTTGAATCGACCTTTTTCCGAAAGGATCATACGGTATTCTTCTTCCGTGTCGCCCAGGATGCCGATCTTTTTGGAAGATGAAAGAATGCTGAGAATTCTTTCAGCGAATTTTGGAGGCTTAGTTCTTTTCATCTGCTGGTCTTCTCTCCCCAAGTTAGCTCTGTGTATCCATTCCATATTTTTTGCTGCATTTTATAGGCATGTTTGAGCGCCGTGTTGCCTTCAGATGTGAGGGTATAATAGATCCGACTCCGGCCTCCTCTATCGGGTTTGGATTCCCCTTTGAACCGTTTGATATATCCCTTTTTAGTCAGCTGTTCCAGGATAAAATAGAGTGTGCCGTAAGGTAGGGCTTTGCCCGTGTTTTTTTGGAGGTGCCGTTTTATAGCAACTCCATAGGCATTGTCTTTAAGCCGCAGGATGGTTAAGAGCAGTGTTTCTTCAGCTTTGGTTAGTTCTCTCATCTGAGATCTTTTTTCATAATAATACAAGTAACTTGTAAATATTCATATTAAATATACGAGTTTCTTGTAAAAAAGGTTTCTTTTTTTAAAAAAAACTTTGTGAGGAGATATTTGATATCTTCTGCGGTTCTGGATGCTCTGGACTTAAAATCCTCCGGGAAAAGAATCTGAGTTTTTCCGTAAAGCATTAATTGCCAGTAACTTACTGAAAAATCAACAAGTTCCGGAAAACAGGAAAGTAAAGTATCTATCCAATTATCTGTATTGTCTGCATTGTTCTATGCAGAAAGGGGACACAAAAGTGACACGGTGGCAAATCTTTCATTCATACCTCACCGAATCCACCGGATTGGCTGTTGCGGCCTTTATAGCCTGGAAGCTGACCGTCAAAAAAGCAACAATCAAGGTGAGACTACAGGATAGCAGGAATATCTCTCCCCCCAAACTGATTCGGTAGGCAAATGTCTGAAGCCATTCGTTCACGGCGATGAAGATTATCGGTATGGCGATGAAGTTGGCGATTCCGATTAATATAAAAAATTCTTTGGACAGATACACTACGATTTCCCGCACAGATGCGCCGAGTATCTTCCTGATCCCGATATCTTTAATACGGGATTCCACCTTGTGAGCCACGAGTCCGAACAAACCGAGATACGCGAGGATGATGGCAATGGCCGAGAAATAACCAAAGAATGATCCGGTCTTTTGTTCCCTTTGATACATGCTGTTGAATGTGTCGTCCATGAAGGAAAACGTGAAGAGGTGAACGGGTTCAAACGAATCGATGGTCTTCTTTATGAATTGGATGGTGCTTTGAAGATTGGACGGTCTTGTCTTGACCGACATAAAACGACCGACATCAGGATAATATGTCAGAGCAAGGGGGCCAATTTCCTGGTGGAGAGAATGAAAGGAAAAGTCTTTCACCACGCCTATGACCTTCCCATTTGTGGCCGGCCATATCAAGCATTTCTTCCCTATCGGATCCGTCAATCCCAAATGTTTGACAGCCGTCTCGTTGAGCAGGACCGACTCCTGAGTATCGTTGGCAAATTTATCGGAAAAATTCCTTCCAGATAAAAGCTCTATTTCAAACACATCGAGAAACTCTTTGTCAATCCTAGCTGTGGCGATGCCTCTTTCCACCTCCACTCCGACTGCGTCTTTGACCTTGATTCCGATTATGCTCTTTATAGACAGAGGAAGATTGTCCGATCTCGTGATTCCCACAATGTTGGCATTCTGAAGGAGGATGTTTTTGATGATCTCAAAGTTACTTATAATCGTAACATCTCTTATGGGAGAGACCAATACGTGTTCCCGGTTGTACCCCAGTTCTGTGTTCCTGATGAAATTCAGCTGTTTTAGTATAACCAATGTGCTGTTGATGAGGAGCACTGAGATGCAGAATTGTGTCACTACGAGCGCATTCCTGAATCTGGATAAGCGCGTTGGATGAGAATGAGTCCCCCTCAGGATCTTTGTAGGGGAGAATGATGACATATAGAACGCCGGGTATATCCCAGAAGACAGACCTGTCAGAACTATCATACCGACCAACACCAGTAAAAACTGAGAATTTCCAAAGACGTTGAGACTGAGCTCTCGGTTTATGGCGGCATTAAAATACTGAAGAACCATCTTGGCGATTAATACAGCTGCGCAGAATGCTATAATCGTGTGCACAAAGGATTCTCCCATGAGCTGAATCAGTAGCTGCCTCCGGGAAGCCCCCACGGCATTCCTCACTCCGATCTCCTTTAAGCGTCTGGAAGTGCGGGCTGTTGAGACATTCATATAGTTGATGCAGGCGATGAGCAGGATGAGGAATGCGATCGATAAGAAAATAATGATGATCTGCATCGAATTGTTCTCGGAAAGGTCTCTCATTGCCTTCGATCTGAGGTGAATGCTCTTGAGCGGCTGGACAGAGAGATCCAAGTCTTCCATGAGGCCTACGCCGACCATGTATGAGCCGACAAATTTGGGGAGTTTCTCTGTGAAATCCTTTGGATTGACCGCTTCATGGAGTTGTATATAGGTGTAGTATTCCCTCGTCCTGTTCCAATAGGTAAGGAAGTTTTCATCATCTCGCAGCGTCTTTATCGAATCGAGGGAGAGGAGAAAATCGAATCGGATATGTGAATTATCGGGGATGTCTTCTACAACACCTGTGATCTCCACATCGTAGAGGCCGTTGAGTCTGATTGTTTTTCCCAATGGCTCATCACGACCGAAATACTTTGCAGCCAGTTTTTCTGAGACAATCAACGAGAGAGGTTCTGACAGTGCCGATTGAGGGTCCCCTTTGATCAAACGAAAAGAAAACACATCAAAGAAATATTTGTCGGCCAACAGTCCCTTCTCATAGAAGGACTTCACGTCATGGACGAACAAGAAATCCTCATTATAAAAGGAGTGAATTCTTGTCGCATGGCTGACTTCGGCAAACTCATTGAGCATGGCAGGGGCTAGCGGGGCAACAGTCGTGCAAAATACATCATCTTTCACTCCCAGCATGCTCGGTCTCTCTTCCAGAACCCGGTAAATCCTGTCCGCCTTATCATGAAAAGTGTCAAAGCTGAATTCCTTTTGAATGTAGAGTGCAATAAGAATAAAACTGGCCATTCCGACAGCCAGACCAGAGATGTTGATGAAAGAATACCCCTTGTGCTTTTTAATATTTCTTAATGTGGTTATGATGTAATTTTTAATCATTTCTAAACTTCTTTAAATCGCCGTTTTTTGCATGAATTCAGCCGTTCGAAATTATAGAATAACTTCAATAATATAGACACAGTCTCAAGAAAATGGTTGCGTATAAGTTAGGATTGGTTGTGTCGATTAATACTTAGAGAGAACAAAAAAGAAAAGCAGTAGAAATCCCGAGCAAGAATAAGGGTGGAAAAAAGCCTGAAAACATGCTAGATTTATCAATTATTGTCACATGGAAGAGAAAGAAAAATTGGAAGGGCTTGTAACTCATTGATTCTAAGCAAGGTGGGCGGTTAGCTCAGTTGGGAGAGCGCGGCGTTCGCAAATCTATGTCCAAGGCATTTCGTAAACTATTGATTTTACAAGAAATATCAATATTATCAGCGACTTACATTTAATCCTCCTTTCAATCCTGATACCATATTTTCAGCAATTTTCAGCATTTTTTGTCACACCGGTGGCACATGGGGAGTAGTATATTTTCAGATAAAGGTGCTAGCTCTTGAGGAATATGAATTAATAATTTTTTTTATAAACCTTTTATACGATAATATCGTATAATTAAGTGACATGTACGATAAAATCGTTAAAGAGGTGGCTCACAAATGAAAAAGCTGACCATTAACGAGCAAATCTTCCTGATTGCGATATGGCAACTCAAAGATGAAGCGTATGGGATAAAAATAAGAGAAAGAATTATCGAATTAACAGGGAGCTCAATGGTTTTTGGGACCCTTTATAACACTCTTGATTACCTTGTTAAAAAGGGGTATATCGCTGCAAAAAAAAGGGATCCTGAAGAAGACAGCCAAAACAGAAAGAGAGTCTACTACAAAATCACAAAAAACGGAATCGAAGCTCTCCAAACTGCACGTGAACTCCAGAAAAATCTGTGGAAAAACATCCCAGATTTTTCAGTCAAAGAAAATACATCATGAGAAAAAAAGAATTAAAGCCTCCTCTAATACCAAGGCTTGTTCTTCACCTGATGAGGGATTATTTGAACGCTTATTCTATAGATGAAGACCTCAACGAGATCTACCAGGCTTTGGTAAAAAGCCGCGGGCGTTTTCGAGCCGCACTATGGTACTGGTATCAGTCACTGGGATCGTTTCCCGAGTATTTAAAACTCACCATCTATTGGAGGACAGCGATGTTTGGAAATTATTTAAAATCTGCATTCAGAAACATAACAAAACATAAGGGATTTTCATTGATCAACATATCAGGTTTAGCTGTCGGCATGGCCTGCTGTATCTTGATCCTTTTCTATGTCCGCTATGAAATGAGTTTTGATAAATTTCATAAAAATTCAGAGGGAATCTACAGAGTTCTTCTCAATATAGGAAGATCTTACCGAGGAAAGAGCAGATTTAACGCCACCGCCGGCGTCCTGGCTAATTCCATGAAAGACAACTTTCCGGAAGTCCTCTACGCTGCCCGGGTGTTTAAGCATCGCAGAGTCGATGTCAGCAATTATGAGAACAAAAGATTTACGGAGACTCGTTTTTATTTCGCCGATCCTGATTTTCTGAAGATGTTCACTTTTCCTCTGATTAAGGGACATCCTGATGCTATATTGAACGAACCGTTCACAATGCTTGTTTCCCAAAATATGGCGAAAAAATATTTCGGAAACAGAGATCCCATTGGCAAAACCATAAGTGTGAACAGCCAATGGGATTACCTTATTACAGGAATCTTCGAAGATACACCTGAGAACTCCCACATTCACTTTGATTTTCTGGCTTCTTTTTCGTCCTATATGCAAATCTCAGGGGAGGAGAAATTCAATGAATGGGGACGGTTGACTAACGTCACTTATTTTATGATCGACGATAGTGCCGATGTGCAAGAATTCGAAAAAAAACTGGATGCTTTTTATAAACAAAATATGGGATCTACAGAAACGAGCTCCGTGCAAATCGAAATTCAACCACTGAGAAAAATCCATTTTTATGATCAGGCTTTAGACGAATTTGAGCCTGGTACAGATGTCAGGACGGTCTACATATTTTCTGCTATCGCCTTTTTTATACTCATGATTGCGTCATTCAATTATATGAATCTTTCTACGGCCAGATCCTCCCTGCGGCGCCGGGAAGTGGGGCTGAGAAAGGTTGTTGGAGCTTCGCGGCAAAACCTGATCAAACAGTTCTTCGGCGAGTCGATACTTGTCACGTTTATCGCGTTTTTAGGGTCCCTTCTGCTGTTAAACCTTTTTCTCCCGAAATTCAGTGCCTACATCGAAAAACCCCTGTCATTTCACCTGTTGGCAAATCCTTTAGTTTTGGTCTCGGTTGGCGGCATACTTATTTTTATCGCACTCGTATCTGGCAGCTATCCTGCTCTTCTTCTTTCCTCTTTTTCACCCATCGGTGTTTTGAAGGGAAAATCTAATTTACAGGGCAGAAGATCTTTCTATTTCAGGAATATTCTTGTTATGCTCCAGTTTTCCATATCCATAGCCCTTGTTTTCTGTATGAATGTGACCATCAACCAACTCCGCTTCATCAAAAATAGGGACCTTGGCTTTATAAAGGATTATGTTCTGACGCTGAATGCGTCACAGCTTTTTGAGGAGAGAAGTTATGAATCAGTCAAAAATGAACTTCTTGCGTCTTCAGGAATTCTAGATATGACATGTTCCAGCTACCTTCCTGTCGACATTGGTTCAGGCGGGCCGGTTGATTGGGAGGGTAAGCCTGAAGAAGATACTCTAGTTGCCCACATGCTCTGGGTGGATGAAAATTTTTTCGACTTCTATGGAATTCCCATCGTACAGGGCCGGGACTTTTCCAAAGAATTTGGGACAGATAAAGGTACATCCTACATCCTCAATGAAAAAGCCGTAAAAGAAATCGGATGGACAGATCCTATAGGAAAAAGATTCAGTGCAGATAAGAATATGGAAGCGGCGGGGCCTGTGGTTGGCGTTGTGAAAGATTTCCACTATCAACCTCTTCATCTCGAGATTCAGCCTCTTCACATACGATATTTAGATGAACCTTGGGGATGGCTTTCGATAAGGATGAATCCACAAAGTATTCCAGAGACGTTGGCATTTCTGGAGAAGAAATGGTCAGAATTAGCACCGAAGTATCCCTTTGAATATTCCTTCCTCGATGAGAGGCTGAACAGATCGTACAAATCCGAGGAGAAGCTGGGGCAGAGTTTTAACGGATTTGCCATTCTGGCCATTATGATTGCCTGCCTTGGTCTTTATGGATTGGCCTCTTTTGTTACTGAACGCCGGACAAAGGAAATCGGGATCCGGAAAGTGCTGGGAGCTTCTGTCTCCCAGTTGCTCCTGCTTCTGTCAAGAGACTTTTTAAAATGGGTGATTCTGGCCAATGTGATTGCCTGGCCTGTTGCCACCTATGTTATGTCAAAATGGCTTCAGAATTTTGCATATCATGTGCCGCTGAGTCTATGGATATATCTTTTGTCCGGGCTTAGCGCCTTTTTAATTGCCTTTATCGTTGTATGCTCTAGATCTCTCAGAGCGGCTGCTTCGAATCCTGTGGAATCCCTTCGGTATGAGTGATTTCTGCGGTTTTGGTATGATGAACGAGATTACGTTCGTCAGCCACTTTTTCCCCTTTTCTATCCGAACTGTTGGATGCAAGAAATAAAAAAACTATAGAAGAAGTAGGGGTTCTTGAGTTAATTCAAATTAAAAAGACGCAAGGGACTTAAAATCCTTCGTAGGTTATACCTACGTGCCGGTTCGAGTCCGGCCCCCGGCACTCCTGTCACTGCGTCCATTTGTGGACATCTCTTGTTCTGCAGTGAACACTTTTCTGGATTGACAAGTTCGCCCACCTTCTGAGAAAAAAATGGCATATTTTTTGCATATTATTTGGCGTGTAGGATGAAATAAAAATCAAAAGGACAATTCATCGAGGAGATAGCGAGCCATGTCAATTAATCAACGAGAGTTCTTAAGCCTTTCCTATTCCTGTGCGGCCGCGTTCTCCGTTTGGATACCCAAGCCCCTCCAGGCCCAAGAGACTGCTGGGAAACTGTCCCTGGCAGAGCTGAGACAAAAACATTTAACACAAGGTTATTGGTCGTCGGATTCACTCTTTTTCAAAAATATTGGCACTTCCAGAACAAATCGTCTATAAACGACACAGTTTATTGAAATTCAGGTCA
>Ga0224506_10002137_pt1 | contig 13672 bp, 12 predicted proteins | sample SF_Jan12_sed_USG_2_FD_169108 | JGI IMG/M metagenome (GOLD analysis project Ga0224506, IMG submission 169108) | Sediment microbial communities from San Francisco Bay, California, United States - SF_Jan12_sed_USGS_8_1 | ecosystem: Environmental > Aquatic > Marine > Sediment | place: USA... | reverse complement strand
TGTGCGGCAACATTTAGATAGATATTTCCATATTCAGTATTACCGACGGAGGCACTTTCCGTCTTTAATCCTAATTCATAATTACGTTTCAGTTCGGTACGAAACAGATGACTGGCACTAAGGGACAACACCGGCACGTCAGAGTAGGTGAAGGTTCCTGTGTTATAAGTCTTATAATCTCGATGCTCCAGTCCCAAGGCATAAGTGGTGTCTCCTTCAAGGCCCAGCTGACTGTATATCAGCTCCAGGCCCGAGTTCGCATTGCCACTGGTCAGCCCTAAATTATCAGGCAGTTCTGCGGTAGTAGAATAAATGGAAACAGCCGCAGCACTACCCCGTGCTCGTGAGCCATAAAATACATACTTGGCATGGCCACGCAGATAGCGTAACTCTGTGCCGGTCGCAATGGGTGAAGTACCATGGGCAAAAGAGACACCAACTCCCATCTCTAAATGACTTGAGAGCCCAAAGGTAACACCTGTCAATAAGCGAGACTCTCTCTCACTATCGCCACTGCTAGGGTCATAGAAGTCGTCTCTACCTACAATGCCAAAGTAACGAATATTACCAGTACTAATGACCTCTGCACTGCCCGAAGTCAAAGTGCCGGTCATGCCTCCAGGATGATTAGAACTCGCGGCATATATGGGGAATGTAGAGAACAGGGCCGTCAACCAAAGTAGACGTGATGCATAGCGCAATATGCTGGATATACTCATCAATACACGAACCTTTTTATCTTTATTTTATATACCTATGATAATGGCATAGTTCACAGAGGCAATCTAGCCTGCTACTCTGCGTTTCTTTGCCTCCTTCTTATCTATATCCAGCTGCAATTTACGCTGATTTAAATACTCCTTTTGCTTGGCTTGTACATAGGTTTCCTCTTCATATTCATATAACTGACGATGATACTGCTCGGTCGCTTGATACCAGTCGATAAGTAAACGCCGAAAAGAATCTGGCTCTACATGCTTTTCTGCTTGCAAGTAGCTCACTAAAGCGAGGAAATATCGCATCACATTTCTCTCTATCACGCCTTTGACACCTGCAACATAAACAGGAGCATCTGCCGTAGTACTACTATCGAGAGAGAATCCGACCTTGTTGCGTCCCAAGGTATTCAAATAACTATAGGTCGCGGCACGACTAATAAAACTCTGTGTATAGTTCAACCCCAGAGCCATTACCGTTTCATTTTGATAAGGAATAGCCTGTACATGGATACGATAATTTGTCGTCGACAAGGGACCCTTCGGTGCGTCCATCACCACCTCAAAATAACCATCCCTATTGTCGATCAACTGAAAACGGTACTCCAGCCTGTAGGTGATTTCCGGTGGTTGATAGTGTTTGCGTCCGGCAAACAGAATGAGAATATACTGCCCCTGTTGACGCTCAGTGATGCATGACTTGATATTCAGGTGCAGGATCAGAAATTCACACCACAAACGATGCTTGGACAAATGTTTACGAAAATCAGCATAACTTACCGGGATCTTCATTAGAACATGGGCAGCGAGAAGATTTCCCTGTTCGGTCGAGCTGATAGTAAAAGGAAAAGACTGAGATGTGTGCTGAGAACGAGCAACTTCGTATGCCAATAACAGACTGCGTTCCGGTACCACCAGCTCACTGGCACGACTGGTAACAGATAAAATCATCAGCACAAAGATAAAAATAAGGCGCACATGCGATGCCTCTGTTAGATATACCTTAGATATAGAGTCGCTTGCTGCAGTGTTCAAGGTCAATATTGCACCGTAAGCGTTCCTATGGCATCTGTTTTATGCTTCATGCTAAAGTTATGCCCTACATTCATTTTGAGGCTCACCCATGCGTAACACCACTCTGCTACTGGCTTTGATACTGCCAATTTCCGCCCTTGCCGCAGACAAACCCAAAACCGACAAGGAACGTCTCAGCTACACCATTGGCAGCAACATCGCCAATAATCTAAAGGCTGACCCCAAGCTGAAACTCGATATAAAACAGCTTAACCAGGGATTCAAAGACGGACTGAATGACAAAGTTAGCGATAAAAAACTCAGCTACGCCATTGGTCTGATGAATGGTCGTAATCTGAAGCGTGACCCAGCCCTGAGCCTGGATGCTGCACAGCTCACCGCAGCGATAGAGGACATCTTCAAGGGCAACAAGACCAAGATGAGCAATGAAGAGATGGCCCAGGTCATGCAGGCACTGCAACAGCAGCAGCAAGCCATGCAGCAACAGCAGCAGGCCAAGATGCAGCAACAAATGCAAGCTTTGGGTGAAGAGAACCGTAAGCAAGGTGAGGCGTTTTTAAGCACCAATCGTAAAGCCAAAGGCGTAAAAGAGACCGCCAGTGGCCTGCAATACAAGGTCATCAAGCAAGGTAGCGGCAAAAAGCCCGGCCTCAATGACACGGTAATCGCCCACTATCGCGGCACCCTGATAAACGGCAGCGAGTTTGATAGCTCCTACAAGCGTGGCGAACCCACCGAGTTTCCCGTTACCGGTGTCATCAAGGGTTGGACCGAAGCCTTGCAAATGATGCCCAAGGGCGCCAAGTGGAAACTCTTCATCCCCTCTGGTCTGGCCTATGGACCTCGTGGTGCAGGCCCGCAGATCGGACCAAACTCAACACTCATCTTTGATATTGAGTTGGTCGACATCAAATAAGTGTTACAGGCCCCCGCCAAGCGGGGGTTTTGTTTTGTAGACGGCGACTATAATTCCCGTATTGATATCTCTATATTTACTTTTCCATTACCCTCATACCAATCAGAAGACAGATCATGACGACCAAATCCTCACCGACGGATGCACTGCTGCTCATTGCGCCCGGATGCTCGCATTGTCCAGTGGTGTTGGAGGGACTGAGCCAATTGGTCAAACTGGGCATGATCGGTCGTCTACAGGTGGTCAATATTGCCAGCCATCCTGAAATTGCCTCTGAACTGGGTGTTCGGTCGGTGCCTTGGTGTCGTATCGGCGAATTTGAATTGCAGGGCAGCCACAGTCCAAGCGAACTGAAGACTTGGGCCGAACGCGCCAATCAGGCTGATGGCATCAGTCTTTATCTGGCTGAACTGCTGTCCACCGGCGAGCTCGCAAGGGCCATCGACCTAATTCAGCGCCACCCACACTGGCTAGCACAGGCCATTGCTTTACTGAGTGATCCAAATAGCGGCATGTCCATCAAAACCGGCCTGGGAGCCTTGCTGGAAGAGTTTACCGGCAGTGACATCCTCATTGAACAGATAGAGACACTTGCGCACTTATTAAAAAATGACAATCATGGCATCCGTTCCGATGTCTGCTATTTTTTAGGCCTAAGCCATAGCTCCCTGGTACTGCCCTACCTGCAGCAGGCACTGGCAGATGAGCATGCCGAGGTACGTGAAATCGCCCGCGAGACCCTGGACGAACTGGCAGAACTAGGGATTAATATGGTCATTGATGGATGATAGCGGACATACATTATTAGCACAGGCTTATATATCAGTGGCTGCACTGGTATAATCGACCTGTTTACTAGGTTATATAAATCAGGACAAGAGCATGCCCTACTTCGTATACAAGATAGATGAACAACTGATCGTCAAGGAACTGAATCTGCTGGCCGAGTTCGAAAACTTCAAGGAAGCCAAGAACTTTGCCAAGGACCAGCGTGCTGCAGATACAGAGATGTCTGCGCAGGCCATTAAGGTCATCTTCGCCAACAATATTCTGGAGGCAGAAGAGCAGCTGCAGGAACATCGCGACAAACCCATTATGATGGAGTGGGAAAAATAAGCCCCGATGGACGAAACAGAATACCGCGACACCTATCAAACCATCAATGAGACCCGCTGCTGGTTTGAAAAAGCCATCAACTCGCGCAAATGTCTGTGTGCCCGCATGGAACGCTTTAATCTGGCCGACCGTGAAGGTGTGCGCTGTACCATGAAGGAAGGGCAGTTACAGTGTCATGCCCTGCTGGCAGCCCTACGAGAGAAGGCCCTCTTTGCCCTACAAATTACCAAGCTGGATGGTCCGCTGCCCCATGCCAAAGAGGTTAAGGTACAACTGGGTGGCATGTTGGGGCTACAGGCGGCCTTACATCCAGAGCTGTCTGAGGCAGATACTGTGGCAGACATATATGCGTGCATCAATGAGGCGATAGAAAAATACACGGCTATTGAGCAGTTTCCCTTTGTGGAGATCATCAAAACTGTAGTACAAATTGAAGGTCGCACCACACGTCGCAAAGACAGGCGTAAATAACAGCTATCAACGCGCGTTCATGGAGGAGACATGCACACACCATCACTATCCATACTCTACCCCTTTTTAGCCATGGTCGGCCTGACCTTATTGGTATGGGTCTGGATGTACATCACCCGCACCAGGGTCGTTATTACGGGTAGGCTGGGCATGGACGACTTTCAGTCTGCCGGGCAGAAAGAACCATTTCCTTCTGACGTTCGATACGCAGGTGAAAACTTCAGTAATCTGTTTGAGATGCCTGTACTGTTTTATGCCCTCTCCATTCTGCTCTACATCACCCATACCGTTACTGAAACCCAGATCACGCTGGCCTGGTGGTATGTCGCCTTTCGAGCTGTGCACAGCCTGATCCACTGCAGTTATAATAAAGTTCTGCACCGGCTGAGCATCTACCTCATCAGTAGTCTGGTTCTGTGGGGGATGTGGGGAATGTTTGCCTATGAAATCCTGATAAATACCCTGGTACAGGTCTGATCGCTTCATATATACGGTATTACGAGAGAAGAAGTAATCAGAACTATCCAGCTAAGATCTTTTCAATCATGACTCAAGCCTGATAAGTGCATAACTGGTCGCCACTACAGACAGCTTATGATAGATTTCACCGCTCACTTAAACAGATAATAAGCCGACCATTTTTGTGTCTCACATCCAGCAGCTTCTCGCCCGACTCACCCATTGCATGCGTGTCGATCAACATCGACTGCGTAAGCGCATCCGTGGTATTGAGCGAACAAAAAAAACGACACAAGAAAAACAGAAGACCCTCGAACAATTAGAGGCACAGATAGAGAAGTCAGCCTCAAAACGGCTATGGCGGGAGCAGAACCTGCCCAAACCCGAATATCCGGATCTGCCGGTATCGGCTCGCCGGGAGGAGATTAAAAAGACCATCGCCGAAAATCAGGTCGTGGTGATTGCCGGGGAGACCGGCTCGGGTAAGACCACCCAGCTCCCCAAGATCTGTCTGGAATTGGGGCGAGGCACTGCGGGCCTCATCGGCCATACCCAGCCTCGACGCATCGCCGCGCGCAGTGTCGCCACTCGAGTGGCCGAAGAGTTGAAAACCACGGTTGGTCAGATAGTCGGCTTCAAGATTCGCTTCAGTGACCATGTCAGTGACAATACCTATGTAAAACTGATGACCGACGGCATCCTGTTGGCAGAGGCCCTGCATGATCCCTTTCTGGACCAGTACGACACCATCATCATCGATGAGGCCCACGAACGTAGCCTCAATATCGACTTCCTCCTCGGTTACCTGAAACAACTGCTGTCACGCCGCCCCGACCTTAAGCTAATCATCACCTCGGCTACCATCGATACCGAGCGTTTCGCTCAACACTTCGACAATGCCCCCATCATCGAGGTAAGCGGTCGTACCTATCCGGTGGATGTCCGTTACCGTTCACTGGAAGAGCAGGACGGTGATATGGTTCAGGGTATCCTCGATGCGGTGGACGAGGTGTCGCGAATCGACCGCGGCGATATTCTTATTTTCCTATCCGGTGAACGGGAGATCCGTGAAGCCAGCGAGGCACTACGTAAACATCGCCCGCCGGGCACCGAGATCCTGCCGCTATTCTCACGCCTCTCTGCGCAGGATCAAAATCGCGTCTTTCAGGCCCACGGCCAACAACGCATCATCCTCTCCACCAACGTCGCAGAGACCTCGCTAACGGTACCGGGGATCAAATACGTTATCGACACAGGCCTGGTTCGCATGAGCCGCTACTCCTTCCGTAGCAAGGTACAACGCCTGCCCATCGAGAAGATCTCCCAGGCCAGTGCCAACCAGCGCGCCGGACGTTGTGGCCGAGTCAGTGCCGGTATCTGTGTCCGCCTCTATGATGAAGACGATTTTCTCAACCGTCGCGAATTTACCGAACCGGAGATCCTGCGCACCAACCTGGCCTCGGTAATCCTGCAGATGGAGAACCTGAAGTTGGGTGATATTGCCGACTTTCCCTTTGTAGAGCCGCCCGACAGCCGTCTGGTGAGCGACGGATACAAACTGTTGTTTGAGCTGGGTGCGGTCGACAAACGTCAGCAGATCACTAAATTGGGTCGAGAGCTGGTACGTATGCCCATTGACCCCAGACTGGCACGCATGATCTTCGAGGCCAACCGTACCGGTTGTCTGCGTGAGGTGATGATCATCATCTCGGCACTGTCCATACAGGACCCGCGCGAGCGGCCCATGGACAACGCACAGAGAGCCGATGAAGCGCATAAGCAGTTCTGGCACGACGATTCCGATTTCATGGCCCTGGTGAAGCTCTGGGACAGCTTCGAAGAACAGCGCCATCACCTCACCAACAGCAAGCTACGCAACTGGTGTCAAAAGAACTTCCTCGCCTGGATGCGTATGCGTGAATGGCGCGATATCCACAGCCAGCTGATGAATCAGGTGAAAGAGAACAAGATGCACCTCAACGAAGAGGAGGCGGATTACGACTCTATCCACAAGGCTCTGCTCATTGGTCTATTGGGACATATCGCCTTCAAATCGGAAGAACACGACTATATTGGTGCACGTAACATCAAGCTGCATATCTTCCCCGGCTCCAGTCAGTTCAAAAAGAAACCCAAGTGGATGATGGCCGCAGAGCTGACCGAAACCACTCGCACATATGCACGTATGGTGGCAAAGATACAACCACAGTGGGTGGAAGAATTGGCCCAACATCTGTTGAAGCGCAGCTACTTCGATCCCCACTGGGAAAAGAAGGCCGCGCAGGTGGCTGCATTTGAACAGACCACCGTCTACGGCCTGCTGATCAATCCCAAGCGCAAGGTGAACTACGGACCGATAGATCCCAAGACCTCACGTGAGCTGTTTATCCGCGGTGCCCTGGTCAACGGTGAATATCATACCCACGCTCCCTTCTTCGCCCATAACCAAAAAATGCTGGATGAGATCATCGAGCTGGAACAGAAATCACGCCGCCAGGACATCCTTGTAGACGAAGTCATCCTCTTTCAGTTCTATGACGAACGTATCCCCGAGGGCATCTACAGCGGTAAACATTTCGAGAGCTGGCGTAAAACCGCCGAGGCCGAAGATCAAAGCTTGTTGTTCCTGCAACGAGACTACCTTATGCGTCATGATGCCGATGAGGTAACGGCAAACAGGTTCCCGGATCAACTACTACTGGGCGCACTGGAATTGCCACTCAGTTATCAGTTTGAACCCGGGCATGTTGATGATGGCGTCAGCATCACCGTGCCTGTGGCCTTACTCAATCAAATACCTCAGGCACCGCTGGACTGGCTGGTACCGGGACTGATTGAAGACAAACTGGTGGCGTTGATTAAATCCCTGCCCAAGAGCCTGCGACGAAACTTTGTTCCCGCCCCCGATTTTGCCGCTGCGGCACTGGACGCCATCAACTACCGTCAGGGCAATCTTGTTGAGGTGCTTGCGCATCAGTTACAACGTATGATGGGTAGCCCCTTTCCTGCCAATGAACTTAGCGAAGAGAAACTGGCAGATCATCTACGCATGAATATTCGTGTCCTCGACGAGAACCAGCGTCTTATCGCCCAGTCGCGTAATCTGTCTGAATTGAAGGAGCAATTCAGTGACCAGGCGGCAGACAGTTTCAGCGTCGCTCTACCCTCTTCTCCACTGGCACGTAGTGGTATCAGCACCTGGGATTTTGAAGAGCTGCCCAGGAGTGTAGAAATAGAGCTACATGGCCAATCCATTACCGCCTACCCGACTCTGGTAGATGAAGATGATAGTGTCGCAATACAAGTAGTCGATACCAAAGATGCTGCACAGAGCTTACACGCAGAAGGGCTGATTCGCCTGTTGTCTCTTAATCTTAAAGAAAAGATAAAGTATCTGCGCAAGCAATCGCCACTAAGCAAACAGGACTGTCTGCACTACGTAGAGATAGACAGCTGTGAGCAGTTACGTGAAGATTTTAGTGATGCCTTGTTAAAAGATGTCTGTCTGCGAGATGGTATAGAGATACGTAGCTGCTCACAGTTCGAGAGCAGACTCACGCAGGTGCGGGAAAATTTGCTCTTGGAAGCGAACAAACTGGGAGCCGTCATCAGTGAGGTCCTGTCTATGTATTATCGCTTGGGACTAAAACTCTATGAATGCAGCGCGCCAGCCTGGGAAGAGGTGGTCGCCGATATACAGGAACAAATGGACAATCTGATCTATGCCGGTTTCATGCGTGAGGCAAATTATCAATGGTTGCTGCAATACCCCCGCTATTTAAAGGCAATTCAAATACGATTGGATCGTCTGCAAGGCAATCTGGATAAAGACATTAAGAAGATGAACGAAGTGCGTGTGCACTTTGATTACTATCTGCAGTGTTATGATGAAGGAACTGTGGATGCAGTGCGATTGAATGAATATCGCTGGCATATCGAGGAGTATCGTGTCTCCCTCTACGCCCAGGAACTAAAGACCGTATTGCCTGTATCAGCAAAACGTCTACAACAATTAAAACAAGGTTTGAAATAAAAGCTCTGTACTAAAGCAAAACCCACTCAGCACTTTGTAATAGTGAGATCTCACGGTCGTGCAACAAAACCTCACGCACATAGCGAATGCCTAAGTCGTCTTCATTCTCGCGCAATAATTTACCGAATACAGAGTTATAAGAACGGTTGGCCGTAGCCTGTATGATCTTACGATGCGTCAGATGATATTCCTGTATCACTTCGACGGTAGTTACCGTTGACTGTCCCTGGCTTTTTAGTGAGTGAAGTACATCTTTAACAGAATCGATATTGATTAACACCGTCTCCATAACTCCACTCCTCATATTGTCAAAATACACTTATGCCATCATAGGCCGTGTGTATATCACTATTTTTCTGTTACATCCATGCAACAAAGCTTGCCGATAGAGTTTTATACATCAAAATTTCTTTATAAACAAACATCAAAATAGTATGTTTTTGGGGAAATTATATATCCCTTATAAATCCGTAACCTAGCCAGGTATTTTGTTATGGCAAAACCGAGGCTCATTTACACATAATATAATTAGCAGTCAATTAACTTTTACGATTTAGACGTTCAGCGTGTATTTCGCAATGGAATTATCGATTTACAGTAACTAAAGGTACATCGATAGTGTGGTCTTATTTCAATCCATCGGTCTGTGCCGTGTATCGAGATGGTTCTGTATGCAGCATGGGCTTTGATTACTTTCTCACAGATACCACACTATCAGTCAATACTTGCTCATCGATGGGATAGCGCAGGGCCGCATGAAATGGAAATCGACTACTAATACGTTCAAATTGGTGGGCAAACTCTTTTTCGTAAAACACAATAATACGGGTCTCCGGCTTTACTTGTAATACTGCCATCATCGACTCCAAACTGCTGGTGCGATCACGAAAGTCCGATTGAAAATTAAATTCACAAACCACCATGGCATAATTATTTTTCTTCAATAGACTCAATGCCTTACGCATAGAAGTTACTGTTTCCACCTGAAAACCCGCACGCCTATATATGGGGCTAAAATCAGGATATCCACCCAGTTCGACGATCATCAGCAAGCTCGTATTGCTCATAGTTCTACTCATATTAGAAGATTCTGTTATTATATTTTGTCTTTGGCCATAATCCTAGCAAGCCCACTATGAACGTACTGAATGACGCTGAAATTCATGAGTTGAAGGAAAAACTCTATCAATTAGGTATCGAGCATCGTGATTTGGATGACATCGTTGAACGTCTGTATGAGGCCGCTTATGTCGATCAGTTACAGATTAGCCGTATCAAACGCCGTAAATTACAAATCAAGGACAGCATGACCCGTATTGAAAGCCAATTAATACCGGACCTTAACGCCTGAGATAGTTGTTTGGATTAGATGGATGTTGATAGCACCAAAGCAGCATTAGCCGTAATAAAACCTATGAAAATATCATAAATCCATACATATCAAATTTATGTATCATTGATCATCCCTGTGTAACTCATGTAAACGTGTCGCAATAATGGTATGCCATATCACCAAAAATATCGTCGGCATAGCAATACCGGTAATCACATCGGTAATAGTCAATATTCCTATATTTGGTATATTTCTTGAGGCGACATAGGTGGCGGCTAGCGAGGCAAAAAAGGCACCAACACGCAAACTAAATCGATAATCCTTTATACGAACTGGCAAGTAATTCAGTAATAATAGCCTGCGTATGATCTACTTTGACTTACATGTAGCGCTTATGCCTTTTCAGGCTTAACCCTTGCGGCGGTTTCCATGGCTCTCACTCTACACTCGTCAACATCATTCCCATGCGCTAGAGCAACACCCATTCGACGACGAGTAAATGACTCCGGCTTGCCAAATAGGCGAATATCACTGCCTTCCACATGCAGTGCACGTTCCACATCGGCAAAGGCGATGCCCTTGGCATCCATGCCACCATAGATCACCGCGCTGGCACCCTTGTCTCTCAGTAGCGTGGAGACAGGCAGGCCTAAAATGGCTCGTGCATGCAGGTCAAATTCATTCTGATACTGGGTCACCATTGTCACCATGCCGGTATCGTGAGGCCGGGGACTTACCTCGCTAAACCAGACATCATCACCACGCACAAACAGCTCCACACCAAACAGTCCTCTGCCCCCAAGATTATCGGTAATGGCCCTGGCAATCTCCTGTGACTGCTGTTTGGCTAATTCACTCATGGCTTGTGGTTGCCAGCTTTCGACATAATCACCCTGCTCCTGAATGTGGCCAATCGGCTCACAGAAATAAGTTTCGATCTCGCCTTGCTCATTTACAGCGCGCACGGTTAGCTGGGTAATCTCGTAGTCGAAACGGATCATCTCCTCAACAATGACGCGGCCGCGATTTACCCGCCCACCGCTCATGGCATAGTCCCAGGCCTTGATCACATCATCAGGGCCATGCACTGTCGATTGTCCTTTACCAGATGAAGACATGACCGGTTTAATGATGCAAGGGTAGCCAACAATATCGTCGATTGCCTGCTGCACCTCTTCGGCACTTTCGGCAAAGGCATATTTGGAGGTAGGTAGACCCAGCTCTTCGGCAGCCAGACAACGTATACCCTGTCGATTCATGGTCAGTTGAGTAGCACGTGCCGTGGGAATGACTTCAGCCAGTCCTTCACTTTCGATCTGTGCTAGCATATCCGTATCAATGGCCTCTATTTCCGGCACAATAAAGTGTGGACGCTCCTGCTTCACCAGCTCATAAAGGGCATGGCCATCAGCCATATCAATAACATGTGCCCGATGTGCCACCTGATGACCTGGCGCATCTGCGTAACGATCCACCGCGATCACTTCGACCCCCAGTCGTTGCAGGGAAATGATCACCTCCTTCCCCAATTCACCAGAGCCCAGGAGCATGACGCGTATGGCGTTGTTAGAAAGTGGCGTACCTATACGCATGGGGATACCTGCTTGTAGTGGTTAATGAGCATATTTTCGCATAATAAAACGAACCGGGTATAGCACTGATAAAACATACTGCGTGAATGTGTGCACGAGCAAATTCTTATTGGAAGCTACCTATACTTATGCAACGTGAAATCCATAATTTTGTGTCATAAACTTTCGGCTCAGACACATAAGCTCATGTACCCTTTACGAAAGACAAAATATTACGACCGAATAGATGATTCTATTACAGGCTTGTTTCCCGCCGGTAAAAAGTCTGTAGATTCACATTATCGGTGTGACACGCAGCACATTTTCTGTGTAGTCTGTTTCTAACGCCAAGAAGAAATGTACACGGAGATCGATATGAAACAGTCGAAACCTGTCACACAAGAGAACAATATTCTTTCCAATATAACCAGTTGTATGACTTTATTCATTCTAGCCATCGCAACTTATGCCATTGCGATGTTTATGCTATCCAGCAGTAATTATCAGACTGCAGTAAGTGTAACCAGTACCATTGAAAATCGGGTATTGAATCTACGCAGTGAGTTTAACAAGCAGGCTCAGCTGTGGAATCACTCCAGTTTTGTGAAGCTGAATCGTGTTGAGCAAGAGAGAATTTGGAAAAAATTTGTTGTCTCACATCACCGAATCCAGGCCGAAGCCATTTCTACCTTTGCTGATATCAAAGATGACTCTAAAGCCAAACAGCAGTTAGGCATGTTTCTCGGTCTTTATACCGACCTGAGTACTCGCTATGAATACCAAAAGCAACGCATGGAGATCGGTGATGAGGTCAGCTTTACCAGCCAGCGCAACATGACGGCTTTGGTAAATCAGTCTAATACCTATCTGGATCAAACCTTAAAGACTTTACGTAGTGAAATTGTGGCTCTGAACTCGAACAACAATATGTTAATCGATAGCGGTTCTCTCGCTTCCGTGGTCGCCCTAGCGCTCATCATCCCGATGATGTTGTTTCTCTCTGCCGGGATGTATTACCGTCAACGAGTTTTATAAGCAGCAATACTGACATTGCATATCGAAAAATACCGTGGCTATCGCGGTATTTTTTTATCTCTGCTTTTGTTTGTTTTTTTCTTCGCCGATGTTCTTTTCTGGCTGCCTTGTTTATGATCCTTCTTATGCAGACCTGTATGCTGCGTACGTATTATCTTCGCACCTTTACGGCTACCCCGTACGCCTTCACTGCTGTCACCAGTTCCTTCCGGTTGCCAAACAGGGATCAGATGATGTTTGCCATTGCCAATCAGATCCGCCCTACCCATACGCTTTAAGGCATCACGCAGTATGGGCCAGTTATTGGCATCATGGTAACGCAGAAAGGCCTTATGCAAACGACGTTGTTTCAGACCCCGCGCACTAAACACCGCTTCACTCTCTTTACCCACCCGTTTAAGGGGATTACGACCACTGTGATACATAGCCGAAGCGATGGCCATAGGAGAAGGCAAAAAGGCCTGTACCTGATCGGCACGAAAACCGTTTCGCTTCAACCACAGAGCCAGGTTCATCATATCCTCATCGGTGGTACCAGGATGAGCAGCGATAAAGTACGGGATCAGATACTGTTCCTTACCTGCCTGGGCAGAATATTTTTCGAACATATCTTTAAAGCGATCATAGCTACCCATGCCTGGCTTCATCATCTTCGACAGCGGCCCTTCCTCGGTATGCTCAGGCGCAATCTTAAGATAACCACCAACATGGTGAGTCACCAACTCCTTTACATACTCAGGGGATTCCACTGCCAGGTCATAACGCAGGCCAGAGGCGATAAATACTCTCTTCACCCCCTTCAGCTCACGGGCACGACGATAGAGGTGGATCAAGGCACTATGATCGGTATTAAGATTTTTACAGATCCCAGGATGGACACAGGAGAGACGACGACATAGGGATTCTATCTCTTCACTCTTACAAGCCAGACGATACATATTAGCCGTAGGACCACCCAAGTCGGAAATCACACCGGTAAAGCCTGGT
>Ga0224506_10002133_pt1 | contig 13686 bp, 12 predicted proteins | sample SF_Jan12_sed_USG_2_FD_169108 | JGI IMG/M metagenome (GOLD analysis project Ga0224506, IMG submission 169108) | Sediment microbial communities from San Francisco Bay, California, United States - SF_Jan12_sed_USGS_8_1 | ecosystem: Environmental > Aquatic > Marine > Sediment | place: USA... | reverse complement strand
GCGGAGCATGGATTCACCCGCAGATCCATTACTGTCCAGACGGGATACTTTCATCGATGCTGCTGCTGGAAGCCCTAGAATATGAAAATAAAATATTGTCAGAATTCATCTCTGAAACACCGCAGTATCAGACTCTCAGAGGAAATGTTGCGTGTAAAAATGAAATGAAATATGGGGTTGTGAAGAAAGCTGTGGAAGGTTTGAAGTCTGTTTTTCCAGAGTATAAGCAGTTCTCAACGGTTGATGGTGTTCGTCTAACCTTTGAAGAAGGGTGGATTTTAGTGAGGGCGTCTGGCACTGAACCTCTTATACGGTTAACCGTGGAGGGTGAATCGTTAAAAGCGGCGAAAGAGATAATGGAAAAAGCTGTGGTGCTCGTTAAAAAACTTGTGGGGGAAATGAGGAAATGAAGGCTGTGATTTTGGCTGCTGGAGAAGGGGTAAGGCTCCAGCCAATCACGTTAACCAGACCGAAACATTTGATTAAGGTTGGTGGAAAACCGATATTGGAACGCTGTTTAAACATGCTTAAAGCTTCCGGGGTAAACGAAGCGGTAATAATTGTTCATTATATGGCGGATGTGATCCGCGACTATTTTGGTTATGGAGAAACGTTTGGATTAAAAATTGAGTATGTAGAGCAGGAAACGGTGCTTGGGACAGGCAACGCGGTGGGTGTTGCAGAGCCGTATGTAAGTGATGATTTCTTGCTGGTTTATGGCGATTTGTTGTTCACGGCAGAGGCTTTGAAAAAAGTTGTCGGTTTACACAGAAAAGAGAAGCCTGCTGCAACCATGGCTGTCGTCCCTATTGAAAAGCCTGAAGATTATGGGATAGTGGAGTTTGAAGAAGATGAGACGTATGTAAAGCGTATAATTGAAAAACCAAGCCGCAAAGAGGCACCTACAAACCTAGCGAACGCTGGCATATACGTTTTTTCGACAGAAATTTTCGAGAAAATAAAGGAGACGTCAGCCTCAACCAGAGGCGAATGGGAAATCACAGATGCACTTTCTCTCTTGCTAAAAGATAAGAAGCCGGTTTTAGCGGTCAAGATTTCGAGTGAAGATTGGTTTGACATCGGAAGACCATGGGATTTGCTTGAGGCAAACCGTTGGATGCTGATGAAAATGGAACATAAAGTGTGTGGACGCGTGGAAAATGGTGCACACTTGATTGGTCCAGTAACAGTCGCGGAAACCGCACGCATACGTTCTGGAGCCTATATTGAAGGCCCAGCGTTTATAGATGAGGAAAGCGACATAGGACCAAACTGTTACATTCGTCCGTGCACGAGCATAGGCAAAAAGGTGCGAATAGGCAACGCTTGTGAAATAAAAAACAGTGTAATCATGGATAACACGCATATTGGTCACTTGTCCTATGTTGGTGACAGCATAACAGGTGAAAACTGCAACCTGGGTGCGGGTACAATAACCGCTAACTATCGGCTTGACTCTGGAACAATAAAGATGCGGGTAAAGGGCAAGGTGGTAGATAGTGGGAGAAGAAAACTTGGGGCAGTCTTAGGTGATAATGTGAAGGCTGGGATAAATGCGCTTTTCATGCCCGGTGTCAAGGTGGGGGGCAACAGTTTGATTGGAGCTAACGTTGTTGTTTATCGTGATTTGCCAGTCGACACCGTGGTGTTGTTGAAGCAGAGTCTGGAGGAAAGGAAGCTAAAGGATTCTTGATCAGCAAAGCAGCTTAGTAGTTTTTGAATGCTTCTTTTCTGTTTGCTTGGTTAAAGTCCTAAATACGTGTTTTTACATGTGTTAGGTGAGTGGAGGTTTAGAAGTTGTCGATATCGCAGAGAAAGTTTTTCACGGAAGTGGCGGCGTTGGTGGATAAGAGCGTGATCGTTGCAACTACTACTGGAAAGACGTATAGTGGAACGTTGATCGGCATTAATCCAGATACCTTAAGTCTGTGCTTAGCGGATGCGAAGGATGAGGAAGGGAAAAACATGCATAGGGTTTTCCTCAACGGAAATGTTGTGGCTCAGATATTGAGTGTGGAAAAACCCTTCGACTTGAAAGCCTTGTCAGAACGTCTTGACAAGGTGTTTCCAACGATGGTTAGACTGTATGAGGATAAAGGGTTTATCTGGGTTATGGAGAGGGTTAAATTAACGGAAAAAGGTGTTGTAGAAGGTTCGGGTCCGGCTGCTGAGCGTGTGCAAAAGGTGTATGAACAATTTATCAGCGAGATGAAGGGCTAGACAAACCAGCGAAACTGAGATTCCTCTTTCTTCTTTTCTTTTGTTCCTCTTCTGATTAAACCGAAGGATTCCAGTGTTTTTCTGGTTTTTTCGGTAGCAGCATCCAGCTTTGACAGATCAACCTTCAGGTTCAATAATTTGTTTACAGCCAATAAGGCTTGCTGTGCAGCGTTTGCATCTGGATGTGTGCCTAGGGTCTCCACTAAAAGTGAAAATCCTTTGAATCCTCTGAGTTTGCCGAGTCCTATTGAGAGGCCTGCGATGCCAAAGATTTGTCCAACCATTGTTTTTGCTCCGAGGTTTAAGGCTTCTTTTAATGTTTCTGGGTCTGAGGCTGCGCAGTAAATTTTCGGGGTTTTCGTTATTTCTTCTTGTTTGAATCCGCCTATGGTTATGATGAAACGGCAGCCTAACTCTTCGGCTATGTCTAGAACGCGTCCGCAGAGCTCGTACTGTCCGAAGGTTGTTAGGGCCTGTGTGTTGCCGTGCCATATGATTAAGTCGCGACCGCCATCCCGGCTTCTGTAATAATAGAGCTGGTTTATCGGAGAGCGTGTGCCTCCGTTTTCGGTTGTCACTGCTAAGTCTTGAAAGGATGAGGAACGGATTTCGGCGAAGAGCTTGGCTTCTAATTCGTGGATTAAGTGTAAGGCTGCGATGTTGGCTACGAATCCTATGCCGGGTAAGCCCTCGACTAAGACGGGATTATTTAGGCGTGGTTTTTCGTGGATTCGGATTGCGCAGACCATGGTTTGGCTTCCTTCGGTGAAACATGTAGTTAGAAGGAAAATGGCGATATAAGTATGTTTTTTGCTATGCGTTATTTTTGTTTCGCGTTTGGGTATTTTTCTCTTATTTTGGCGTCGGCTATTTTGGCGATCATCGCGTTAGAGATTAGCACGTGTTTGACTCCTGTGAGGTCAGCCAGTTCCGCTGGTTTCTGATCTTGAGTTACGAGCAGCAAGTTGTTGTTTTTTGCGTATTCTATGATGTCTTTGTCTTTTGCTCCTTGTAATCCTGCGTCTTGGACGGTTAGCACGTTCCAGCCTAGAATCTCAAAGTATTCTTTCAGTCCTGCGTACATTTCATCCAATAGAAGCTTCAACAAGGTTCACCTCATTGCATTCTAACTTTGAATCATCCGCCTATTTAGAGGCTTCTTTATGAGTTTTATAGCGCGTACATGTTAATGAACATTTTTTATAAGTGTGTTTGGCTGATTCTGTTTAGGCTTAATGATGACCTTTGAAATAAAAGAGAGAGACTTGCTTGCGAGAATCGGGAGACTCAAAACCAAAAGTGGCACTGTTGAAACTCCTCTCCTCTTTCCGGTGATAAACCCAGCCGTACAGCCCATACCTCCCAGAAGGATTCATGAAGATTTCGGTTTTGATGCCTTAATAACAAACGCGTACATACTGAAGAAGCACTTCCAGAATCAGCCAGCAGAAAAAGGCTTGCACAAGTTTTTAGATTTCAACGGAGTCATAATGACCGATTCCGGCGCATACCAAATCCTCGTTTACGGAGACATAGATACAACCCCCGAAGAAATTGTGGAGTATCAAGAGCGAATAGACACGGACATAGCTACAATTCTGGACTGGCCAACAGGCTGGAAGGTCCAAAGAAAACGCGCAGAACAAACAGTAAATGAAACATTAAAGAGAGCCAAACAACTCTTCAAAACCAAAACTCGAAAAGACATCCTCTGGGTGGGTCCGGTTCAGGGAGGCCGACACCTAGACCTGGTAGCCAAATCCGCCCTTGAAATGGCAAGACTGCCGTTTCAAATATACGCGTTGGGAAGCCCAACCGAAGTTATGCAAGGTTACCAGTTTGACGTTTTAGCCGACATGACAATGGCTGCCAAAATGAACTTGCCCATCGAAAAGCCCCTCCACCTCTTCGGAGCAGGACACCCCCTAATGTTCAGCCTAGCCATAGCCCTCGGATGCGACCTCTTCGACTCCGCAGCCTATGCCATATACGCCAGAGAAAACCGCTACATGACAGAGTATGGCACATCAAGACTAGACGAACTTGAATATCTCCCGTGCACATGCCCAAAATGCTCAAAAACAACCCCAAAAGAAGCCTTAGAAATGCGCCCAAAAGAGAGACAAGCCTTCCTCGCCGAACACAACCTTTACACATGCCAAGCCGAGTTAAAACGCATAAAACAAGCAATAAAACACGGCAGACTATGGGAACACCTAGAACTGAGGGCACACGGACACCCAACCCTACTCCAAGCCCTAAAAAGACTAAAGAAATACGAAGATTTCATCGAAAAACACAGCCCAGCAGTGAAAAAGAGCGGCATCTTCTTCTTCAACTCCGTTGGGCTCACACGACCGGAAGTTGTCAGACATAGAAAAAGACTGGCAGAAAGATACTCTCTGCCCAAGGAAGCGAAAATTCTTTTGCTCATGCCCCAAACTCGTATAAAACCATTCCATAAATCGAAGGAATTCAAAGAAGTCATGAAACTTCTTCGGAGCGCCTTTGGCAAGCGCTTAGACGAGGTTCACACTTGTTTTTATGCGGCCCCCTTCGGTGTAATCCCAATCGAACTTGACGAAGTTTACCCCCTCTCCCAACATGAAGTAGCGCTTCCCCTCGACAAAGAGACAATTGACTATGTATCGAATCAAGTAGCAGACTACATCAAGAACACAATTTATGAAATGGTTATGTTACTTCACGACCCAGAAAACTGGAACCAAGATGTCCTAAACACATGCAGAAAAACATGCTTAAAGAAAAACATCAAGTTTAAATACTTCAACATAAAAGAAAAGCGGAGCAAAACCATGTTAACCAGTCTAAAGAAAATTCTGCAGAAGGCACTGAGCGAAAAACCTTGATCCGAGTCGACTTGCACCTTCACACAACTTATTCGTCCGACGCGTCAATCCCCCCAAAAACCATAGTAAACCAGTTACATGCGCATCCGTTCATCAAAGCCGTAGCCATAACAGACCACAACACCGTTAGAGGCTATTACAGAGTACAAGAGCTAGCTTCAGCAGACCAAGACATGCTAATAATCCCCGGAATCGAAGTAAGTGCCATTGGAGGTGACTTAATAGTTTTAGGTGTTGCAGAATTACCGTCTAAACCCTGGACTATAGAAAACGTGATTGACTTTGCAAGGGAAAGAGACGGCTTAGTCGTCGTTGCCCATCCCTACAGAGCCTACGGTTTAGGCGACTTAGCAAAAAATTATGGTTTTGATGCAATAGAAGTTCTGAATGGCATTTCGGCGCCTCACGTTAATAAAATGGCTGAAAATCTAGCGAAAGCTATGTGTTTGCCGGGTGTCGCTGGCAGTGACGCCCACCGTGCGGATGAATTGTGGACTGTTTATACGGAGGTTCAAGCTTCTTCAGATACCGATGAAATATTAAAGGCCGTCAAGAAAGGGTTGGTGAGGGTTGCTTACGCAAGGAAGTCAATACATTTTTAAAAGAGCAGAAGGCATGATTACTGCATTAACGGAAGAAAGTAAATGAGTTCATTACAAATCAAATTTCTAGGCGGAACCCGTGAAGTTGGTAGAAGTGCAATAGCCCTAAAGACCAAAAAAACACAAGTCTTGCTAGACTACGGAGTCATGCTCAACCACGAGCCAGGATTCCCAATGCACATACCACCAAAAGATGTGGACGCAATAATCTTAACCCACAGCCACCTCGACCACTCAGGCGCAATCCCCATATTTTACATTCACGAAAAGAAGACGCTTTACACAAATAAATTGACCTCAGAATTAAATGAATTACTAATTTCAGACTTCATCCACCTTTCCAGCTACTACCTGCCATTCGAATATCTTGAACTAAAATCCATGACGAGGAACAGCAGGCACGTAGACTTCGGCGTCGAAGAAAAAATCGGAGACATCAAATTCCAGCTGTCAAACGCTGGACACATTCCTGGAAGCGCACAAATACTAATCGATGCTGAAGGAAAAAAACTGCTCTACACAGGCGACTTCAACACTGAGGACACAAGACTTTTGGAAGGCGCGAAGATGGAATACAACGACTTAGATGCTGTGATAATCGAAAGCACATACGCAGATGAGGAACACACAGAACGCTCAGAACTAGAGAAAAAGTTCATAGCGGATGCCACTGATATTGTAGAGATGGGAGGCACCGTTCTTATTCCAGCCTTTGGGGTTGGGAGATCCCAAGAAGTCGCATGCATCTTGGCCGCCCATCATTTTGAGCATCCAGTCACTATTGACGGTATGATCCGTGGAGCAAACAGCATAATGATGAGACACGGTCAGTTTCTGCGAGACTCAAAACTGCTTAAGGATGCTTTAAATTCTGCTCATTGGATTGAAGGCTGGAGAGACCGAAGAAAAACCGCGAGAAAACCCGGCGTTATCATTTCGACTGCGGGCATGCTTAAGGGCGGTCCATCCGTATTTTACATATCAAAAATTGGTAAAAAAGCGCATGACGCCGTCTTTCTGGTCAGCTATCAGATTCCAGGCACACCCGGGAGACAGTTACTTGACAAGGGCGTATGTGTTATTGACGGAAAGATGAGAAAGATTAAGGCAAGGGTTGGGCACTTCGATTTTTCATCTCACTGCGGGGCAAGCGAGCTTAAAGAATCTGTGAAAAAACTTGGTGGAACCCCAGAAATCTATGTAATTCACGGTGCAGAAGGAAACTGTAAACTTCTTGCAAGATGGATAAAGAAAGAGTTAGGCTTTGAAGCCATAGCACCTAAAACTGGGGATACATTCAAGGTTTAGCCGTGAAATAAATGAAGATCGGAATCTTACGCATAGGAAAAGTAGATTCCCATGTGATAAATAGGATCAAAGAAAACCTAAACATGACTTTTCCCAAGTCAACATGCACACTGATTCCCGAAACACTACCAGTACCAGAAGAAGCCTTCAACAGGACAAGACGGCAATACAGCTCAAACAACATACTGAGTAAAGTCCACTACTATGCCAAAAAAGAGAAAGCGTTAGACAGAGTTTTAGGAATTATGGACGCTGATATCTTTGTTCCAAACCTGAACTTCGTTTTTGGAGGGGCAGAATGCCCTGGAAAAGCAGCCTTAATATCCTTGTGCAGACTAAGGCCAGAGTTTTGTGGGCCATCTCCAAACATGGAGTTGTTTGTGGAGAGGAGCACAAAAGAGGCTGTGCATGAGCTTGGACACACATTGGGTTTAAGACATTGCCTAAACCCGTTTTGCGTTATGTTCTTCTCGAATTCCATTTTCCAAACCGACAGAAAGCAAAGCTTATTCTGTAACAAATGCCACCTGAAAGTTGAAGAAACCGTGAGTAAACTAGGGCGAAAGCCTTGAGTGACAAGTTTACGGCTGGGTTGATATACTTAACACCCATCTTAGTGAGTTTACTGTTCGGCGTGTTATGTACCTCCCTTATTTTGACATCCTCTGTAGAAATTTATCCAATCACCCCACTTTCAGAGAATATCTTTGGCTCTCTCGGAAACGCGCTTTACTTTGTTGTTCTAGTTGGAGTTGGCGCATCATCGTTATATTTCCTTTTAAAACGAAGAAGCCATAAATTGATCAGGATTGTTACGGGTTTTGCCTTAACAACCGCGGTTTTCACGCTTTCTTTCATCTACTTGTCTGCGGCATTTTCAAGATTCACCATTCCACACATTGAAACCTTAATTCTAACCTCGTCTTTGCTCACAACAATTCTAGTTGACTTTACAATCTTTCGGGCTCACAACAGATGTTGCAACTTGATAGTTCTCTGTTTGGGAGGAGCTCTGGGGGCATTTTTAGGAGTTTCAATCCCTACTTTGAGCGCAACCTTGATCTTGTGCTTTCTAGCGGCTTATGATATATTTGCGGTTTATCGTGGACCTGTGGGCAAGATAGCCCGCAGCGGACTTGAGCAACTTCGCGGTTTAAGTTTCTCCTTTAAAGATATTCAAATGGGTTTAGGCGACTTGACGTTCTATTCTATGCTTTCAGGACACATGCTTCTATACTTCGGCCTTGTTTCATGCTTGGCCTCCATAGTTGGCATTTTGCTCGGATGCTTCCTAGCCTTTAAGATGTTGGAAAGAAAAGGAATGTTCCCGGGACTGCCCTTCCCGATACTTTTTGGTTTAACAGCAAGCTTTCTCGCTTCACCATTGTAATCTTGCGTTTGCAAAACCACTCAACTTTTCTCTACTTAAAAACAGTGTTACCCTTATTCATCCAAGTATTACCAAACATCCTTTGTTGTGAGGAGAACAAAATGCCTCAGCGCGCGCATAAAACATAGCTTGGTTATAAACTTATTAAAAATCATAGAGATATAAACTAACTTAGATGATTTTTTGTAAGGGATTAACCCCTATCTCTTTTACATTGGATGCAAAGTTCGTGATAATTTCGCTGAGACCGCGTTCATGATCAGCGGAAGTCTGCTCTACTCGCAGCCGTTCGGGTTCTATTCCAACAGCCTTAAGCCACTTCTTCATTTCTCCAATTCTCTTCTCAGCAGCCGAAGCACCAAAAACATAGTGGCAATCTGGCCGGCGACAACCAATAAGTAAAACGCCGTCTGCTCCAGCCCAGAAAGCTTGAAGAATGTGCAGTTGGTCTACCCTTCCCGTGCACCTAACTGGAACGATATGAGCGTTGGGGTGTTCTTTGAGCTGGCTGATGTTTCCGTTGTGGCACCAGTCACAGACGAAAGCCAGAAGACGCGGTTCACTACTTCTCCATATCTTTGGGGCTTCATTTATTGAAGCTAATATTTTCTCGTTCGTGAAGTTGCTCATGGAGATTACCATTGCTGGACACTCAACTAAGCATGTTCCGCAGCCCTTGCAAAGTGCACTGTCAACTTTTGCGACGGATTTTTCAACTTTTATGGCTCCGTACTGACAGACTTTCTCACAGTTAACACAGGCTATACACCTGTCCTCATCTACCAGCACGTCATCCGACTCGCAAAAGTCTTCCATTTCAAGACATTGAGCACAAGGTCCACAGAAGAAGCATCTATGAGTTTCTTTTATGCCAGTTTCCACCGTGAATCCGAGTTCAACCTCTTTGAAGCTTCCAACGCGTTGAGGTGGAGCGAGACAGGGCACAGGTTGTTTAGACTTTTTCTGTAATAGTTTTCCGCTTGTAACCCATGTTGTTTCAGAGATTTTTTCTTCTCTTCCTGCTTTTGAGTCGAGACCTCTGAGATGGCGATCTATAGAAACCGCGGCTTTCTTGCCCGCGGCTATGGCTTCTATCACCGATGCTGGCCCTGTGACCGCATCTCCTCCTGCGAATACTCCTGGTATTCTTGTTTCAAGTGTAACAGGGTCAACTATAACGGCATTTCTTTGCGTAACTTCAATTTTTTTAGGTAAGAATGATGTGTCTGGCGTTTCCCCTATTGCCAGTATAACTGTGTCAACTGGAGCTGTGAACTCTGAGCCTTCTATTGGTATTGGGCGTCTCCTTCCGGTTTCATCTGGCGGTCCTAAACTCATCCGGATGCATTCTATTGAAACAACCTTTCCATTTTTGCCAATGAATCTTTTTGGAGAAGCTAAGAAAAGAAAGTTGACACCTTCAAGTTTTGCCTCTTCAACTTCCCGGGGATGCGCAGGCATCTCCTTCTCTGACCGTCTATAAATTATAGTTACTTCGCTGGGACCTAGACGCTTAGCGGTTCTAGCCGCGTCAACAGCAACGTTTCCTCCGCCTATCACCGCCACCCTGTCTCTGAGTTCAGCATGCTTTCCAGAGTTTACATCTCTCAAAAACTCAAGTGAGTGAAGGACACCGTCTAAGTTTTCACCTTCAACGTTTAGACTTGAACACTTTTGAGCACCGATGGCTATAAAGACGGCTTTGTAGCCTTGATTGAACAAGTTGGCTATTGTTATGTCTTTGCCTAGTGTTGTGTTTGTTTTTATTTTCACACCTAAATCCAAAATAGATTGAATCTCAATGTCAAGTACTTCCTTAGGCAAACGATATTCTGGTATGCATTCTCTTAACATGCCGCCGGGTTTGGAGGCTTTTTCGAAAACTGTCACGGGATATCCCATCCTGACAAGCTCGTAGGCTGCTGCAAGCCCGGCAGGACCAGAGCCGATTATGGCTATCTTCTCATTATATTTTCTTGGTATTGGATTTGGTTTCTCATTTTTTCCCATTTTAAGCTCATAATCTGTGACAAGTCGTTTTAGAGCTCGTATGCTTAGCGCTTCATCTATTTCTTTTCTTGTGCATGCTTCCTCGCATGGGCTGAAGCATACTCTCCCGCAAACTGCCGGAAGAGGAATATGCCTTCTTATAACTTCTAGGGCTTCCTTGAATTTTCCTTGGCTTATAAGGGCTATGTAGGCTTGAATATTCACTTCGGCTGGACAAGCCTTGCGACAAGGAGGATAATATTCTTCGGTAATCTTGTCAATGGGCATGATGCTAACCTCAGATGGTCTTTAAATCGCAATTGTAAGAACTTTAAAGAACGCATATCACAAATATTAAAATTGCGTCACCGATGATTTAATTATCCCATACAGTAATTTTTATATTGCTGGTTATTGCTCATATGAACTTCTTTAAGGAGGTCTTATTATTGATTATAGTCCAGCAGAAACCGCTTGAAAAAATTTTTGCGATGACCGAAATTTTTCAAAACTTCTTGATAGTGGGTTGTGATGGATGTGCTGCAATAGTACAGGCTGGTGGCGAAAAACAAGCTGAAATCTTGAAAACGTTGCTGGAAATGCACAGAAGACTTGGAGGCAGAAACGGCTCAAAAATTAAGGCAGTTTCAATTTTACGCCAGTGTGACAGACAGATAGCAGCATCCTCACTCCATCCGTTAATCGAGGATTATGATGCTCTGATCAGCCTAGCGTGCGGAGTTGGAGTTCAAACACTCGCGGACTTGTACCCAAACAAGATAATAATTCCAGCAAATGACACAATGTTCATCGGAATGCATGACACGAAAGAGGGTAAGTTCTATGAAATGTGTCGGGCATGTGGAGACTGCATCTTATTCGAGACGGGAGGTATATGCCCAATAACCAGATGCGCCAAGAGCCTCCTTAACGGACCTTGTGGAGGACAAGCGGAGGGAAAATGTGAGGTTGGCGGTTGGAAAAATGAGTGTGCATGGGTTCTCATCTACAATCGCCTAAAAGAAAGGAATAAGCTTGACTTATTTACCCAGTTTAGGATTCCCCGTGACTATAGAATTTCAGAGCATCCGAGGGAACTTGGCGGAGAAATGCTGGCGGAGGAAAAAGAAGGAATCAAAAAGGAAGAAGTCATCAGCGGAGGCATGAAGAGGGAAGCGTATAGTGAATTAATGAAGCAGATAAGCGAAGGCAAGTTTGTTTTTACGGGTGAGCTTGAGCCTGTGAAGACGACGAATCTTCATGAGGTTCTTGAAGGGGCAAAGATTTTGAAGGGTCATGTTGTGGCCATAAACATCACGGACAATCCAACATCTTTTGGGTACATGAACGCTCTTGTGCCGTCTTACATGATTCAGAGGAAGGTGGGTGTGGAGGCCGTTTATCAGATGACCACGAGGGATAGGAACCGTTTGGCGTTGCTCTCTGATGTGTTGGCGGCTGGTGCGTTGGGGATAAAGAATATTCTGGTTCTTACGGGTGATCACACGACGGTTGGTGACACTCCTGAGTCTAAGCCTGTTTTTGATTTGGATTCTGCGACTTTCACTTATATGATGAGGAAAGTGATAGACGAAGGTGTTGACTTGAAAGGTAACAAGATAGAGGATCCGCCCAAGTTTAATATTGGTATTGCTGCCGCGCCGAACGCTGATCCTTTAGAGGCGGAATTATTGAAGATTGAGAGAAAGGTTAAGCTTGGGGTCGATTTTATACAAACCCAGTGTGTTTACAGCGTGGAACAGGCTAGACGTTTCTCGGATGCAGCGGCTTATCTTAAGACTCCTATACTGTTTGGTGTCGCACCTTTCAAGTCGATGGCTATGATGAAGTGGATGATAAAATTTGTGCCGGGGATAAAGGTTCCGGAGGATGTTGAGCAACGTCTTCGCAGAGCAAAGGAGAAGAGTAAGGAGGCATTTCGGGAGGAGAACGTTGAAATCTTTGGCGAACTACTTCGAGAGATTCGTAAAACAACTAATGCTGCTGGAATCCACATGATGGCTGTTGGCTATGAATGGATTGTGCCAAAAATCATCGAGAGGAGCGGAATAGCCTAGAAGACAGCGACTTCTGTATATATCTGGAATTAGTAGTTATAATCCTCCATTTTTATAGGCTTCAAATAGGTATCTAATAAAAGATGAAAGCAGATGTCAGATAAGGGTGAGAAGTCCTCAAGTCTCGACATATTCCAACTCTTAACAGAAACAGCCGAAGAGGAAAGGAAAAAACGAAGGGAGGAGCTTCTCGCGCCCTTAGGCATAAAGGAGTTCTTTGTTGAGGGAAGCATAACCATTAACAAGCGAACCTGTCAAGGAGTAGAATGTAAACTCTGCATAGAGACTTGTCCAACCAACGCTTTGTATTGGAGGGCTGGAGAGGTTGGGATAACGGAAGAGCTTTGCATATACTGCGGGGCGTGCGTCTTAAGCTGCATAGTGGACGACTGCATGAAAATTGTAAGGAAAAGGTCAACGGGTGAAGTTGAAAGGTTTAGTAAGCCCAGAGATTTTATGGTGCTTCAACATGGTATTAATGGGATGAAGCGTTGCCAGAGAGTTGAAGATGTTTTCCCTAAGGCTGAAGATTACCTTGAGCGGCATCGTGAGTCGAAACAATAAAAACTATGTGTGCTGTATGACTAGACCCCCTCCTATGTAGGTTGTATCAAGTTCTAGAACGCTGTGTTGGACTGTTTAATGCTATTTGATGAGTTTTAGTTTGAATAGGTCGTCTAAACTGGTTATCTTGTTCACGTTTTCGTCTTGAATTTTGCCGTTGCGGTCAATTAGGTATGCGGTTAGCCCGGCTCTTTGGGCTCCATTGTAGTCTGCTTCTATCTCATCTCCGATGAAGATGGCTTGGGAAGGTGCGATCTTTAACCTTTGTAAGGCATGATGGAAAACTTCTGTATCTGGTTTCATCTTTCTTAAAGTGTCGATCACAATTTTGACGTCGAAGAGGTTTTGTAAACCTACTTTAGGCAATATCCCGTCAACGTCACTTTGTAGTCCGTTTGTTACAAGTCCTATCTTTAAGTCTCTTTCTTTCAGTAGCGGTAGTGTCTTTTCAACATCTGGATAAAGGCTTACATTGGAATAGTCCCACCAGTGAGTTGCAATGAATTCTGCCAGCCTTTGAGTATTTGATTTGACTTGAAGGTTGCTTAGGATGTGTAGATTCCATTGGACCCAAAACTCGTCAAGAAGTTTTGTCAAATCTCGAAAACAAAGTCCTTTCTCTGCTTTCAACCATGCTTGGGATATATCCTTTAAAGAACGATTGA
>Ga0224506_10002132_pt1 | contig 13688 bp, 12 predicted proteins | sample SF_Jan12_sed_USG_2_FD_169108 | JGI IMG/M metagenome (GOLD analysis project Ga0224506, IMG submission 169108) | Sediment microbial communities from San Francisco Bay, California, United States - SF_Jan12_sed_USGS_8_1 | ecosystem: Environmental > Aquatic > Marine > Sediment | place: USA... | reverse complement strand
TACAATGGATTTAATATTCTTGAAACCGTATTTCCATGGTGCCATTAAACGCAAAGGGGCACCGTTTTGATTGGGTAAGATTTCACCATACAACCCTGTTACCATAATCGTCAGCGGATGCATGGCTTCATCCATACGCAGACCTTCTGTATAAGGCCATTCCAGTACGGCACGTTTTTGTCCGGGCATACGTTCCGGATCATGCAAGGTTTCAAACAAGACATATTTTGCCTTTGAATTGGGCTGGAAGCGTTTCAACATCTTGTTTAATTCAAATCCGATCCACGGCACCACCATTGACCAGGCCTCAACACAACGCAGACGATAAATACGTTCTTCCATCCAGTCTGTTTTCAGAAAGTCTTCCAAATCATAAACACCGGGTTTGTCACATGCCCCTTCTACCGTAATCGACCAGGGCCTGATAACAAACTTCTCGGCCTTGAATTTTGGTGCTTCTTTCTGTGTACCAAATTCATAAAAATTGTTATAGGACGTAATGTCTTTATAAGGCGTCAACGGCTCTTGAGTTGCATAAGCACCAGTAGCAATATCCTTGTAGATTCCATTCTTGCTATGTGTAACTGCTGCCTGTGATGCAGAAGGTAATAACAAACCACCTGCACCGACTGCGGCAAACAAGCCGGCTTCTTTCAAAAACTGGCGCCGGTTCAGGTAAGCATCTTTATTGGTAATTTCAGAAGCTAGAATGTTATCGGGTTTTTTAATCAACATATTGGCGGCCTGTCATTCAGAATATAGGACTAGTTTAGACCAGAACTGTATGGAGAATTCCTTCTGGCACTGTAAAGATTCAGTAAAGAAGTTGAAATCAGGCTGGTTTGTAACTCGCCAGAAAGCGATCCAGTTGATTGGCAAAGGCCTGTCTGTCTGTCTGATTTAGCGCGGCAGGGCCACCTGTTTGCACGCCGCTACTGCGCAGTGTGTCCATGAAATCACGCATTGATAAGCGCTCTCGAATATTATCTACCGTGTACATTTCACCACGTGGATTTAATGCATGACCACCCTTCTCAATCACCTCGGCGGCAAGTGGGATATCGGCCGTGATAACCAGATCACCGGCTAACAAATCCTGCACAATTTTATTATCAGCGACATCAAAACCGGCAGGCACCTGAATAGAATTAATAAACCGTGATGGAGGTGTATTCATTGGCTGATTCGCCACCAGCGTTAGTTCAATTTTAACCCGGTTCGCGGCACGAAACAGAATGTCCTTCACTGGCTTGGGGCAGGCATCGGCGTCAACCCAGATTTTCATTCGTCAATAAAGGAACAACAATAATCAGAAACAACTGATGTCTTTATGCCAAATTTTGATTTGGCGGGCACTTCAAAACGGGTACCTTCTTTAAAAGTCTGCCATTCAGACTCATCTGCAAACAAGACTTCTACTTCACCGCCCTGAATTTCCATTAATTCTTTTTTATCGGTGTTGAATTCATATTCACCGGGCAACAGAATTCCCAGTGTTTTTACTTCACCTGATGCAAACTTGATTGTTCTGCTGGTAACACCACCATCAAAATAAACATTGGCTTTTTTTACTACGGTTACGTTGTTGAATTCACTCATGGGAATTAATTCCTTTAACCAGATTTTTATTGACTTAATATTGGATGATTAATCCACCCAGACCCGCGCATTCCGGAACATCCTCATCCATGCGCCATCTTCATTCCAGTCTTCAGGGTGCCATGAATTTTGTCTTGCCAGAAAAACACGTTCCGGATGCGGCATCATAATACTGAAACGACCATCATTAGTGGTCACACCGGTTACACCCATGGGTGAACCATTGGGATTGGCAGGATAGACTTCAGTGGGTTGGCCATAGTTATCAATATAACGGGCGGTAACTAGATTTTCTCTGGCGGCATCAGCCAGTGTGTGGTTTTCGGTAAATTCGGCGCGGCCTTCACCATGCGCAACAGCAATCGGCATACGTGAACCCGCCATACCTTTGAAAAACAGGGATGGTGATTCAACAATCTCAATCAAGGAAAAACGGGCTTCAAATTGTTCCGACAAATTACGTTTGAAGTTCGGCCAATGTTCAGCGCCGGTGATCATATTTCTTAAACTCGACATCATCTGGCAACCGTTGCATACACCCAAGCCGAATGTATCATCTCGTTTGAAAAAGGCTTCGAACTCATCACGCGCACGTGCGTTAAATAGAATCGAATTTGCCCAGCCCTGTCCGGCGCCAAGCACGTCACCATAGGAGAAACCACCGCAAGCAACCATGCCTTTAAAATCGTTCAGTGATACACGACCTTCGATAATGTCGCTCATGTGCACATCAACCGACGCAAATCCGGCACGATCAAAGGCCGCCGCCATTTCCATTTGCCCATTAACACCCTGCTCGCGCAGAATGGCCATGCGTGGACGCGCGCCTTTATTAATATATGGGGCAGACACATCATCATCAGGATCATAAGTGAGTGCCACATCAATACCCGGATCATTTGCATCCAGAACACCATCATATTCCTGTTGTGCACAATCAGGGTTATCGCGCAGTGATTGCATACGCCAGGTGGTTTCTGACCAGGCACGCTGAAAGGCAATACGTGTATCTTCCAGCACACTGACCTGATCAAAACTGAATACAATACGATCATCATCAACGGGGTGACCAATAATATGACAGTGCTTGCCTATACCGGCATCATGTAAAATCTTCATGACATCATCACTGTCACTGTGGCGCACCTGAATCACGGCACCGAGTTCTTCATTAAACAGTGAAGCACAATGATCTTCGCCGAGTTCATCCAGATGAATACTCACACCGCTGTGCGCAGCAAAGGCCATCTCACACACGGTAGTAAACAGACCCCCATCGGAACGATCATGATAGGCAAGGAGCAAATCATCCTTATTGAGTAATTGTATGGTGTCAAAGAAAGTAGCTAAAAAGCGTGGATCATCGGCATCAGCCGAATGATGGCCAATCTTTTTATAAACCTGTGCCAAAGCCGAGCCACCACAACGATTATGACCTTTACCCAAATCAATCAAAATCAGATCGGTATCACCAACATCAGTGCGCAACTGTGGTGTCAGTGTCTTGCGCACATCTTCAACGGGTGAAAAAGCGCTGATGATCAGAGACAACGGTGCAGCCATTGATTTGTCACCTTGCTTGTCATGCCAGACTGTTTTCATGGACATGGAATCCTTGCCGACCGGAATACTGAGATCGAGTGCCGGACAAAATTCCATACCAACAGCTTTAACGGTTTCATACAAGGCAACGTCTTCATTGGTATGACCGGCGGCGGCCATCCAGTTGGCTGACAATTTGATATTCTTGCGTGAACCGATTTTGGCGGCGGCCAGATTCGTCAACGCCTCACCCACGGCCATACGCCCCGATGCAGCAGCATTGATCAAGGCAATCGGCGTACGTTCACCCATCGACATGGCTTCACCACAATGAGACTCATAACCGGTCATTGTGACAGCAACATCGGCAACCGGCACTTGCCATGGACCAACCATTTGGTCACGTGCAATCATACCGGTCACGGAACGATCACCAATCGTGATTAAGAATGTCTTGTCCGCCACTGTTGGCAAATGCAGTACACGCATCGCGGCTTCATGCAAATCAATCTGTTTTGTTTCAAATTCATCTTTCTGGAATGTTTGGTATTTTACATCGCGTAGCATCTTGGGTGGTTTACCAAACAATACTGACATTGGTAAATCAATCGGCGTATTGTCAAAATGACCATCACCCAGCACCAGTTTTTCTTCTTCGGTGGCCTCACCAACGACTTCAAATAAACAACGTTCACGTTCACACATGGCTATAAAGCTATCCAGTTTGTCTGAATCAATACCCAATACATAGCGTTCCTGCGATTCATTACACCAGATTTCCATGGGTGACATGCTCTGATCATCATTCGGAATTGTGCGTAATTCAAAACGACCGCCACGGGCACTATCATGGACGAGTTCAGGGATGGCATTTGATAAACCACCGGCACCAACATCGTGAATGGAAATAATGGGATTGTCTTTGCCTAACTGCCAACAACGATCAATCACTTCCTGACAACGGCGTTCCATTTCAGGGTTTCCGCGTTGTACCGAAGCAAAGTCCAGATCCTCAGCGCTGGCACCACTGTCCATGGATGACGCTGCACCACCACCCAGACCAATCAACATCGCCGGTCCACCCAGTACAACAATGGCAGCACCGGCTGGAATACGTTTTTTATCTACATTACAACCACGAATATTACCCAGGCCACCCGCCAACATAATGGGTTTGTGATAACCGCGCAGTTCATCACCTTCCGGACCCGGAACGGTTTCTTCATAAGTACGAAAATAACCACAAATATTCGGACGCCCAAATTCATTATTAAATGCGGCTGATCCAATTGGTCCTTCGAGCATGATATCCAGTGCCGAGACAATGCGATTCGGTTTACCGTGGTCTGTTTCCCAGGGCTGTTCGCCTTCAGGGAGTCGTAAGTTGGAAACAGAAAACCCACTCAATCCTGCCTTGGGTTTTCCACCACGACCGGTTGCACCTTCATCACGGATCTCACCACCGGAACCGGTTGCGGCGCCCGGAAACGGTGCAATCGCAGTCGGATGATTATGGGTTTCAACCTTGATCATGATGTGCATGTCTTCACGGTGATAATCGTATTCACCGCTTTTTGCATCGGGACTGAAATAACTACTGCTTGAACCTTCAATGACAGCCGAATTATCATGATAGGCTGACAACGTGCCCTGTGGCTGGTGTTTGTCGGTATTACGGATCATGCCAAACAACGAATTCGTCTGTTGTTTGCCATCAATAATCCAGTCGGCATTAAAAATCTTGTGGCGACAATGTTCCGAATTAGCCTGAGCAAACATCATCAACTCAACATCACTTGGATTACGATTAAGTTCGGTAAAACTATCGACCAGATAATCAATTTCATCCGGTGCCAAGGCCAGTCCAAGTTCGCTATTGGCTTTTTGCAATGCAGCCTTGCCATTGCCCAGCACATCAACCTGTCTTAATGGTGCAGGATCTGCCTGTAGAAATAACCCTTCCGCATCTTCCAGCGTAAAGAATACCGATTCAATCATGCGATCATGAATCAAGGCCGAAATGCGGTTTAATTCATTATCGGTAAACGGGGTATCACCCACATTCTTCACGTAATAAACAATACCGCGTTCAATACGATGAATATTGGTTAAGCCACAATTATGAACAATATCTGTGGCCTTGCTCGACCAGGGTGAAATGGTGCCAGGACGCGGTATCACCAGAAACAATTGACCGACACCCGATTCTGCATCAGATGAACTACAACCAAGAATGTTCTTCAATAACACTTCTTCATCTGAAGAAAGTGTTATTTCCTGATCACAAAAATGAATAAAGCGCGTGTCGATCGAAACAACTGTAGGTACTGTTTCACTGACAGTATCCAGTAACCGTTGCAGACGAAAGGCAGAAAGTGCGGCACTGCCGAAAAGTTGCAACATCAGATAGCAATACCTAAACGCTTGGCTACCGCTTCATAGGCTTCAACCACGCCACCAAGTCCCTGACGAAAACGATCTTTATCCAGTTTTTCGCGAGTTTTGACATCCCATAAACGGCAACCATCAGGACTGAATTCATCTCCCAGTAACAGCTTCCCATCATAACGGCCGAATTCAAGCTTGTAATCAACGAGAATAATTCCTGCATCAAGGAACATTTTCGTCAGTATGCCATTAGCCTTAAGCGTGAGCTCTTTCATTTTATCAATCTCATCCTGCGTACCCCAGCCGAATGAAATAATATGAAAATCATTGATCATTGGATCATGCAATTCATCATTCTTTAAAAAGAATTCAAACAGCGGAGGGTTAAGGTCAAGCCCTTCGGCTACACCAAGGCGTTTGCATAAACTGCCGGTACTGATATTACGCACCACACATTCAACAGGAAGCATATCAAGTTTTTTAACCAGTGTTTCATCATCAGAAAGCATGCTTTCAAAATGCGTCGGAATACCACCCTCTTCCAGACGTTGCAGAACAAAGGCATTAAATTTATTGTTAACCATGCCTTTGCGATCAAGCTGTTCGATCTTCTCGCCATCGAACGCTGATGTATCATTACGGAAATGCATGATTAGTTTTTTAGGATCATCTGTCTTGTATATAGACTTTGCCTTACCCTTCGCCAACAATTCACCTTTTTTCATTTTTCTTACTCTCTTTAAAATTAAAAATCATCTCGGTATTAATATCGTTTCCCTGTGTCTGTCAACGGGGAAGCAAACTTGATCAATCATTTTCAATTCATGGTGCAACAGGCTCACCACGAACGGGAAATTAATCACCAGTCCTTTAAACACAAGGACCTTTCAACAAATATTTCAACCTTAAAACTTTCTAACCCTGTTTAACTAACTAATCTCTCGCCAGTCAAGACCTTCGTCCTGTGTCGCCACATCAACCCAATCTGTTTCACAATCCAGTACTTCGGCCAAAGCCCGTTGTGCCAGTTTGGCGTTATTGTTTTTGTCACTCAGATGCATGGCAACAATGTGCTGCAAGCCGGAATGATCAATTGAATTCAATATATCTGCTGCCTGTTCATTGCTTAAATGTCCCAGTTCGCCACGAATGCGTGCCTTGGTAGATTCCGGATAATGGCTTTGCATCAGCATGTCCGGATCATGATTACATTCAAGTAATAATGCATCACAACAAGTCAGCATTTTTTCAATATGTTCCGTACGACTACCGGTATCTGTTAATAACCCAAGTCGGTGTTCACCATCGCTAAACACAAATTGTGCAGGTTCGCGTGCATCATGTGGAACCGGAAATGGCTGGATTTCGATATCATCAATAGAGAATGTTTCATGATGACTGAATACCCGCAGTTCAGGTACCGAACCATTATTATATTGTGCCCGGGTACCCGGCGTCATCCATAGTGGAACATTATGATTACGCGCAACCAGTCCGGCACCACTGATATGGTCACTGTGTTCATGGGTTACCACTACTGCCGCGAGATCGGCAGGTGTTTTGCCCAAACGGGCAAGGCGCAAACAGGTCTCCTTGAGTGAAAACCCGCAATCAATCAGGAGGCAGGTTCCATTCACCTCCACCAGCGTTCCGTTGCCACGGCTACCACTGCCAAGGGATGCAAAACGCACTGTCAATCCTTCTTTATTTTAATTGATCGTATAACAACGACATTATACGTTGTGCCGTTGCAGAATGATCATGTTTACCGGCCTTATCCAGAATTGCAACCGATGCGCCACCATTGTTCTTGCTCACACTAACGGTATATTCATTTTTCTTTTCATCATCATCAGATGACCAGAATGCCATACTGGATAACCAGCTTTTTTCATTGTCCAGATCCTTTTCCGGATCAATATAGCGCACGAAATACAAGCCTTGGGAACGATCACGATCCTCAACGGTAAAACCAACCCGATCCAGTGCAATACCGGTACGGCGCCATGCGCGCGGAAAATCATCCTGTAAAACAACCTGACTGGAACCATCATTGTTACGTACTAATCTGGCACGTGATGCACCAGTCTTTGCGTTTTTCACAATACTACGAGCACGTTTTTCTTCAACACCCATAAAACTGACAAAACGATTTAGTATTTCAGCTTCCAGTTCAGGATCAGACGGGCGTGGCTGCCAGGCTGTTGTAGATCCATATTCTGCACCGGTTTCAACTTCTTCTGCACCACGGTGAGTAATATAAATTTCAGTTGTGCCTGCTTCTAACCCACGTTCGAGGCGTACACGAAATTTATCGCGTGTATCTGCTGTATAAAGACCATCCAGTGCCTTGCCAATCAATGCACGAATCGGGCCTTCCGGAATATCAGCACGATTTTCTGCCCAATCGGTTTCAATAATACCCAGGCGTGGATCTTCCATCTTGATCAAGAATCCCATTTGCAACCAGAACTCACGCACCTGCTCCCATAGTTCGTCTGGCGTACCAACAGCCACCAGCCAGCGTTTATCGCCATCACGTTTAATCGTGACACGTTGATTTACCGGTAATACAGTTTGCGTACGTTGCGCCTGTGTACCGGAACGTTCATTGGTGTAATCTGAATAAGCAGCTGAAGAACCTACATTAATGTCAGGCACGACCATGGTGTCATCAATGGTTGTTCGGGTCAGATCAGGTGGTACTTCCAGTGAAGGGGCACTACGACTCTTTTTGTAATTTATATCGCGACCTTCTGATACTTTGTCGAGAGTACTACATGCAACCAGTGACGCAACCACTACACAAGATAATAAAATTCTGAAAACATTCATTAATGAAACCTGCTGTTGTTTTTTTAGTATTTGTTATAACACGCCTGCCGTCTTGAGTGCATGCCGGATCTTTTCATGATATTGATCAGAAAGTACCGTCATTGGCAAACGTATTCCCGGAGAAACCATTCCCATTTCATACAAGGCCCATTTAACCGGGATAGGATTGGCTTCAACAAAAAGATCGTGATGTAATGCATCCAGCTTTGTATTTATTGCGGTTGCCTTTTCCCTGTCACCCGCCAGCGCCGCCTGACACATTTCATGCATCATGGCTGGTGCTACATTGGCCGTCACGGAAATATCCCCCTTGGCGCCCAGTAAAATACATTCCATCGCCGTGGCATCATCCCCACTATAGAGGTCGATTTTATCACCACAACGCTCAAGAATCTCCTTTGCTCGCCCTAAATTACCGGTTGCCTCTTTAATCCCGATAATATTCGGGATTTCAGCTAATCGGGCGACGGTTTCAGGCAACATATCGACGGCGGTCCGTCCTGGCACGTTATACAGGATCTGTGGCACGGGCACCGCCTCGGCCACCGCCTTAAAATGCAGGAAAAGGCCCTCTTGAGTGGGCTTATTATAATAAGGTGTTACCAACAGACAGGCATCAACCCCGGCCTCCATGGCACAACGGGTCAGAATAATGGCTTCTGTCGTTGAATTTGCGCCGGTTCCGGCAATGATTGGAATACGGCCCGCCGCCTGCTCCACCACCTGCCGAATCACCCGACAATGTTCTTTTTCATCCAATGTCGCTGATTCACCGGTTGTTCCCACGGCAACAATGGCATCTGTGCCCTGCTCTATGTGGAAATCCACCAACTTGCGCAGGGCATCCTCATCCAGACTACCGTCTTTATGCATGGGTGTGACCATTGCCACCATACTGCCCTGAAACATCTTCAACATTCTCCCGGAAAATTAATCGCATGGTACTGTTCACCATGACAGATGACAAGAGGGCAAATATTATCAGTTATTAACAATAAAAAATGATGTTAGAATCAAATCTCTCTCTACTGGACAATAACGCTATTTGAAACCATGGCAAAAAAGAAAAGTAACTATCTTGTAATTTCAGCACTCGGAGCCGACCGCCCCGGTATCGTTAATGACCTTTCAAGTGTCATTCTTGAAAGTAATTGTAATATCGTTGATAGCCGAATGAGTATGCTCGGTGGTGAATTTGCCGTCATTTTGATGATCTCGGGCAACTGGAACGATGTTGCCAAACTTGAAGATCGACTCCCCAAAACACAGAAAAAACTCGATCTGGTCATTTCACATAAACGTACTGAAGAGCGCGCCAAGAAAACCGGTCTCGTTCCCTATGAAGTTGATGTTATTTCGATTGATCGCCCCGGCATCATGTTTCAACTTTCCAATTTCTTTTCATCACGCAATATTAATATTGAGGAAGTGAATACCAATAGTTATGCCGCCGCCCATACCGGTACACCGATGTTTGCTACCTCGATGATTGTTGATCTTCCAGGTGATGTTTCTGTAGCGGGTTTACGTGAAGAATTTCTTGATTTTTGTGATGAACATAATATGGATGCGGCTATCGAAGCAGTAAAAGGATAATATCTATCAATGACTAAACAAGCCGTTCCTGGTAAAAAAATACCTGCTTTCAAGCTGGATGCAACAGGCGGCAAAACTATCAGGCTTTCAGACTTCAAAGATAAAAATATCATCATCTATTTCTACCCTAAAGACAGTACCCCGGGCTGCACTACCGAAGGTCAGGACTTTCGGGATAACAATGCAAAATTCAAACGCCTTAACACTGTCATTCTCGGTGTATCCCGTGATTCCATAAAATCACACGAAAACTTCAAAACCAAACACAACTTCAATTTTGATCTTTTATCCGATCCGGACGAAGTACTGTGCAAGTTATTTGATGTTATTAAAATGAAAAACATGTATGGCAAACAGGTTATGGGAATAGAGCGCAGCACCTTTCTGATCGATCATAAAGGCATGCTACGCAGGGAGTGGCGCAAGGTGAAAGTCGCAGGCCACGTTAAAGAAGTACTGGAAGCAGTCAAGGAGCTACATGAATAGCGAAGAAAAACGTTTTTTTGTGCTTGATACCAATGTTCTTATGCATGATCCCGCCGCCCTGTTTCGCTTTATGGAACACGATGTTTACCTGCCCATGGTGGTTCTGGAAGAACTCGATGCCGGTAAAAAAGGCTTGTCTGAAGTTGCGCGTAACGCCAGACAAACAAGCCGCTTTCTGGATGATTTGCTCAAGGGTGCCAGTAAGGAAGAAATTGATCAGGGCATTCAATTACCGACTCCCGAACACGGAGACAATGTGGCCGGTAAGCTTTATCTCCAGACCAGTACTGTGCCACTTGATCTTCCATCAACCCTGCCCGGTAATCGACCGGATAATGCCATTCTCGGCACTGCACTGGCACTGGATAAAAAATTCAAGGACAGACTGGTAACGCTGGTATCAAAAGACATTAATCTGCGCATCAAGGCGGCGGTACTTGGTATCAAGGCCGAAGACTATTCCAGTGACAAGGTACTCGATGATCTTGATCTGCTTTATTCCGGTACATCAGAACTACCTGCCGATTTCTGGACTACGCACAGCAAGGACATGAAATCATGGAACGAGGATGGGCACACCTTTTACACTGTCACCGGCGAACTGGTAAGTTCATGGCATATCAATCAATGCCTGTATCTTGACTCCGAACCGCCTTTTTCAGTTATTGTCAGGAAAGTTGAAAACGATACCGCAACACTGAGTGTTGTTAATAATTACATGCATGGTGATCATACTGTATGGGGTATTCATGCGCGTAATCGCGAACAGAATTTTGCCCTGAATTTCCTGATGGATCCCGAAATTGATTTTGTCAGTCTTCTGGGAACAGCCGGTACCGGTAAAACCCTGTTAACCCTTGCTGCCGCCATTGCTCAAACCATTGATGAAAAACGTTATCGTGAAATTATCTTTACACGCGTCACGATTCCGGTGGGTGAGGATATCGGCTTCCTGCCGGGTACCGAAGAAGAAAAAATGACCCCCTGGATGGGAGCCTTAATGGACAATCTTGAAGTATTAACACAGGACGATAAGGAAAACGGTGCCGGTAACTGGGGACGTGCAGTAACACAGGATCTGATTCAGAACCGAATCAGTATACGTTCATTAAACTTTATGCGCGGACGCACCTTTCTGAACAAATTTATTATTATTGATGAAGCCCAGAATCTGACTTCAAAACAATTAAAAACGCTCATTACCCGTGCCGGACCGGGAACAAAAATTGTTTGTCTGGGTAATGTGGCACAAATCGACACACCTTATCTGACTGAAACTACTTCCGGATTAACCTATATTGTGGATCGATTCAAGGACTGGCCACATGGCGGACATATTACGCTGCATCGTGGCGAACGCTCACGTCTGGCAGATTTTGCTTCAACGATTTTGTAATCAGGAATCCGCTATCATTTCTTCGTAGCGTTCGCGAAATACGGCTTCAAGATCATCAATCACATCGCTGATCTCACGACCTTCAAGCACATGTTGCGACATAAGCGGTGAAATCTTGTCCAGCATGGTTTGTTTATTAATCATGGGATAGGTTGCTGACAGGCGTTTAATCGCCACAACCACATTTTCATTTTCAGGACGGGGAATATTTTCAGGTTCAGGAATAGCAGGCGTAATCATTATTTCCTGCTCGATATTTTCCAGATTAATCTGAATTGTATCTGAGCGGGTCAACAGAAATTCGGCAAAGGCCATTAATGCCTGTTGATCATTTTCTGAAAGCTGCTTAAGAATTTTTTGAAACCGTTCTTCTTGGGATGACATAGGAAAATGCTAGATTGCGTCGTCGATATGTTCTGAACAATAGTTGCGTGCAAATTCCAGCAGCTCATCCATTGCACGCATACGGAATTTCTGTTTCTGATGGACAAACGAGAAAGGTCTTTCCAAAGGCGGATCCAGTTCCAGTGCAACCAGTGTGCCCAGTTTCATTTCCTTGGTGATAGTCGCCTTGGAAACAACCGATATACCCATTGATGCCTCAACCGCACCCTTGATGGCTTCCGGACTACCCAGTTCCATGGTGATATTGAGATCATTGGCATTCAAACCATTTGCCAGCATGTGTTCAACAATCACTTCCCGTGTGCCGGAACCTTCTTCACGACAAATATAGGGATGTTCCAGAATCTTGGCCAACGGAATGGATTTTTCACCTGCCAGCGGATGGTTTATTGGCAGAATAACAACCAGTTTATCCATACGACAATTTTCGACTGCCAGATTCTTGTTGCTGACCGATGCTTCAACCACACCCAGATCAATAATGTTATTTTCAACCATTGAAACAATACCATCTGTATTTGACACTTTCAGTCTAATGCCAACATCCGGATATTTTTGTCTGAAGTCACCCAGCAAGGCCGGCAACATATATTCTGCAATCGTTGTACTGGCACCGATAATCAATACACCACTGATCTCACCTGTCAGTTCACGAACCGCATTATCCATTTCGCCATATAATTGGAAAATCTGTTCTGCAAAACTGTAAACACGTTTGCCGGCATCGGTCAGACTAATCCGGTTATGGGTACGATCAAATAAACGTGTATTAAAATACTCTTCCAGCTGACGCACCTGAAAAGTAACTGCCGGTTGGGTCATGTGAAGTGATTCCGCTGCCTTGGTAAAACTAAGCAACCGGGCAACAGTATGAAAAACCTGTAATCTGCGATCAGCCATGAGATTTCCTGATAAGTTTTTAGTTCGGTAACGCTAAGTGCGCGGATTCTACCAGATTTTAGTCATAATAAAAATATATTATAGTGGTAGAAGCCAATAAATAGGGAATTTATTCTCCCGAAGTCGTGGCTGATTCCAGCCGGCCAGCACGTACTTTATCAAGATAGGTACATACAGACTCCGCGCCATCCAGTATGCGAGGACCATGACGCTGCAAAATGGATGGCGGCACAAGAAATAAATTCTTGTTTTTAACCGCTTGTAATTCCGTCCATTTTTCCCAATGGGCTAACGGGTTAAATCCGGTTTCCGATGCTGTTTCACTGGTAATAATGACTTGCGGGTCGCGTTTAATGACCGATTCCATACTTATTTTTACCGCCGGATTTTCCAGTTCTTCAAATATATTCTTTCCGGCACAAAGCTCAATGATATAGCTGATGATATGCTTCCCCCCTACCGTCATTAACGGGTCATGCCATATCTGATAGAACACAGAAACCCGGGTTCGATCTGCGTAATCATTTTTTAACTTACGGTA
>Ga0224506_10002131_pt1 | contig 13688 bp, 6 predicted proteins | sample SF_Jan12_sed_USG_2_FD_169108 | JGI IMG/M metagenome (GOLD analysis project Ga0224506, IMG submission 169108) | Sediment microbial communities from San Francisco Bay, California, United States - SF_Jan12_sed_USGS_8_1 | ecosystem: Environmental > Aquatic > Marine > Sediment | place: USA... | reverse complement strand
AAAACTCCTAAAACAGAAACTTCCCCCTCACCTTGACTGCCATTAATGTCCAAAAATTCGTCTAGCACCCCTTTATTGCTTCCTCAAATCCTATGGGACTTTTGACCCCTTTATGTAGTTTTACCCATGAATGGGAAAATATTCAGCGAATCATGGTGTCCCTGGCGTTGAAAACGACAACGCAGAACATCATCGTTGGGAAACTCAGTGCCTACGCCCGAAAAAACAAAACACGACGTGCTCTTTGGGAATACGACAACATCATCAAGAGCCTGTACCTGCTGGATTACATTGATTCTCCGCCACTCCGACAAAACGTCCATAGGGCACTCAATCGCGGAGAGAGCTACCATCAGCTTCGAAGAGCTGTCGCGTATGCCAACTTCGGTAAGCTTCGATTCAAGTCGGAACACGAACAGCAAATCTGGGGAGAATGCAGCCGCCTAATTACAAACTGCATCATTTTTTACAACGCAACGCTGCTGGCTCGATTGCTGCAACACGCTGAAACCACCGGTGATACGCAAGCCGTGGATCTCCTTAAGCACATTTCTCCCGCGGCTTGGCAGCATGTCAATTTCTACGGTCGCTACGAATTCGGAAACCAGCAAGATGCAATCAATCTGGACGCAATCATCAGTGAACTAATCCGAACACGATTTCAGACAGACATTATGTAAACTGCGCAATCGGACGCTTAATACCCTTTTTCGGGCGTTGTGCCAAAAACCCCACATTGAGCATCTGTCACCCTGTCGATTTGAGCACATTAATAAGCATGGAAAACTCTCCTTCGACGTCGAAAAAGAATGGAATCGTAACGCACTTAGACCTTTACGAAATACTAAAATTCCTTAGCGACGTTTTTTGTACAATGTCTATTACGACCCCAAAAACTCCAAACCGATACTTTTGACACGCTCGCTCCCCAAGGTCCCGTTAGGCCCATATCCCTGTGATACATTGGGTACCTTTGCGGCGTTAGACCCAGCTATTCAAAGGCAGTTTCGATTAAGCGAATGAATTTACTACCATTGATGGGGGCCTTGACCCGAATAGTCACCGTTTCTGTTACGCCATCAGCTGTTGGAATGGGGGTGCCAACATATTCTAGCTGCCCTTCTGTGTCATCCCAAGTAATCAGGTCATCTGAGATGCTTACTTTAATAGGACCTCCTATCCAGCCTAGTAGTCTCCGTTGATAGGTAAATGTAAAATAGGATGATTCTCCGATTGTTTGAATTGCTCCCTTAGGCATAGCCTTGCGTTCGGAAGGGCTCATACTTTTGCTTGGATTAAAGTTAAAGAAAAACTCCCATCCATTTGAAAGTCCGTCAGAATCTGGGTCTGAATTCCAACCGCTCACATTAGGATCATTTAGTTGACTTGCTGTAAAATAGGTGTTTCCCCAATTTTTAAAGGACCAAGTTGGGATGAAGTTAGCAATATAGGTAACATTAGTATCAGGTACAACTATCGTGCGAGTAGTTAACAGCACTCCATCGTTCCAACCAGTGAAAATCCATCCGGAATTTGTGTTGACAGAGATTTGAGATGTGGAGCCTGGCACAAAGGTTCCGCTACCAGTCAGTGTTCCTCCCTCTGAAGGATCGGAAATAAGATTTAGTTGAACCGGGGGTGCATAAATTATGTTAATGCTATCTATTTGCAAATTACCAGCAATATCTTCGGAAGTCACTGTTATCACATTTGCGCCAAATTGTAGGGGAACATTTAAGATATCCCATGTATTAGCGCCATTAGCATAGCCATTTCCAGCACGATCACTTGACCAAATTACTTGTTTCAACGCTACATTATCGCTTGCTATTCCAGCAAGGCTAATGGACGAAGTGTTCGTTGTAAAACTTTGGTTAATTGTTGGTGTCTGAATAGAAATTGTTGGTGGAATAATATCTGCAGGCATTCTTGAAACCTTTAGGTTGGATGAAGCGGTGTTTCCAGAGGAGTCTTTTGCCGTCACATTAATGATGTTATCTCCTTCTTGGATAGCAATGTTGCTAACATTCCAAGAGGTGCTGGACAAGGCGGCAACTCCGCTGCTTCCATGATTGTTAGACCAGGTAACTTCGGCCAAAGAAGTGTCATCTGTAGCAGAGCCGCTAAGCGAGATCGTTTCGCTGCTAGTTGCAAATGTGGCACTTGTCGTTGGTGTTAGAATACGAACGGTCGGAGGCGTGTTATCTGCAGGGGAGTAGTTCACTGTAATCGTATCTGTTCCAGAATTTCCAGTCGGGTCTACAGCAGTAACTGTGATCACGTTCTGACCAGAAAAAAGGTTTACATTGCTAGCCACCCAACTGTTGCCCCCTGTAGCATTCCCGCCACCACCACGATTGTTGGACCAAAAAACGCCTGCCACCTTATTGTTGTCGGAAGCCGCGCCACCTAGGGAGATAGTCCCTGTAGTGGCTGTGTAAGTGGGGCTAGTCGTAGGATTGGTAATTGTAACACTCGGCTTAGCAAGATCATTTAAACGAAGGACGCTTAGTCCAGTATTTTTTTGAGCCCAATAAACGTAATCTCCCGAAACAACTACACCAGCAGTATCATAGTTTGTATCATAAGAACGTGCTAGAACAGGATTAGTTGGATCAGTAATGTCTATCACTTTCAATCCATAACTTCCAGTGAGAAAAACCTGATTCCCAGAAACTGTCAGATTTTTTGTAATGCCAGGTCCGGTAGTTTTAAAAATTCCTACCTGAATCAGGTTGTCAGGATTAGAAACATCTAAAATAATAAGGCCATCAAGTGAATTCGCAATTAGCAAATATTTATTATCTACTGAAAGAACGAGGTCATTTACAAAGGAAGGTGGCTGAAAAATTCCACGGATTTTAGGAGCTGAAAGCGTCGTGAGATCAGCCGTTTTTACTATACTGGTGCCATCTTTTTGTGGCAATGCAACATAGACTAGCTTTGAAATCGAATTGATAGCGAGTGCATTTGCAGGGGAAGTTCCGTTGGAACCCAATAAAAATGTTGACTCAATGAATGGAGCCATTAGGTTGTTTGTGTTGATTACAAATATGCTAGGGGCATAGTCCATATTGCTTCCAACTACTAAGAGTTTTTGTTCTAAAAATCCAACGTCCATAGAATATAATTGAGACAATCGACTTAGTGCAATCGGCGCCGCTGGGTTGCTTATATCAATGATGTCACCACGAGAATATGCTGTATTCCCTAAAATTTTTAATTTGTCAACTAGGTATGGAAGCGCAAGAGAACTTTTAAAAATTAGTTTTGAAGGGTCTGAGATATCGAATATTTCAACTCCATTATTTGTCCCAACAAGAAGATTTGTTCCTGTTTTTTGGACACAATTAACCATTGTAGAGGAGCTCTGGTAGTACCCTAGAATAGGAATTTCGCCCGTTCCATTATCTGATATATCAACTATATGAAACCCATTTTCTCCAGCGCTCACATAAGCATAATTGCCCTGTATTGCGATATGTCCATCAGTATCATCTCTTAACGAGACTCCTCTTAACCATTGAATGCCGTTTTGGTTTGTGATTGTAACAACATATAAATAAGAACCTCCTAGGGTATAAAGTAAACCTTCCTTTGCATATATTCCCTTTGTGAGAGCGAGAACAGGAATAGATGTTTCAATAGGATTTTTGGGGTCTGTGACGTCAACGAAGGCAAATCCATTCCAGCCTTGCCAACCCTTTGTCACATAAAACTTATTTCCATCTACTGCTGTTCTATAACCTTCTATTCCAAGGTTTATTTTTGATTGTTCCACTGGCGATGCGGGATCACCTACATCGACAATCGCACATCCATCCTTGTATCCAAGGTAGGCCATTACTGTGCCATTAAAAATTTGGATTGAAACGTCATTGACATATCCTCCAGGAGAATAGCTTCCTGCCAAAGTTGGAGCTGTTGGGTTGACGACATTTAGTATTTGCAAACCACCTTCTAAATTAGCAAGATATGCAAAGCCGCCTAGAACTTCAATCCCCCTGGAAGGCCCTGAAGTTTTGTAAAAACCTTTGAGAAGCGGTGCGGAAGGATTGCTAACATCCACTATGCGGAGACCCGCCAAATTGTCGGCGACATAAGCATAATTACCCTCAAGGACAATATCATAGATTAAATCCGGCAAGGGGAGTTGCCCTACTGGTATTGGGTTTGCAGGATTGGAAATATCCATGACCACGAACAAAGACCCCTGACTAATATAGGCATGAGTTCCATCAACAGCCACACCAAAAGTGACGCCCCCAGCATGTCCGAACATTTCCATTCCATTGCCCAAGGGGGTGTCGTAAGTAAAGCCATTGGCTAGCGTTGCTGTTCCGCCTCCGGTTTGAAGTGAAACAGCAACGGTTCCATAAGAGGCGCTCGCAGGAGTTTTCGCCGTAAGGTGCGTTGAATCAATGAGTGTCACGGAGCTAGCTGGCAAACCGTTGAAAGTGAGCTTCGGGGCGCCACCAAAATTAGCTCCAACAATATTCACCAGGGTCCCGCCACCTAATGCTCCCATACTGGGAGCAATTGAAAATATAGCGGGGACGCCCGGTGCCGGAGCATATGCCCCATTGGCAAAAGAACGTTGGCCATTAACCACGCTTACTGTGGCAGCAACAGGCTCTATCCAGCCTGCCAAAGCTTTATATTTGATGGTATGATTTCCCTCGCTAAGACCGTAAACGGTGCTGCCATTAGCTTGCCATGCACCGCCGTCAACTTGCCATTGCGCTCCGGCGTCCACGGCAGCTTGTGGTGTTAGAGAGGCTTGTAGTGAACCAGCTACGGCATTGCTGATATAGTTGATGCTCATTGCTCGTATTTCACCTGGAGCCAGAGAGATGATAACTGGCGCTGGAGCATCAAAGCCAGGAATTGATGTGGCTGTTATCGTATGATCTCCTGCAAATTTCGTGGTTACGGTGTCCCCGCTGTTTTGCAAGTCGCCACCATCGTAGCGCCATCGAGCACCAGCCGCTATAGCGGACTGTGGAAGAATCGTCACAGTTACTCCACTCTGACCACCATTGGGGATGAGCGTGTAATTTGCATAAATCTGTTTATTTGAATCCATTGTAATGGTTATAGGACTCGTAGTGCCACTCGCATCGCCGCTCCAACCGCTAAATAAATAACCATCTTCAGATAAGGCCGAAATTCTAACTTGGGTTCCTGCAGAATAATTTGAATCAGAAGGTGTTTTAATGATCTGGCCATGATCAGAAATTACTGTGAGGGAATAAGTCGAACTTTTATTGGAATTAATCACAGATAGCGTTCTGGTTGTAGTAACAACGATACTTCCATAAGTATACTTAGCAATAACATCGAATGTTGTATCAGCGTCTACAGAAGAAACATTAAGAACACCCGCATTTGAAATTGTAGCAACCGCACTATTGCTGGTAGACCAAATTGGCATTACAAGCATCGTAGATCCATCGGTAAACCTTGCGGTAGCAGTAAAAGCGTAAGAAGTATTTTCATCAACAGAAGGATCAGGACCACTCAGAAAAAGCCCGTTTAATACTCTAGTTGTAGAACCATATACAGCAGTCATAGTATGGTTAGCATCCATAGTCACTGTACATTGGGTGGAATTAGAGAAATCTACTCCGTCACGTTGCCATTTTTGAAAAGAGTTTCCATCCAGTAACGGTGGTGCAGTAGCCGTCACTTGTGTTCCAGAATAGTAAGCTCTGCCAAAGGGAGTTACACCGTCAGAAGTGCCAGTCGTAGAACTTGGGCTGATATAAATGTAAACACCAACGCTCGGATTTGCTGAATTGAATGCAATGTTTTTAGTAACAGAACTACCTGTAGATGAAGTAACAGCATTTGTGGTATTAGAGTAGCCAGATGCTTGATTAGCAGAATTAAATGCTCGGAGGCGATAGTAATAAGTTGTATTTGCACTCAAACCTGTGTTTTGATACGATCTTGCCGAGCCAGAAGGATAGGCAATTACTGACCAAGTTCCGCCAGTGCCTATCTTGCGTTCGATCCCAAACTTAGCAACAGTGGAATCACTTTCCGACCAAGTGATGTTAACTTGTGATGATGATACAGCCATTGCTGAAAGATTTGTCGGAGCAGCTGGCACACTTTGAGTGACGCTTGCTGAAAGCGCATAGCTACCGATACTCCCATAATTAGTATATCCAGTTGGCGGCGAGACTAAAGGATTCCCTGCGTTGACACCGCGAACACGTAAATAATACGTCCCTTGAGAAAGTGTTGTAGAAATTTTTGCTGATAAACTATCAGGTGGATTTGCTGTCACCAAGGCTTTACCAGAACTGTCTTCAAGCTGTATTTCTACATCTAGATTAGGAGAGGCACTAATTATGTCCGCATTTATCACAACACTATACTTTCCTGCGGCAATATCTATACGAAAATAATCTATATCTGTATTTCTTTCAATAAGCTTTGGGAATAAGCTTTGATTTACAGGTAAAAATTTAGCTGTTTCTCGTGTATTCCCGTTGTCATCAGGCTTATAACCAAATCCGTTATTAACATTTATACCTAATACATTAGAAATTTTGCTCGTAGATGCAATAATAGCCAAATCGTCTTCTGTATTGTTTGCATCATAATATTCTCCCTTACTCCATTGAACGACACTTTTAGAATATGCAGCACCCATAATGGGACCCCAGCTTGTAGACGTACTATCATCGCCATGCCCTTCATAGTATCCACCTATTGCTTGAGGTATACGGCCATCATGTGACAACCCAAGAGTGTGGCCCAGCTCATGGCTTATACTTCTAGCCATGGTTAGTTTTCCGGAGTTAAAAACCCAACATGGAATTGTGCTACTGAATGAAGCTAGAAAATCATCAGCTGTTTTTCTTCTAAAAGTGTATTTCCATGCAGCACCACCTGTTCCTGGGGCAACAGTATTTGTCGGCGTAATGATGCATCGCATACGGTGACCTGCTGGAGCATTGTAATAGCGATTCTCATCTGTGGTTACATTGATATTAAAAGGGGCAAAGTCTTCACTTACTATTCCCCAAACTTTGGTAATATAGGTTCCCCTTGGATCGCCTTTTGCGAGATCGTATTTGTCAAAATCATATGCAGCAGCTATAATTTTTCCCCCTCCATTCCATGCCGGATCTTCAACAGTTTCTCCATCAAAATCCAAATAAAGCACTGCATCTTTCTGAGATGTCAAACTATTAAGAATTGGAACTGTTATCGCAGTTGTTGCAACTTCTAATTGGTTCGAGGTAGTTGTTGCTGCAAGATCTAAGTTCGCTGAAGTGGCCTTTCCCGCGGTTGGAAAATGACTCAGCTTCCCATGGCGGTCCACTTCAACGCACATTAACTCTGAGATAAGTTTTTCTTCAATAATGACTTCTCCTGTTTCCTTTGTCGTAACCTCATAAGCTACCGGCTCATTTTCAAAAAAAATCATTCCTCCGAGTTTCCCTTCGCTACCGCCAATAGAAAAACTGCCTTTTTTAGGGGCGCTAAGCTCGCCCCCCATTAAGATTAAGCCATCTTCCTGGGGTTGAACAAGGTTAACCTTCCCAGCAGCTACAACCGTGTCAAACAATGGAAAGATGACCTGGTCATCTCGCTTAAAGTTTGCTAAGTTTGGCAAGAAATCCCATGGAATTAGTCCAATACGCCCTTTAGGGTGTCCGTTTGGCTTAGCATCTAAGCCTGTGTGTGAGTAAGGATTTTTAGGATCAATTTTTTTGCCACTAACAATTTTGGGCACAGCAAACAAAAAATCTCTTGGTGGTGAGTTTTGAGTCGCTGTGAAAAGGAAAGAAGGTTTTACTTGGGTTTGAGAGAGGGTTTGGGGCGATTTTTGCCTCCCGTTAACTTGCAGAGTAGCTTGAGCTGCTATAGGAGGGAGAGGTGCTTGGGAAGCTGGCTTTGATCCACGTATTTGCAGCGTTATCAAAATTATAGCTGTTAAAAAAACAAAAATGGATAAAATTACTTTTTTGTTCATAATAGAGGTATAATGCCCAATGGAGTGGAACCCTGCCCTAAGGATTATTGGGTATATTGGCACAACGCCCCGACAAGGTGCATTTCAGACTTTTAGAGAGGATTATCGGGGTGAGTGAGTGGTATGACGGATTTGGTTGACAATTCTAGACACAGTGGTTTCACCTCACTTATAGTTCACTAAAACGACCGTTTTTATGAACTCTAAATTAGCAATAAGCATAGCTCCAGAAATAGCCAAAATCAAAGCTGTAGGTTTCTGTTTGAATGCCCGGTTGGACCAGTTAGCCCCCCAAGTCGAAGCCGCTGCTCAATTTCATCATGAATATCATACTTAACTTCGGTCTCGATCTCTAAAGTCACTGCTATTGCGAATTCTATATCATCATCAGGGCTGAGACCTCCCCCAGAAGCATCACGGCAATACACACAAATAGGAACTACACTTTCTTCGCCAAATTTAGGTGCCACCAGGGTAGAATGTATCATTCGCCGAGACCAAACAGAGCCACGTTTAATGCTATAGGCATCTGGTCCACGCACCTTTAAACCCAAGCACCAGCCTTTATCTTCTTCATCTCCCAAATCATTCAAAGCTACTGCTTCTAAGCTCGCAAGTCGGTATGTCGCGCGCGATGGATTGATCGGAGAAAACCAAGCTATAGTCACTAGCATTGATCGAGGCACACGATCTCCACTCAAAGAATGTGGCAGAGGCATTTTAAATATTTTCGCTTCATCCTTCCGTATGGATCCATCACCAACCATCGTCACACCATTATCAGGCGACTTCTGCATCAATTTAGGCGTAACAATCCCATATCCATATCTCCGACACACCTCTTCTTTTGCTTGGACATGCTTGTGTGTGCCTAGAAGATCTTTTTCTTTCTTATACATATCCCATGCTGAATCCGGCCATTGTGCTGAATTAACGATCAATGCACGTGATAATAACGCTAGCGTACGCCGAGGCAATTCTAAACCTTCATAAGGACCACCTTGGCCTGTTAGTACTTGGGCACTTTGCAAAATAGACCTTGTTGTTAGTGCAGCTGCATCACTTGTTCCGCGAGATCTCTTAGCTCCCCCTTGTGGCGAAGCAACAATTAAACCTGTTCTATTGCCACTAGTCACAGGTTGCGCCTTTAAACCATTGCCATCAGAAAGAGCACGAATTTCTATGCGTCCACCTGTATGCAAGAAATCTGGCTTAATCATTCTATGGACCCCTAACCCTAACGCACTCGTTACTTGGGGGAAATCCACTTTATTTCCATCTATGGAATATATGCCAGTTTGCATGACTGGAGAATGATCTGAAATATCTGCTGAAACGGCGCCAACCGTGACTGCATTTAATGCTTCAGCTGGGGCAAGTAAGGTTCGCTCATATTGAGCTTTCTTTAAGGCTAAACGAACAAGTTCCTTTCTGGTATCATTATTAGCATCATCAAACTTGGTAAACGAAAAATCATCTATAAATATTGGGTCAGGAATATTTCCCGCCGATACCACAAACAACAAGCCTGCCTTTTCTGCCCACCAATCAAGAAGACGTGCAAGAGTGCTAACCCTTCCCGCGAAGCGATTGCAAGCAATACCTATAGAAAAATTCACAACAAATACATCAGGAGCAATAGGGCTATCACCCGATATTAATCGCTCCAGCGAAATATGAACTAAATCTACAAATAGCCTATTATCAGGCGATTCGGTTTTATTTTCTGCATCGATTAGTAAAGGTACACTTACTAAACGTGCATCGATTAGCGGGCTTTTATCAGCCTGTAGGTCACCACGCAATATTAGGGATGCCATAGCGGTAGCATGAAAACGTTTATCAACTGGAGAAAGTCGAACGAGGTCATGCAGGTCTTCAATGATTACTCCACCATCAAGACTTCCATGCCCGGCAACCGGAGTGCCATCTAAAAGCGCAGCTCGAATTGGGGCATCGGGATTAAATCCGTTATATTGCTCCCCATCATCATGCTGCGATGCTTTTTCACTGACATCAGTGGGTAAAGCTTGTGCTATGGTTTGAGGCAGAATAAGTTGAATACCCTCTATTGTTGCCAAGCTTCCTCTACCGTCTGGCTTGTTTAGCATATCCTTTACTGCATAGACTGGCAAACTAGCTAAAAGAGCTTCGTAAATAAAGCCGGGCTTTGAAATAGAGCTTCGATCAATAATACGGCCGCCTAGGCTTTTAATATTGCTTTCAACCTCAATAGTCCATTCATTACGTTTTTGCGCATTTTTAGTTGGCCAAATTTCAAGCTCTACAATTGCTTCATCATTATCATCAGATGGAAGGCGCTCTTTGATAATATCAATGGCATCGTTAGTTAAGCGATCTTCAGGCCCCCAAGATCTTATTTCTAGAAGAAGATCAAAAACAGACCACCATGGAGCATTTCCTCTTTCTGCATCTTCCCCTGTTTGATATCTCTTCCAAAGAGATAATATTTCATGGAACACTCCAATCGTTGGCATGGTCGCATAAAGGAAACGACGAAAAGATGTGCCATTATTTGGAGGCTTAAAGCCATAGGGAAAATCAGCGGGAGCATCTAGCTCATCTTCAACAAAAACATCTAAACCAATTTTACTAGCTACTTTAGCAAAACCCTGAATGCTTCCAGCCGTAATAAATACAAGTGCTCTTTCTGGAGCAATACCGGAAGGGTCTTTCCTAAGAGTGGCTAATGGATCATTGCCTTTCAGCGCTTCAGAAATCCTACTAAAAACACCCTCAAATCTTTGGCTTTGAGCAGAAAATCCAGGGATGCGTGGACGTGGAGGAGCATAGGGCCTCTTTTTAGGCCTAGTTGATGTCTCAGGATTAGGAAATTTGAGAATCGACCTATTATCCACCTACACTCGTTCCAACGGGTTGATATTGTCGTTTTATAAATGACTTAACTCTACTATCTATGATGTAACGCAGCTCGCGTTCCCCTTGAGATAAAATCAGTTGTCGCTTGACATCCATAAAAAAAGCCTCCGCATCCGAATAGCTTGTAGGCATAGCTTTTTCATACAATCTCTTTGCCGTATATCCGGGCTGTCCACCAAGCTCCCTCAACTTGTCAGATATGTAGGCTATCATCTGTTTTGGCGATGGTTCATCAAGATTTAGTCTTAACTCGAAGCGGCGCCATGTCGCCTTATCAAGCAGTTCAGCATGATTGGTCGCCCCAACGAGTACACAATAAGAGGGAAGATCATCAAGTTGTAAAAGTAGTGTTGTAACAACACGCTTAATCTCTCCTGTTTCATGAATATCCCCGCGCTCTTTAGCGATAGCATCAAATTCATCGAAAAAGAGAACGCAAGGTTCGGTGCGAACAAAGTCAAATAAGCGCCTCAACCTCTGGGCTGTTTCACCTAAATAACTTGTTATAACAGCCTCATATTTTACCATAAAAAGAGGCACCGCAAGTTCATAGGCTAAGGTTTCAGCAAGTGATGTTTTTCCGTTTCCTGGAGGGCCAGCAAGCAAAACGCGATGTCGTGGTTCCATTCCGTGGGCCCTAAGAATGTCTGCACGTCTTTGTTCGTCAATTAGCTCTTCACAAGCAATTCTGACTATTGGGTCTAGATATAAACTGCTCATAGAGCGCTTTGGCTCATGTCGAAGAATACCACCAGAACCATCTCTTACTCTCGGAGTGGGTTTTACGTGCCCATTGAGATTACGATGATTGGCAGTGTCCAGAACACGAGATATTCTCTCCGCAACAGTAGTATGTTTCTTAGCTCTTTCATCAGCAGCGATTGCTTCTGCAGTAGCGCGCGCACGCGCAATGTCGCCCATTATGCTTGCTTTAACAAGATTTACAATTAGATCGCTACGTGCCATATTAAAAGTTAAGCTTCTTCCAAATTTATTGCTTAGCAAAAAGCCTTGTTTTCGCCCCCGGATTCTTCTATTCTAGCACGGATTTATATAAAGTCTCCTCCTAAATGGGTATATTGGCACAACGCCTTACAAAATGCATTCCACTAATTGTTGGCCTAGATCCAACAATTAGCTGATTAGGGACGATAAGGAAGGTGGTTTAGTTCATTTTAACGAACGTTATTGTGAACTCTGGACAAGCAATCAAAAAGGGTTATTTTTTGGCTTATTTCGGTTCAGAATACTGGTTCACTTAATCAAAGTTTCGTGTTTTGTTTTTAGTTGAGTATAATGAACTCGATTTTTACCAAGTAAACTTGTTCATTTATGAAAATTGGATATGCACGAGTCAGCACCGAAGATCAAAATCTTGACCTCCAAATTGATGCTCTCAAAGAAGCAGGATGCGAAAAGATTTACCATGATATTGCGAGTGGAGCTAAAGCACAGCGTCCAGCTCTGGACGATCTTTTGGAGAACATACGCAAAGACGATGTGCTGATTATTTGGAAACTCGACCGACTGGGTCGATCTCTGAAAAACCTAGTTGATTTAGTTGAACAGCTCGAAAACAGAGGCGTTGGGTTAAAAAGCCTAAATGATCCCATAGACACTACCACACCACAAGGGCGATTAGTTTTCAATATTTTTGCGTCACTTGCTGAGTTTGAGCGTGAACTCATTAGTGAGCGCACAAAAGTAGGCCTGCGATCTGCTCGTGCAAGGGGTCGAGTAGGAGGAAAGCCCAAAGGATTATCTGAAGAATCGCAAAAAACAGCGATTGTTACTGAAGCTTTATATAAAGAACAAAAGCTCTCTGTTAATGAGATTGCAAAGCAGTTGAGCATTTCAAAGTGTACACTATATAAGTTCCTTCGTTATAGAGGTGTTCAGATTGGAAATTATAAAGTATCCAAAGTAAACTTATGACTTTATTCCTAAAATATTGAAGCTTATAAATTCAATATTTTAATTGTTATACAATGATAATATAATAGCAAATCAACAAAGTATAGTTTTGAGATTAGGATTTTCAGTTTCTTCCATTGATTCAAGCGTTTCGTTATTTGATTGTGTTATTGACTTTAATTGTTCCTCTAAACGATCCTTAGTCAACTCAAGGTCATAGTGTGCCTGTAGGTTTAGGAAAAACTGCGGGTCTAGCCTTAAATAAGTGCAAAACCTTAATGCTGTCTCTGGCATAATAGGTCTCTCTCCATTAACAATAGCACTCATAGTTGATGGAGATATTCCACTCTCCTTTGCAACCCTATAAGGGGTTAATGACAAGTCTCTAATTCCACGCAAAAGGATTTTGCCAGGGTGAGTTAGCTTGAGTTTCTTTTCACTCATAAATGATTTCCTATTTTTACGTTGTAAGCATTATTGTTTTCCCATTGAAAATAAATTCGTTTGCTTCGATTGATCCGCAAGCGTACGTTTTGGGTCCATTACTACTCAGACCCCTTCATACACCGCCCCCACACATTCTCATGGTTAATCTTGGATGACTTTGAGGCGGAAGTAGTCGGTGCCTGTTGGGTTTTGTTTAAAGTGCAGGGTGATGCGGTCGAAGTCGGTACCAACGGGTTCAACTGTGGGGTCTGTTAAAGGTGTTGCTGTGTCCCACTGGGTTAAGTCGGCGGAGTGCTGGATTTCGTGTCTCAGCGTTTCCCCTGCTCTTCGGCACAAGTAGCTCAGGATGACATGGTTTTCATCTCCTACACGTTCAAGTCTCTGTTGGAGATGTCGTTCTAAAGTTTCTTCGCGACTGAGGGGATTCCCGCCA
>Ga0224506_10002130_pt1 | contig 13690 bp, 17 predicted proteins | sample SF_Jan12_sed_USG_2_FD_169108 | JGI IMG/M metagenome (GOLD analysis project Ga0224506, IMG submission 169108) | Sediment microbial communities from San Francisco Bay, California, United States - SF_Jan12_sed_USGS_8_1 | ecosystem: Environmental > Aquatic > Marine > Sediment | place: USA... | reverse complement strand
TAAAATAGTAGCCAGAACAAATGTGAAGGCCTTGCGTAAAAATGTGACGGCCAAATGCTATGGTGGTGATATCACCCGTAAGCGAAAATTATTAGAAAAACAAAAGGCAGGTAAACGACGTATGAAACAGGTAGGTAAAGTTGAGATTCCGCAGGAAGCATTTTTAGCCGTGCTTAAGGTAGGGAAAGACTAATGAGTGTAGATTTTTCATTAATCCTGTTTGTGCTGGTCGTTATAACGGGTGTAATTTGGGGTATTGATATCCTGTTTTTTGCAAAAAAACGTGCTGAAAATAGTCCTGCACCGGAAGGCGAGCTTAACGAACCGATTGTTGTTGAATATGCGCGTTTCCTGTTTCCTGTAGTCTTGATTGTTTTTGTGTTGCGTGGATTTATTGCGGAACCATTTCGAATTCCATCCGGCTCGATGTTGCCAACCTTAGAGATTGGAGACTTTATTCTGGTGAGTAAGTTTGCCTATGGTGTACGACTTCCCGTAGTGAACAAAAAAATAATCAGCCTGAGTGATCCTGAACGCGGTGACGTTGTGGTGTTTCGCTATCCGGAAAATCCAAGCATTGATTACATTAAACGCGTTGTTGGTGTCCCTGGAGATAAAATCGCTTATTACAACAAGCTGTTGTATGTGAACGACAAACCACAGGTCCAGGTTGAGAAAGGCACTTATAATGTCGAAAGCTATGGCAAATATGCCCATATGAATGAAAACCTCAACGATATCAAACATGACATACTGGTTAACCCGTTTATGCAGTCATCTGACTTTATAGTGGAGGTGCCTGCGGGCCATTATTTTGTCATGGGCGATAATCGGGATAATAGTCGCGATAGTCGGGCATGGGGCTTTGTTCCAGACCAGAACCTGGTAGGGCGTGCATTTTTTATCTGGATGAACTGGAATGGAAGTAACGGCCCTTCACTAAATCGAATTGGCACCGTAATCAAATAACAATTAAACAAACTGAGGTGATGCAAATGAAATCAATTTCAAGGCAAAAAGGTGTTACCGCAATTGGCTGGGTGTTGATTATTGCGCTTGTCTGCTTTGTAGGCATCATTGTTTTGAAGCTGATTCCTGTTTATATAGAACGATTTAATGTGGCTTCGATAATGCGCTCGATTGAAAATGATCCAACCACTGGCACAAAATCGCCACAGGATATTATTCAGACGCTGAACAAGCGTTTTCGCATTGACATGGTCACGAATGTGACCAAAGACAATATTTATATTACGCAACAAAACAATAAGCGTATTATTGAACTTGATTATGAAGTGCGTAAAAAAATATTTGGCAATCACGATATTGTGGTCACTTTTCTGGAACGTATTGAGGTCCCTTCTCAGTAATGGAATCTCTTGCTGTATTGTGCCGTCGCATCGGTTACGAATTTTCTGACGCAACATTACTACAAACAGCATTAACGCACCGCAGTGCTTCTAATGATAACAATGAGAGAATGGAATTTCTCGGTGATTCAATTCTTAGCTATATAATCAGTATTGAGCTTTACCAGCGCTTTCCTCGGGCGCAGGAAGGGGAGTTAAGTCGTATGCGCGCGAGCCTGGTCAAGGGAGAAACTCTGGCGCAGATTGCCCGGGATATATCATTAGGCGATTTTTTATCACTAGGTTCAGGTGAATTAAAAAGTGGTGGTTTTCGCCGCAGTTCAATTCTTGCCGATGCCTTTGAAGCAGTTATCGGTGCGATATATCTGGATAATGGGCTTGAACCCGCAACCGCTTTTGTGCAGAAATATTTTACTGAGCGACTGGATCAATGTGATCCTGATAATGTCCAGAAAGACCCCAAGACACAGCTACAGGAATATTTGCAGGCCAGGAGTCTTGCCTTGCCCGAATACGTTGTAACAGCAATCGACGGTGAGGCACATCAACAATCTTTCAGGGTGGAGTGTGCCGTGCCTGGATTATCAGAAACAGTAACCGGTGAAGGAACGAGTCGACGCAAAGCCGAACAAATGGCAGCACAGAACGCATTGAGCAAGTTGCAGTAATGAATAAAGAATCAGATTTTCGTTGTGGTTATATTGGCTTGATTGGTCGTCCCAATGTCGGCAAATCAACGCTGTTAAATCATTTGATTGGACAGAAAATCAGTATTACCTCGCATAAACCACAAACCACACGTCATCGGATATTAGGTATTAAAACAACTGAAACGACGCAGTTTGTTTTTGTAGATACCCCAGGACTCCATAAAGCCGGCAAGCAGGCCATGAGCCGATATCTGAACCGTGCCGCCTCAAGCACCTTGAGTGATGTTGATGTTGTCGTATTTATTATTGAGGCGCTGAGCTTCACTGATGAAGATGCACAGGTATTAGATAAAGTTAAGACATTAAATGTCCCCGTTATCCTGGCAATTAACAAAGTCGATCGTATTACAGAAAAAGAGCGCCTGTTACCCTTTCTGGCCGAAATGGGTAGCAAAATGAATTTTGCTGAGGTATTACCAGTATCTGCACTCAAAGATATTAACTTGAAGGAAATTGAAGCGAGTATCCAGAAGCTGTTGCCTGAGAACGCACCTTTTTATGATGAAGATCAGATCACTGATCGTAGCGTACGTTTTCTTGCGGCTGAAATCATACGAGAAAAACTGACGCGGACTTTGCATCAGGAGTTACCTTATAATTTAACCGTTGAAATTGAACAATTTAAACATGGCGAGGAACAGACACTTATCAATGCCATAATCTGGGTTGAGCGCGATAATCAAAAGGGAATCGTGATTGGCAAGAATGGCGAGCGACTGAAAGAAATTGGTAAACAGTCGCGACTGGATATATCGAAACTCATCGAGCGTAGAGTACATCTTGAGTTATGGGTTAAGGTTAAGGAAGGCTGGTCTGATGATGAACGAAGCCTGCATAGTTTAGGGTATCGAGATGAGCTCTAATCGAATTCAACTCCACTCGGCATATATTTTACATACCCGCGCATATCAGGACACCAGTATCATCCTGGATGTATTTACTCAGGAGTATGGCCGCATCTCCGTGCTTGCAAAGGGAGCAAAGCAGGCAAAATCAAAGTTTAATGGTATGTTGCAGGTCTTTAATCAACTGCTGTTATCATGGAGTGGTCGTGGCGAGATGTATACGCTCACAGGCGCCGAGCATGGAAATAAACCTGTCAGTTTAAAAGGCGAGTCGCTGCTGTCAGGGTTTTATGTCAATGAATTATTGCTGAAGCTTACCCAGCGCCATGATCCTCACCCGGAACTGTTTGAGAAATATCACCAGCTGATTAGCGAATTAGGCGGCTGTGAAAAAACTGAACCTTTATTACGCCGGTTTGAGTGTTATCTAATACAGGAAGCGGGTTACGGAATGATCCTGGATCATGATGTTGAAACGGGTGAGTCAGTACAGGATAATCAACTCTATAACTATTATTTTGAAAAAGGCCCGGTCCGACTCAGCGGCATACCCAACAATGAAGTGTTAACGGTAAAAGGTTCAACGCTACTCGCTTTACAATGCGGGGAGTTTGCCGACGATACTGTTTTACGCGAGGCAAAACAGATTATGCGCGCGATAATCAATCATCGGCTCGATGGAAAAATAATTAAAACACGTGAACTTAATCTACATAAAGTTTTATGATGGATTAAGAGCTTAGGTATAGATATGAACGAAGAAATATTATTAGGTGTGAATATTGACCATGTGGCATCAATTCGACAGGCGCGTGGCACTCGTTACCCAGAACCACTTCAGGCTGCACTGATCGCTGAAGAAGCAGGTGCTGATGCGATTACCATTCATTTGCGCGAAGATCGACGCCATATTCAAGATCGAGATGTTGAAATGTTGAATGATGTTCTGCAAACACGAATGAATCTCGAAATGGCAGTGACAGAAGAAATGATCGCCATTGCCAGCAAGATTAGGCCGCATGATTGCTGTCTTGTGCCGGAACGTCGAGAAGAATTAACCACCGAAGGTGGTCTTGATGTGGCTGGACAGATCGACAAAATGACGGATGCCTGCGCCAGATTGGCCGATAGTGGTGTGCGGGTATCACTTTTTATTGATGCTGAAGAAAAACAGCTTGAAGCGGCAGTAGAGTGTGGTGCACCGGTAGTGGAAATTCATACGGGGCATTATGCTGATGCACCTACAGGTGCAGAGCAAGATAAAGAGTTACAAAAAATTATTCATGCTGTTGAATATGGAACGAGCATGGGTTTGCAGGTAAATGCGGGGCATGGACTTGATTATCATAATGTGAAGGCAATTGCCGCGATACCGGATATCCGTGAGTTGAACATTGGGCACTCAGTAGTGGCGCGCGCTGTGTTTTATGGTTTATATGACGCAGTTGCAGAATTAAAGGCCATAATGATTAATTCAAGAGTTTGACTTTGATTTAGAAACAACAATATAGGTACTTATTACTGAAAAACAGTGGTTCTATTCCTACCAGCTTCTTTTGACGCATATAAGGCCTTGTCTGCACACTCTATCCATGTTTTATGATCTTTGATTGAATTAGTTAATTCTGCAATTCCAATGCTAATGGTAAAGTTAAGGCTATGACCGCTTGAGGTAACGGTATGTTTTTCTATGTTTTGCCGTAAGCGTTCGGCAAATACCATTGCGCCTTTTGTATCTGCACCAAAAAGAATAACGCCAAATTCTTCGCCGCCATATCGACCAGCTATATCGACATCACGAATATTGTTTTTTAATATCGCCGATGTATGGCGTAATACTTCATCGCCAAAGGTGTGGCCATAAGTGTCATTCACGTTTTTGAAGTGATCGATGTCAAAAATTAATAGTGACACCGGTTCCTGTGAACGACTATTCCGATTAATTTCTTTTATCAGGCATTCTTCCCAATAGGCGCGATTGTTTAATTGGGTCAGGCCATCTGTTCTACTTAATGTAGAGAGTTTGTTATTCACGATTTCAAGATTGAGTTCACTAACAGCGATTTCCGTTACATCAAATACATTAATCCCGATGTGACTAATTGAGGTATCTGCCGACAGTAAAGGAATAAAAGTAACATTCTGATACATGAATTCGGAAGTGCCAGAAATAGGGCGATAATTAGGAAATTTGAATAAATGAGGACGTTGCCGCCAGGTGCTATAAGCCTGATTCTGTAAGGCCAGAACGGACTCGATTTTTCTTTCAAACCATGCCTGTGGAATTTCTGGGAAACTTGTAAATATATTTTTACCAACAACCTCTGCAGAGTTGAGTCCGCTATGGTTTTGCATAAAATTATTCCAGGTTTGAATATTATAATTTCGATCAATCGCAGTGACGCCAACATCAATGGTCCTGTACATATCCATTAGCCAGTGTATATCTCTTATATTATTAGCTTCTGTAGACATGAGTTATTCCGCGAGAAAATCTATTCTTTCTTTCAAAGAGTCAATTGAGCCAGTATTAAATACAATAATAAAATCACAGTAGATCTTTTTATTTTCAACGGTAAAAAACATTTCTACAGCGAGTGTTTCTTTCCAGCTTTTTTCTTTGTTTGCAATTAATCCGATTGATGCAGTTCTATGACCTAATACAATGGGATAACCTTGACAAAAATCGATATCAACCTGTTCTTTAAGACTTTTTAAAATGGCGCCAACGAGGATGCTGGTAATATCCATTGATAATTCAATCTTTGCCGATTCGGTTATTTCGCCATCAAAATTTAATAATTCGGCCAGGTCATTGAAATCTGTACCGGTAAAAATTGCCAGTGCCTCACCTGATACTTCCTGTGATATAAAACCCTGACACACTGCAAAAGTGTTATCTGCAGCTATGGTGTGTTCAATGGCCATTTGTAACTCGTTATATTCCATCATGTTGACATGCGGTATTGGCATAACAATAAAGGCATTAAGATATTGGGCTAGTAGATCGGCAGCGCGACCCATGGCAATGTTTGCTACTTCGCGATAGATGTCATTCGTTTCTACCTTAACGTTGACAACTTGTGCAGGAATAGCGAGTTCAGAATTTGCCGCTTCTTTCGGAATCAGCGGGTCAAGAATATCGATGATCGACATAGCATCGAAGGGTTTTTTAATAAATTCAACCGCGCCGAGCGCCATAACGCGTGAATAAGACTCAGGTTGAACATCGCCAGAGACAACAATGACTTTGACGGAAGATTGTTCCTTATGCAGAGTTTCCAGGACTTCAAAACCGTCCATCACAGGCATGGTTAGATCAAGAAACATGATATGAGCCTTGCCCATATTTATTGCCTCAATCGCTTCCTTGCCATTAGCGGCGAACGTGACCTCGAAGTCCCAGTCAGTGGGCAGGGCACGCCACATTTGCTTGCGAGCCATACTTGAGTCATCGCATATGATAATAGGTATAGCCATATACGCTTATCCAGTAATATCCATATAAAACAAGTGGTAATGAAAGCAGCCTTCAAACTATTTTGTCTGAAATAGCATCAAATATTATCGGCTTATGGCCAGGTTTCTTGAAAGTTGCGGATGGTCTTAGATGCTAAGCTGTTGCAGAATATGGTCTTTATTCTGAATGATTGTTTCGATTTCGGAACTCACCTGATCGATCTTCTCTGGCAATGCGCTGGCATTTTGCTGCTTAATCGTTTCTTCAAGTGCATGCGCGGCAGCTTTCAATAATGGCACGCCACAATATGCCGTTGAGCCATGGATTTTGTGCGCATGATCCCACATGGCCTGATAATCCATTTGTTCATGGGCAAGTATGAGTTTGTTATTGAGCTCTGGCAGCTCTTTAATCAGCATTGTGAAGAGTTCACTGGCTAATTCAGGATCATCGCCAGCCTGTTCCAGGGCATGTTGTTTATCAAAGATCTCGCTCATAATGGGTATACAATATCACAAATAATCAGTCATTGGTCAGGAGACCGATTTCCTTTAAACTAAGCCTATGACATTCCCCACGATTGAAGATTTTGTTGGCAAAACACCACTGGTACGTTTGCAACGACTTGTCCCCGAAGCCTCGAATACCATTCTGGTTAAGCTGGAAGGGAATAATCCGGCGGGTTCAGTGAAAGACAGGCCAGCGCTAAGTATGATTCAACACGCTGAGGCGCGTGGCGATATTAAACCCGGTGATACCCTGATCGAGGCAACCAGTGGCAACACGGGTATTGCTTTGGCGATGGCGGCGGCGATTAAGGGTTATAGAATGATCCTGGTTATGCCCGAGACCATGAGTGTTGAACGACGTGCCAGTATGCGTGCCTATGGTGCTGAGCTAGTTCTGGTCTCAGCCGAAGCGAGTATGGAAGGTGCACGTGATCTTGCCGATCAAATGGCGCGCGAGGGTAAAGGCATCGTGCTGGATCAGTTCAATAACTTTGATAATCCACTTGCCCATTATGAAACAACAGGACCGGAAATCTGGCAGGACACCAATGGCAAGATTACCCATTTTGTTAGTGCCATGGGCACGACAGGAACCATTATGGGGACATCGCGTTATTTGAAAGAACAAAACCCTTCAATCCAGATCATTGGTGTACAACCCGAAGAGGGTGCGAAAATTCCAGGCATTCGTCGTTGGCCCAAAGAATACCTGCCCGGTATTTTTGAAGCGTCTCGTGTCGATCAAATGCTTGATGTCAGTCAGGACGATGCCGAAGAAACAACGCGTCAGCTCGGCGCACAGGAAGGGATCTTTTGTGGTATCTCATCGGGTGGCGCAGTGGCTGCGGCTTTAAAAATTTCAGCTACAGTCGAAAACGCAGTGATCGTTGCCATCATTTGTGACCGTGGTGATCGATATCTATCGACCAATGTTTTTCCTTCGGCATAATTCTTAGTTCATTAATTTATTTATGTCCCGTCGCACACGTAAGTTACCTACTGAGCCTGTTACTGCAACGATTGAGTCGATGACGCATGAAGGTAAAGGGGTCACCCATATCGATGGCAAGGCCGTGTTTGTACACGGAACCTTGCCCGATGAAGAAGTTCGCTTTCAATATACACGTAAATCTCGACGTTATGATGAAGCTAAGGTTGTGGAGGTGCTTAAACCTTCCCCTTTGCGCGTAGAACCAAAATGTAAACACTTTGGACTTTGCGGCGGCTGTAGCCTGCAGCATCTTGATTCCAGCGAGCAGATCAAAAATAAACAACAAATCCTTCTCGATAATCTACAGCGAATTGGTAAAGTCGAAGCAAAAGAAATCCTGGCGCCAATGACGGCATCGGCCTGGGGCTATCGTCGTAAGGCGCGTCTGGGCGTGAAGCACGTTCGTAAAAAAGAAAAAGTACTGGTTGGCTTTCGTGAAAAAGGTTCGGGTCTGTTAGCCGAGCTGGAACAGTGCGAAGTCCTGCATGAGTCTGTGGGTAAAAGGCTGCTTGAACTTGCCGAATTGGTTCGTTCTTTAAGTTGCTATGAAAAAATACCACAAATTGAAGTTGCCGTTAGTGATGATCATACCGCGTTGGTGTTCCGACATCTGGAGGTATTGACGAAAGATGATATGACGAAACTCACTGACTTCGCAAAATCAAACGATCTTTATATCTACTTGCAGTCGGCTGGGCCTGACAGCATTACTCCGTTGTGGCCTGAAAACCCGGAACTCAGCTATCGCCTGGATGATTTTGATGTAGAAGTCTTCTTTGAGCCAAGTGACTTTGTTCAGGTGAATACTGAGATCAATCGCAAAATGATTCCTCAAGCGATTGAGCTGCTTGATGTGCAGTCGAATGACCGTGTGCTTGAATTATTCTGTGGGGTGGGTAACTTTTCTTTTGCGCTGGCAAGAAAAGCTGAACATGTCACTGCCGTTGAAGGCGAAAAGGTGCTGGTTGATCGTGCCAGGGAGAACGCGAAGCGAAATAAAATTGAAAATGTAGAATTCCATGTTGCCGATTTGTTTGCTGTTGATCCACAAACGCCCTGGCTGAAACAGGACTACACTAAAATTTTACTTGACCCCGCAAGAACAGGTGCCGATGCAATACTACCCACGTTGGCTAAAATGAAGGTGTCGCGTATTGTGTATGTATCCTGTAATCCGGCAACACTGGCACGCGATGCAGGTATATTGTGTAACGAATATGGCTATCAACTGTCAAAAGCAGGTGTGATGGATATGTTTCCACATACGGCCCATGTCGAATCAATCGCTCTGTTTGAAAAGAAAAAATAATGGCGATAGAGATAGAACGAAAATTTTTATTGAAAAATGATCAATGGAAGCAATCGGCTGATCAGGGTTGCTTCTATAAGCAGGGTTATCTAGTTGGTTCAAAGCAAGCTTCAGTACGTGTTCGTATAGAAGGCGATGAAGCCTTTTTAAATATTAAGAGTGCAACTTTGGGTATCTATCGAAAAGAATATGAATATCCTGTGCCATTAGATGATGCGAACGAGTTGTTAACAGACTTATGTGAACAGCCGCTGATAGAAAAAACTCGCTACCATGTCCAGCATCAAGGACATGACTGGGAAATTGATGTCTTTACTGGCGATAATCAGGGGCTGGTGGTGGCTGAAATAGAGCTGGAAACAGAAGAGAGTGTCTTCGAGAAACCCGACTGGCTTGGCGAAGAAGTCTCTGAGGATCCAAAATATTATAATGTTTCACTGGTAAGTCATCCCTATAAAGACTGGAAGCATGATTAATGTCAACTAAACGTATTGAAGTCAGTATTGCTCAGCAGCGTTTGCGTTTGTATGACGATCAGAAAATGATCATGGATGTTGCTGTCTCAACGGCAAGTAATGGTCCTGGTGAGCAGAACGGCAGCGAATGTACGCCGCGGGGTAAACATTACATCAGAGCGAAGATTGGGGCGAATTGTCCTGTGGATACCGTTTTTGTTGCTCGTCGGCCGACAGGAGAAGTTTTTAATGAATCTCTGCGCGAACAACATCCCAAAAGAGACTGGATCCTTACACGCATACTCTGGCTATGTGGTCTTGAACCCGGCAAAAACAGACATGGCAATGTTGATACTATGCGCCGCTATATCTATATTCATGGTTGTCCGGATAAAGATGCAATGGGCGAGCCCAGCTCACATGGCTGCGTCAAAATGCGGAATTCGGATATAATAAAACTATACGATATTGTCGATGCAGGAACGCCCGTCGATATTAAAGAACAATAATGATAACTAACTTATTTCTGGATTAAATCATGTCGCTTGGCCCAGTTATGCTTGATGTTGAAGGCATTGAGCTCACACAGGAAGACAAAGAACTCCTGCAACATCCTCTTGTTGGCGGTGTCATCCTTTTTACCCGCAACTTTGATTCGGTCGATCAACTCGAAGCGCTGGTGCGTGATATTCATGCTCTGCGTGAACCCCGATTATTGATCTCGGTTGATCACGAAGGTGGTCGCGTACAACGATTTCGTGATGGTTTTACCGCGATTCCTGCGATGGCGAATTTTGGTCATGTCTATGAGCATGATAAAAAGAAGGCGCGTAGCCTGGCGAATCTCTGTGGCTGGTTAATGGCGATAGAACTGCGTGCGGTTGATATTGATTTTAGTTTTGCGCCCGTGCTCGACCTGGATTATGGCATTAGCACGGTGATTGGTGATCGTGCCTTTGCTCGTGATCCATCTATTGTCACTGAGCTTGCACATGAATTTATGAATGGCATGGGCGACGCTGGCATGGCAGCGACGGGTAAACACTTTCCTGGTCACGGTGCGATCGCGGCTGATTCGCACATTGATATCCCAGTTGATAATCGTAGTTATAATGAAATCTATGCTGAAGACATTGTGCCGTTTAAACGCATGATTCACCACAGCATGGCGGCAATTATGCCTGCGCATGTGATCTATAGTGAAGTCGATCCACTGCCGGCAGGATTTTCAAAATTCTGGTTGCAGGAGGTTTTGCGTAAACGGTTAAATTTTCAGGGTGTGATCTTTAGTGATGACCTTGATATGCAGGGCGCGAGTGTTATCAGCGAAGATTACGCTGAACGTGCAAAGGCGGCCCTGGCCGCGGGTTGCGATATGGTGCTGGTATGCAATAATCGTCCTGGCGCCATTCAGGTGTTAGAAGGACTGGGTCAATACGATGATCCTGTTGCGCACATGAGACTAGCGCGCATGCATGGTCGTCACCCAATAACTAGAGACAAATTACACAAAAATGTTCGTTGGCGTTCAGCGGTTGATATTTTAAATAAATATCAGGATGATCCTACGCTTGAACTCGATTTCGACACATAAAAGTAGACAAGATGAATGTAGAAACACTAATTCAATACTTTGGCGATTTTTTCGGTGATAATTCACTCACACTCTATGTGTTCATCTGCATTTTTGCCGCATTATTAGCTGACTATTTTCAGAAGCGTATTCTTAATCAGTTAAAGCTTCGCCTGGAGAAAACAAAAACCTTATGGGATGACGTGGCTATTGAGTCTATTCGTCGACCGATATCATTTCTTATCTGGTTAGTTGGTGTCACGTTCGCAGCACAAATACTTGGAATGGAGTCGGCAATTTCGATTAGAGAAATTGGTGTTATTCTAATTATTACCTGGGCGATTACGCGACTTATTGGTCAGGTTGAGAAAAAAATTCTGCAAGAAGGTGAAGTCAAAGGCAAACAGATTGATCGCACGACCGCAGATGCAGTAACTCAGTTACTTAAGATATCCGTTATTATAACTGCGACACTGGTACTCCTGCAGACTCTCGGCTTTGATGTTTCAGCAATTCTGGCCTTTGGTGGTATTAGTGGTATCGCGGTTGGTTTTGCCGCAAAAGATCTATTAGCCAATTTTTTTGGCGCTATCATGATTTATCTTGATCGACCCTTTTCAATTGGCGACTGGATTCGCTCACCAGATAAAAATATTGAAGGCACGGTCGAACGCATTGGTTGGCGCCTTACTGTGATCCGTACTTTTGATAAACGTCCACTTTACGTACCGAACTCTGTATTTGCCAGTATTGCAGTGGAAAATCCATCGCGCATGACCAATCGCCGCATCTATGAAACCATTGGGGTGCGTTATGATGATGATAAAGTGTTACCAAAGATTATTGATGATGTCAGAACAATGCTGGAATCACATGAGGAAATTGATCAGACACAAACACTGATGGTTAATTTTAATTCCTTTGCGACTTCATCGCTCGACTTTTTTGTTTATACTTTCACTAAAACAACAGACTGGCAAAAATTTCATATGATTAAGCAGGATGTGTTATTCAAGATTAATGAAATTATCTCTGGGCATAATGCAGAAATTGCCTTTCCAACTTCAACGCTGCATGTGCCAGAACCCATAGCAATATCAGAAACAAAATAAACGATGTCAGATATAAACCACATCCAGCAAGTCTGGCAAGAAGCGGACTGTTTGTATTCCGATCAACAGGTCCAGCAGGCGCTGGATGAGATCGGAAATAAAATGACAGAAGTACTGCAGAATACAAATCCCTTGCTGCTGTGTGTCATGACGGGTGGCATTATTCCCACCGGTCACATTATAACGAGATTACAGTTCCCACTAGAGCTTGATTACATCCATGCCACCCGTTATCAGGGTGAAACCAGTGGTGGCAAATTAGAATGGCTGGTAGAACCCAGAATAGATTTACAAGGTCGTGTCGTGGTTATTGTCGATGATATTCTTGATGAAGGCATTACGCTTGATGCCTTAATACAATATTGTCAGGCGCATGGCGCAGAACGTGTTTATAGCGTTGTGCTCATAGAAAAGAAACGTCATCGAAGTAAAGAGGTTCATGCAGATTTTGTCGCGCTGACTACAGAAGACCGCTATCTGTTTGGTTATGGCATGGACTATAAAGGATATCTGCGCAATGCCGCAGGAATCTATGCCGTGAAGGGGATGTGATATGAGCAGTATCGCGATTATTGGCGGCACTGGACTGACCTCGCTGGCCAATCTGGAAATCACTGGGCGAGAGATCATCCAGAGTAGCTATGGCGAACCCTCCGGGCCACTGACGCGTGGCAAGTTGCAGGATAAAAACATTCTATTTTTACCGCGTCATGGTTATGCCCACACCATACCGCCGCACAAAGTGAATTACCGGGCCAATATCGATGTGTTAAAAGAAGCTGGGGCAGAAAATATTATTGCCGTCAATGCAGTAGGCAGTATTAGTGAAGCCATGCCTCCGGGGCAGCTCGTCATCCCCGATCAGATTATTGATTATACCTGGTCGCGTAAACATACTTTTTACGAAGAAGGCTTGAATGAAGTTGTGCATATTGATTTTACTCAACCTTATTGCGAATCATTGCGCGAAAAACTGATTCAGGCCGCTAACAACGCATCGCTTGAGTTAACCGCCGGTGCAACCTATGGCGCAACTCAGGGGCCACGATTAGAATCAATCGCAGAGATTAATAAACTGGAAAAAGATGGTTGTCATCTTGTCGGCATGACTGGAATGCCTGAAGCTGCACTGGCAAGAGAGGTTGAGCTTTGTTATGCCAGTATCTCAGTTGTTGCCAATATGGCGGCGGGTCGTGGTGATGGAGAGATTACCATGGCTGAGATTGAAGCAAACCTTATTGGCGGTATTGAAAAAGTTAAAAGACTGCTCGAGTCCGTCATTCCCTTATTATGATGTTGTAAGTGGCTTGCCATTATTGTGCGGAGTTATTTTAAGCAGAACTCCGATGACAGGGT
>Ga0224506_10002129_pt1 | contig 13708 bp, 13 predicted proteins | sample SF_Jan12_sed_USG_2_FD_169108 | JGI IMG/M metagenome (GOLD analysis project Ga0224506, IMG submission 169108) | Sediment microbial communities from San Francisco Bay, California, United States - SF_Jan12_sed_USGS_8_1 | ecosystem: Environmental > Aquatic > Marine > Sediment | place: USA... | reverse complement strand
TCATCACAGGCAAGTACACCACCGTGTTCATACCAGTCCGGTAGTACCGTGCGGGTAACGGTTTTTCCATCCAGGCTGAACCTGTGAATGTCCGGACGATGGGTGTGGCCATGTATCAGTTGTGTTACCTGATGTTCGCGCATCGTCACTTCCACGGCACCCTGATTGACATCCATAATCATCTCTTTTTTCTCCTGCATCGCCTCGCGACTCTTTTCGCGCAGCATACGACCGTATTCAACACGCTCGGCCACGGTCATGGAGAGAAATTCATCCTGCCATTCGTTAGAGAGTATCATTTTGCGGAATTTCTGATAGTCCACATCATCGGTACACAACAGATCGCCGTGCATGAGAAGGGTCGGTGTGCCATAGAGATCGATGACGATGGTGTGATCCAGTAACTGAGCACCGGTCATCGACTCGAAACCTGTAGACAACAGGAAGTCCCGGTTGCCGCGCATCACATACAGAGGTATGCCTGTATCACTGAAAGACTTCATAGCCTCGATATAGGGACGATATTCGTCCACTACGGCATCATCACCCAGCCATATTTCGAATATATCGCCAAGGATATAGAGGGCCTCGGCCCTACGTGCCGGACCACGGAGAAAATCGAGAAAGATTTCTCCTATGGCCGGGCGTTGCAGGGTGAGATGCAGATCAGAGACAAACAGCGTGGTCATGAATTACTCTACAATATCGACCTTTTCGATGATGACATCTTCTTCCGGTACATCCTGGTGTCCACCACGGTTACCGGTCGCCACCTGGGCAATCTCGTTAACCACATCCATACCATCGGTTACTTTACCGAATACACAATAGCCCCAGCCCTGGGCATTCTTGCCGCTATGGTTCAGGAATGCATTATCCGCGACATTAATGAAAAATTGTGAGGAGGCCGAATGTGGATCATTGGTACGTGCCATGGCAATGGTGCCTTTTTCGTTTGGCAGGCCGTTATCGGCTTCATTTTCTATCGGTTCATGGGTAGGTTTTTGACTCATATCGGACAACATACCGCCACCCTGAATCATAAAGCCGGGGATAACACGGTGAAAGATTGTATCTGTAAATTGGCCCTCTTCGGCGTAACGAAGAAAGTTTTCTACTGTCTTGGGTGCCTTTTCCGCATCCAGTTCCAGTGTGATTACACCATAATTCGTGTGCAGCTTGACCATATCTATTTACCTTTGTTTGTAGAGGAGTTTGGGGAAACTGTATCGCTGGTGACCGCCGGGGCCTGGGTACGCTGCATCTGTTCGATGATTACCAGTGTTAGCGGTACATCCTTGGCAAAATCACCACCGGGTCCGGTCTGTAATTGCGCGATCTGATCGACAACCTCTATACCAGAGACCACCTTACCGAATACGGCATAGCCGTAATCACCGGGGGCAGGAGATTTGTGATCCAGGAAGTGGTTATCGACAATATTTATAAAAAACTGCGAGGTGGCCGAATGTGCCTCAAAGGTTCTGGCCATGGCAATGGTGGCGCGGCGATTACTGAGGCCATTGTCTGCCTCGTTCTTGATCATTGCGCGGGTATCCTTACGCTTGAATTTGCTGTCATATCCACCGGCTTGGATCATAAAACCGCTGATCACGCGATGGAAAATGGTGTTTTTATAGAAACCACTGTCCACATAGGCCAAGAAGTTTTCCACCGTTTGCGGGGCCTTTTTTCCGTCCAGGGCCAGCACGAACTCACCTAGATTGGTCTTCACCAGTACATGCTCGGTGGCCTCTATCTCATCCGCCGCCATTACCGGTATGCTTAAAAGGGCCAGAGTTAGACCCAGGGCCAATATTTTTACTATTTTCATCCCTATCTCCCGCATTACATCAAGCTGGAAATGATAATGGGTTTGCGGGACAGAGTAAAAGGCTTAGTCGAGGTTTCGTTTTTTGTGGTTAGGCAGGCTTTCCGTTAACATTAGCGCCACAGCGGGTGAAACCGTACAACACTGTGGAATCCAGATTCAATCCTATTCGTATATATAGTAGCCAGTTCAGGAAGTGGAAATGCTGTCGATCTACAACAGTTTAAGCAAGAAAAAAGAGTCCTTTGAGCCCATCGATCCTCAGCGGGTACGTATGTACGTCTGTGGTATGACCGTTTACGACTACTGCCATATTGGCCATGCCCGTGTTCTGGTTGTCTTTGATGTGGTCTACCGTACCCTGTGCCGGATCTATGGCGAGGCACAGGTGAACTATATACGTAATGTCACCGATATCGATGACAAGATCATTCAGCGCGCCAACGAGAATGGCGAGGATATAAACAGTCTCACCAACCGTTTTATCGAGGCGATGCATGAAGATGCCGCCAGTCTGGGTGTATTGCCCCCCAACGATGAGCCGCGCGCGACCAACAATATTGCCGAAATCATCGCCATGATCGAGACACTCATCGCCAAGGGTCATGCTTATGCCGCCCCCAATGGTGATGTCTACTATGACGTCAGCAGCTTTGCCGGCTACGGTAGCCTGTCTGGCAAGAAGCTCGACGACCTGCGAGCTGGTGCACGGGTCGAGGTGGACGAGTCCAAACAGGATCCTCTGGATTTTGTACTCTGGAAAGCCGCCAAGCCCGGAGAGCCCAGCTGGAGCTCACCATGGGGAGAAGGGCGTCCCGGCTGGCATATCGAATGTTCCGCGATGTCGACCTGCTGTCTAGGCAACCATTTCGATATCCATGGTGGCGGTCTGGATCTGCAGTTTCCCCATCACGAGAACGAGATAGCCCAATCCGAAGGGGCTACCGGGGAGACTTTTGTAAACTACTGGATGCATAACGGCTTTGTACGTGTGGATGATGAGAAGATGTCCAAATCGCTGGGCAACTTTTTCACTATCCGCGAAGTACTTAAGACCTATGAGCCGGAGGTGGTACGTTATTTCATTCTCACCAGCCACTATCGCAGTCCACTCAATTATTCCGATCAGCATCTGGATAACGCCAAGGCGGCGCTGACCACGCTCTATACTGCGCTAAGAGGGGCCGTGGCAGGTGATGTACAGATGAACCATCCCCTGGCGAGTCGCTTTCTTACCGCCATGGAGGATGATTTTAATACCCCCGAGGCGCTCTCTGCACTGTTTGAGTTGGCTCGGGAATTGAACAAGGCCAAGGGCAGTGATCAGGAAGCCGGTCTGGCTGCTACCATGCTTGCGCTGGCGAAGATGCTGGGGTTGCTGGAACAGCATGCCGAGCAGTTTCTTCAGGGGGGTAGTGCCGCTGGCAGTGATGATGCCGAGGCCGCGGAGATCGAGGAGCTGATCTCCCGACGTAACCAGGCACGGGCCGACAAGGACTGGGCCGAGTCAGATCGTATACGGGATGAATTTATAGCGAAGGGGATAGTACTGGAAGATGGTCCAAACGGGACCAGCTGGCGCAGAGAGTAGGAACGATAAACCTGTTCGGCGCTGCATACTATCTATAAAAGGAGAGAAAGATGTTGTGGAGAACAAGACAGCGCAGTTTGTTGCTGGGCATCGTGTGTATGATTTTGGCCAATATGGCCTGGGCGGCAGAGCAACCTTCTCGTATGCGCGAGGACAAGACCCATGTACAGGTCTGGAACGGCTTTGTTGCTGGCATATTGGCCTTGCATCAGCAGAAGCTCGTCGAGCAGGAGATGAATAAGACGACTAAGGTTGGTGGATATGCCTCTTTGCCTGATTTCTATACCGAAGAGGAGTATCGTGACTCTGAAGGGCATTTAGTGTCACGTCTACAGTGGGAACGCAAAACGCCGCAAAACCTGCATGCGATCGAGCTGTTCATCCATGACTCCAAGGGCAGGGTGATACGGGACTATGCCGGAGCCTATCTGCCTCATTATCGTAATGCACCAACCCAGACGCTGCTTAGTCTGCACAGCTACAACGGTAGTTTACACGCCTTTCGGACCTTTGATGCCTCAGCAGATTTTTTGTATGAGCAATGTAACGGGCAGTATCAGGGCAAGGCAGTCGCTATCTCCCTGGATATCGATGAGAAAGAGGCGTTGGAAGGACAGCCGGGAACGATATTAAACAGTAAGGCCTATGCCGCATGTTTCAACGGTATGTCGCAGACCGCAGGAGATTACCTGCGGCCGCAATAGAAGAGGCTATCAGGGCTCTCTGTGCAGCCTCTGTGCCGCATAGAGAGTGTTGTACATCAGCATCGCCACCGTCATCGGGCCGACGCCGCCCGGCACCGGTGTAATCCAGCTGGCATGCTGACTGGCGGTTTCAAACTCCACATCACCTACCAGTTTGCCCTCTGCGGTACGATTGATACCGATATCAATGACAATGGCACCGGGCTTGATCCATTCACCCTTTACCAGACCGGGTTTGCCGACACCCACCACAACGATGTCCGCACGACGCACATGGCCCTCCAGATCACGGGTAAAGCGGTGAGTTGTGGTGACGGTACAACCGGCCAGTAACAGCTCCAAACCCATGGGGCGGCCCACATGGTTGGAGGCACCCACTACTACTGCTTCCTTGCCTTTAATCGGTTCATCCAGATTCTCCAGCAGCTTCATTACTCCATAAGGTGTACAGGAGCGGAAGACCGGCATGCGTACCGCCAGGCGGCCAATATTGTAGGGATGGAAGCCATCTACATCCTTGTCATGGTGGATACGCTCGATAACCAGTTCAGAGTCGATATGATCCGGTAGAGGAAACTGCACCAGAATGCCATCGATGTCTGTATCGGCGTTAAGCTTGTCAATAAGGGTCAGTAGATCCGCCTGACTGGTGGAGGCGGGCAGGTCGTGCGATTCGGATTTAAAGCCAATCTCGTCACAGGCACGGCGCTTGCTGCCCACATAGACCTGTGATGCTGGATCACTGCCGACCAGGACTACCGCCAAACCCGGTGGGCGTAGTCCCTGCGCAACACGTTCAGTAACCTGTGATTGTATCTCTTCGCGAATTTGTGCGGCGATGGCTTTACCATCAATGATATTTGCGCTCATGACTACCCGGACGTGGAGTGGGAAAAAGCTATTTTCGCACGCCAGAGGAATGCTGCCAAGAATGTTGTAAAGATGATTGACGGGCACGAACTTCGCAGGTATTATTCTTCGCCCTGTTAGGGGTGAAATTTTACTTCAGCAGTTTCGGGGTGTAGCGCAGTCTGGTAGCGCGCCTGCTTTGGGAGCAGGATGTCGGGGGTTCGAATCCCTCCTCCCCGACCAATTTATTGGTCGATGGTTTTTTCTGGTATATACAGATACCGTCGCCTGTCGTATCAGGCTCGATGAATCACTTTCCGGGTTTGATATTAAGATGTAACTGGAAATTAATATTTGTTATTATTTCCGCTCGGCGCTTAAAGCGGCCAAGGTTCGACGTAACATGCGCCCGTAGCTCATTTGGATAGAGCATCGGCCTTCTAAGCCGAGGGTAGCAGGTTCGAATCCTGCCGGGCGCGCCAAATAAAAGTTCAATGGTGGTTGTAGCTCAGTTGGTAGAGTCCCGGATTGTGATTCCGGTTGTCGTGGGTTCGAGCCCCATCAGCCACCCCATTTTCTCCTCTTGTTCTTCCTTTTTATATATCACTTATCAATACATTTGATCTAAATCTGTTATCTGTTTGGATAATTGATGTCATCCAAAATATGTCTTGTTATGGAGGCATCAAGCATAACTCTGTAATTTACATATGATCTATGCATCTAATGACAACAACCTGATGCTGACAGGAACAGTGGTTTGGTGTACCTGTCATTCCTACGAGCAGTAGAGTCTTTGGTGTTTCCATTAACCGGTCTGACAGAAAAATGCAGTGTACCGGCTTGTCATTCCGATCAGGGGAAGGAATCTGGATACCTCCTTCGTCGGCATGACAATTTCGATATTAGATAATAATCCGGTTTATCTGTATATATTGCATTCTATATGGTGGCGGTAGCTGGCTTAGCGTATCTCTTCAATAGAATATTTCTTTTCCATCACCATAGGCCTGATCAAGGCGTGCCCTTTAAGTTGCCAGTGGGCGAGTTCGGTGATTGCAGAAGGCACAATATGTACAAAGTCATGAAAGTCACTGTGGGCATAACCATAGTCTTCTGCAGCCAGGGCACATACCTTAAACTCCACTCCTAATTGTGAATAATATTTCATTCGTTCCACTACGATTTTGTATTTATCGTAGTTCTTCTTCGCCAGGGTTACGATCTCGGTACCATGGATGATTACCTTGATTTCCATAAAATCCGGTGCGTAGCCGTAAGGCTCTTCCACTAAGGGATTTAATAGTGATCTTACCCAGAACAGTGCTGCATTGGTCTTGGCTGGATCATCCAGGTAGAAATCAAACACGACCTTTTGTTCTGTATAGGGCGTTTGTATGAATTCGGCAGCGTTTATGTGGATAGTGAATAAAATCAATGGCATGATTAGATAGTTGAATGGGCGTTTCATGGCGCACTCCTGAGAAGTGGAATGATATACCGTTAGTATAGAACCAATGTAGGTTTGGGGAGATATCAATATGAATGTTGTTGCACTATCTAGATATGAAGCCGACGAGAGTCGGTTTATTTTTATCAATTCATATTAAGTTTGTGGGGAATTAGGTATGTTGGGCTACTAGGTTTTTATGGTGTCCTGATAGCAGGATAGTATCTTTTCAAATTAATTTATGGGGCGTGATTTCGCGCTCTGATAATATGAAGATTGAGTAATATGAATAAGTATATACAAAATATTTTTTTGTAATTTTTATTATTTGTGTTATTTCAATATTAGGGTCTTTTTTAGTATAGGTTCTTCTTATACTGAAGTTTTTTGCACAAGCAATGAAAGCCTGTTTCTGGGTTACTTATATTGTTGCAAATGCGATTTATGTGATTCATTTAAAAAGATACATCTTTGAGTGTAATATAAAGCGAATCGTGCTCTTAACGATTGGAACATTTATGGTGAGCTTGATGATTCTATTTATCTATGGATTAAATAGAAAGGAAGGGTATTAAGCTATTGGTGCTGGAAAAATGAGTATCGTAATACGAACAACGGTACGGATTCGTCTGGGATATCCATGTAAATCTTGATAATCTCCGTTACTAAGCCAGATTGAGCCGAAAGTGATAGCAGACGAACCGCTATGTGGTTTTTGCTTACACTCCATCAACCTCTCTCCAAGATGCCTCCTCGCGTAGGCATGACAGAAAAAACATTCCGTAGACCAGCCTGCCATTCCGACCAACGGGAGGAATCTTAAAGATACCTCCTTAGGTCGGCATGATAAGGAACACTTATAGTGCATAGTTGCGTCTGGACTATCTGCTTTCGTTCCAGCAAAAACATTAGCGCTCGGTGAGTTCCAGTTCGGCGAGGTTTTTCAGGTGTTTGATTAGCTTCAGTCCGGTCTGTTTCTGGATCTGCTTACTGTTGCGTAGTAGCTGTTTTGGGGGCTGCGTCTGCATCGGGATCAGCAGGACGATGTTCTCTGGATCATCTACTAGCGTGATATCAAACAGCGGTCGTGTGAAGGCGTCCCTGATCTCGTGACAGGTGGCTGCATAGAGATAGGGATCATCCTTCCAGCTGTTAATGGCACAGACGCCGTTTTTGCTCAATAGCCGATGCATAGATGTCAGGCTCCGGATTTCGAACATGCTCTCTACCGGACCGTCGCGGGTAAAGGCATCGACCAGGATCAGATCATATTTCTGATCGCCATGCGTGCGCAGGTAGTCTGCACCGTCCATGTGGTGGATGTGGAGACGCTCCGATTCGTCGAGATAGAAGAAGCGTCGTGCCAGCTCGGAGACGACAGGACTGATCTCTACCGCATCGATATGGCAGTCGGGAAAATATTTCAGCAGGAAGCGGGCCTGTGAGCCTCCACCGAGGCCCAGCAGCAATACACGCCGCGGGGCCGGCTGATAGGCGAGGGCCAGCATCATCGCCTGGGTATACTCGATGATCAGCTCGGCCGGATCGCTACGCAGCAAGCGACTCTGGATCGAGGCGCTGTCAAAATGCAATGAGCGATATGAGCCGCTGTCGACCACATCGAGATTATCCTCACCTACGACGCTGCGATGTATTAGAATACCGTTATATTGTCTCATTGATACTCATAAAGGTTGTAAAATGAACTGGATAGACCGATTAACCTTGGGCACCGTGGTATTAATTGCCCTGACCCTGGGGCTGGCACCGTTTGTACCCGAGCCCCATGTGTGGGAAAAGCTGAAGATGCTGATGGATGGTTCGCTGGCCAAGCCTATCGATATCTTCGATCTGTTCCTGCACGGCACCCCATGGATATTGTTGATCCTGAAGCTCGTCCGTCTCGGTATGCAACGGCGCGCCTAGGGAATTATCCCACTCTGGCATGGAAAATGCTCTCCCTGTTGGTGTAGATAGATCTGACCAACAGAGGAGAGTAAGAAATGGCCCATGTAGTGATTATCGGTGCCAGCACCGGAGGACTTCCTGCAGCTTACGAGATAAAGGAGCTGCTGGGTAAAAAACATCAGGTAACGGTGATCTCCAACACCGATACCTTCCACTTTGTCCCCTCCAATCCATGGGTCGCTGTAGGCTGGCGTAGTCGTAAGGACACCAGCTTTGCTCTGGCTCCACACCTCTCGCGCAAGAAGATCAATTTCATCCACTCGGCGGCAGAGTCGCTGAAGCCCGATGAGAACAAGGTGGTGTTGGCCAATGGTCGGGTGGTTGATTACGATTATCTGGTCATCGCCACCGGTCCCAAACTGGCCTTTGATGAGATCGAGGGGCTGGGGCCAAACGGCCATACCGAGTCTATCTGTACGCTGGACCATGCCGAGACGGCCTATGAGCAGTGGCAGCAATTCGTCAAGGACCCTGGCCCCATTGTTGTTGGTGCCGCACCCTTTGCTTCCTGTTTCGGCCCTGCCTACGAGTTTGCCTTCATCATGAATACCGACCTGCGCCGGCGCAAGATCCGCGATCAGGTACCGATTACCTTTGTTACCTCAGAACCCTATATTGGTCATCTGGGTCTGGGCGGTGTCGGCGACTCAAAGGGGATGCTGGAGTCGGAGCTACGCAATAACGACATCAAATGGATTACCAACGCCAGGATCACCAAGTGTGAGCCGGGCAAGATGCTGGTGGATGAGTACAATGCACAGGGCGAGGTGATCAAGCAGCACGAAGTGCCGCACAGATACTCGATGATCCTGCCGGCTTTCAAGGGGGCAGATGTGGTCAATGCGGTGGGTGAGGAGCTGGTGAATCCGCGTGGCTTCGTCAAGGTGGACGAGTTTCAGCGTAATCCCAAGTGGCAAAATATCTATGCGGTAGGGGTCTGTATTGCAATACCGCCGATAGAGCCGACACCGGTACCCACCGGTGCTCCTAAGACCGGTTACATGATCGAATCGATGGTTGAGGCGGTAAAGTTCAATATCAAGCACGATATGATGGGCTATGTGCCGGAACACAAGGCCACATGGAATGCCATTTGTCTGGCGGATATGGGCGACACAGGCGTGGCCTTTGTGGCGATACCGCAAATAGGTCCGCGTAATACTGCATGGATGAAGAAGGGCAAATGGGTCCATTTGGCCAAGGTCGCGTTTGAGAAGTACTTCATCCGCAAGATGAAAAAGGGCAGTGCCGAGCCTCTGTATGAGAAGTATATCCTCAAGGCCCTGGGCATCGTAAAACTGAAGGGCAAGCTCGAGGATAAGTAATTTATGACACTGACAACCTGACATCTCTGTCATATATTGACATAAATGTCAGGTTTACTGAGAGGTTCAGCATGCATGATCCCAATGATCGACCCGGCTGTGATGAGATCATCGATAGCCTCCCCGATCCGTTTGTGATAATTGACAGGGATTATCGTATCGTCGCTGCCAATCAAAAGTATACCAGCCGTTTTGGTATGAGTACCGACGAGATTCGAGGTCAGCTTTGCCATAAGGTTTCCCACCATTCGGATGTACCCTGCAGTCAGCATGGAGAACACTGTCCACTGGAGACGGTGTTTGAAACCGGACAGGCAACCCAGGTGATGCATATTCACTATGATCACGAAGACCATGAGGAGTATGTACAGCTGCAGGCCAATCCCATATTTGATGAGGATGGCCGGGTAAAGTATATGGGGGAATACATCAACCCCATCAATCAATACAACGAGCCAGGTGGGTTACTGGTAGGTCGCTCACCACCGATGATGCGTTTGACCAGTATGCTGCAACGTGTGGCACCGACCCAGACTACGGTATTACTATTGGGGGAGAGTGGTGTCGGCAAGGAGTGCGTAGCGCAATATCTGCATAAGTATTCCAGCAGACCGTCAGGACCGTTCGTGGTGGTCGATTGTGGCAGTCTGGGTGAACAGTTGATTGAAAGTGAGCTGTTCGGTTACGAAAAGGGCGCTTTTACAGGTGCCAGTAGTCGTAAAAAAGGCCTGTTTGAATCGGCCTTTGGTGGCAGTCTGTTCATTGATGAGATCGGTGAACTGCCCCTGGCCCTACAGACCAAGCTATTGCGGGTACTGGAAACCGGTACCGTACGGCGGGTTGGCGGCACAGACTATCACCAGGTGGATGTACGTATCATTGCTGCCACTCACCGCAATCTGCGGCAAATGGTGAAGACGGGCGATTTTCGTGAAGATCTCTATTATAGGCTTTCGGCCTTTCCCATTAATATACCCAGTCTGCGCGAGCGTAAGGATGATATCCATATGCTGAGTGAACATTTTCTTCGTGCTATCGAAGAAGGTGAGCAACACATTCCTTTGTCTGCCCCGGTTATTGAGCGTCTGATGAGTTATGACTATCCTGGTAATGTGCGAGAATTGCGTAATATCATGGAGCGCGCAGTGATCCTGGCATCCGGTCATGTGATCACTCCGGAAGCTATCGTTATTGATGGTATGGCAGAAGAGCCTCATTTGGTATCGAATTCTGTAGACGTTAATAATCAATCAGATTTGCAGGACACATTTACAGATATGTTGATTACTCGACGCAATCGTCTGGATGATGATGTAGTGATGTCAGCGTTACAACAATTTGATGGCCATCGTAAACGTGCAGCGGAGTTTCTTGGTGTAAGTGAGAGAACACTCTATAGACATATGCAACGTTTACGTAAGACCTAAAAAAGGGGCAGTTACACTAACTGCCCCAATTCCACAAAGCTGTGGAATGGAGTTGGAATAATGTTTAGCGATTACTGAACGGTAGTCAGTCCCAGATTGCTCCAGTTCTGCATGCCACCGCGATACCATTTTATCTTGTCTGCAGGGTAACCAAACTTCAACAGGTTCTTGATATTGTTGGGCGACTGGCCACACCACATACCGTTACAGAACATGACCAGGGTTTTTGCATTAGAAAAATCCCACAGACCTTCTATCTCTTTTACACCAAATTGAGTTGTCATAATTTCAGCTATAGAAATCGGATCAGCGCCCTTGGCCGGATTTAATTTAGTCCACGGAAGATTTACCGAACCGGGAATCGTACCTTTCTTTACCCAGTCAGGTGTGCGTGAATCAATTACCAGAATGGATTTGTCACCATCTGTCAGTTTCTTTAGATAATGCAGAACTTCCACTTCGGCAATGGTTTCTACACCCGTAGCTAATGTACTCGGCTGGATACAGAAAGGTGGGCACTTGCGTGAGGTTTTGGAAAAGTTCGAGTTGACCGTGGCCTTCTGGTTTTGATCTCGCTTGATCGTAACATTCTTGCCATTGTGTTTGACGGTAACAGATGCCAGCTCTTGGGTGATCTGCACCGCCATTTTATCTGCCATGGCAAAGGGACTGCTCGCTATGGCCAGTACCATTGTTACCGGTAGTGCTATATTTTTTATCATCGTTTTTACTCCTCGTCGTATGATTGTGTCGCTCTATTAATCACATTCAGGCTCTTCGTCTCCTGCTTGGTCTGTTTTCTTTTTTTCTTTGCTTTTCTCGGCGCTGTCATTCTGCTCGGTTTGCTCATTAGCACAGTAAATATCTGCTTTTACAAAGTGGTAAAAATCCGATGCAAAAATACTCGTGCTGTATAAGCTCGCAGAGGTTATCAGCGCGGCGATCAAAATATGCACATATCGATATAGCATAAAGGTTCATATCCTCGTTGATTGTGTTTGATTTAACTTAGAGCAAGTTGTGTGCCAGAAAAGTTATTGAAGGCCAATTGCCTGTTATTGCAGGGGGTTGTTCCGGGGTGGGTTTAAATAGAGAGAGATAAAGATGACTTTTCTGACAAGAGTATAAAAGCAGACAGACAGAAGTGTCAGGTATGGCAGAACGGGTAACGGTATACGAAGGCAGTGCCTTCGCCCGGTAAATGTCGGATTAGTTGGTTTTCATCTTGAGTGCCATATAGATAGGGCACCAGCTTACAAGTCCGGTTATAAGAAAGATCAATCCCAGCCAGCCCCACTGTGTGGGCACCAGAAATACCAGCGAGAGTAATACGAGTCCGAGGATGATGCGAATGATTCGATCCATCTTGCCTACATTTTGCATGGTGTAACTCCTTTTAAGATAGCCAAGTGATATTCTTGAATTATTGTTTCAGTGGCTAATAATAGCTGAATGCGACAGCAGGTAAAGAGGCGGTTGTTATTTTGATAATGTAATAGAAGCGATCCCGGTACTATTTGGCATTGCGCAGGTAGATGTGGAAAATACTGCCTTTACCCAGAGTGCTATCAACGCTAATGTTGCCTTCCATTTCTTCAACCAATCGTTTGCTTAATGCAAGGCCGAGCCCCATGCCTTCAATGCCACTGTGTTCCGCACCCAGTCGGTTAAAGGGTTTAAATAGCTGTTCCAGTTTTGTGTTGTCTATACCTACACCTGTGTCTGATATGTGGATACACACCTGATGTGTGTCTGAACTGGTATCGACAGTAATGTTTACCTCGCCATCATCGCGATTGTATTTAATTGCGTTTGATATGATGTTTGTCAGTATCTGATTTAAACGAGTTCGATCCGCCTGTACGCTAATATCGTTGCAGTTATTGCTATCGAAATTCAATGTGATATTTGCCAGTCGTGCTACCGGCGTTTGTGCACTAATACAATTGGTGATGGCAGAACAAAGATCTATGGGCTCAATGTTGAGTATGATTCTATTTTGCTCGATGCGGGATATGTCCAGTATGTCATCAATAAGTGCCTGCAGGTGCTGGCCAGCTCGATAAACTTCATTCAGATTCTCACGTTGCTCATCAGAAAGAGGGTGGTTATTGTCTGATAGGACAAGATCTGAAAATCCTATAATGGCATTCAGTGGGGTACGCAGCTCGTGACTCATATTGGACAGAAATTCTGATTTTGCTTTAGATGACATGACTGCTTCATGCACAGCCTCGTTCAAATGGCTATTGATATTCATCAGTGCGTTGGAAGTTAGTTCGAGTTCCGTCAGGTCTCGACGATTGAGTCTGGCAAAGAGCAGGCTTATGGCCCCTGTAAGTAATAAATAAAGCACTGGTAAAGCAATGTTCATCATCTGCCAGTCAGGTCGAAAGTAGGCAATAGCCGTCAGGGCAAAAAGGTTTCCCAGATAAATGATAAGGATGGAATTTATCGATAGCCAGACGGCGGATAGCAGAAACGCGATCAGTAACCAGGCTGAATAGAAAAAGATCTGAAAGGCTTCAGGCTCTACTGTTAATAGGCCGCTATAGCTTGGAAG
>Ga0224506_10002128_pt1 | contig 13716 bp, 10 predicted proteins | sample SF_Jan12_sed_USG_2_FD_169108 | JGI IMG/M metagenome (GOLD analysis project Ga0224506, IMG submission 169108) | Sediment microbial communities from San Francisco Bay, California, United States - SF_Jan12_sed_USGS_8_1 | ecosystem: Environmental > Aquatic > Marine > Sediment | place: USA... | reverse complement strand
ATTTTCGTAAAACCAGCTTTTCGTATTGGGCGCGAGCTCTGGAAGACGGGCGACAAAGCCATCATTGATGGCATTGGCCCCGATGGCGTTGCCCACACTGCGGGCGATACCGCCGAACGGGTGAGCGCGCTTCAATCCGGTTATCTTTATCATTATGCATTTTCAATGCTGATAGGTGTTGTATTTATGGTTTCTTGGTATTTGTTTGCGCACGCGGGGTGATGGAACATGGCTAATTTTCCCATCCTCTCAATCTTGACGTTCCTGCCGTTGGCGGGTGCGGTATTTATTTTGATTATGCGCGGCGATGATGCGGTGATAGCTAACGGCGCGCGCAAGATGGCGCTGTGGACATCGCTTATTACGTTCGTGCTGTCATTGTTCTTGTGGTTTAACTTTGATCAATCAACCGCCGACTTTCAGTTTACCGAACGCCACGAATGGATACCGGGATATAACATCAGCTATTTCATCGGGCTTGATGGCATATCATTGTTGTTTGTTATGTTAACAACCCTGCTGACACCAATATGTGTACTGGCAAGCTGGGATAGCATCCAAAACCGGGTCAAGGAATTCATGGCTGCTTTCTTGGTTTTAGAAACCATGATGATCGGCATGTTCGCCGCACTTGATCTTGTGGTGTTTTATATTTTCTTCGAAGCAGTGCTGATACCGATGTTCCTTATTATTGGTGTATGGGGTGGGCCGAACCGGGTTTATGCCTCGTTCAAGTTTTTCCTTTATACGCTTTTGGGTTCGGTCTTGATGCTTCTGGCCATTTTGGTCATGTACACTAATGCCGGAACCACCGACATGGTGGAATTAATGGCGGCTAATTTTTCACCCGGTTTGCAAAAATGGCTATGGCTTGCGTTCTTTGCTTCATTTGCGGTCAAGGTTCCCATGTGGCCGGTCCATACATGGTTGCCCGATGCCCACGTTGAAGCGCCGACAGCCGGTTCGGTTATACTGGCGGGCGTGTTGTTGAAATTCGGTGGTTACGGGTTCTTGCGTTTTTCATTGCCCATGTTCCCCGATGCGACGGTTTATTTTACCCCGTTAATTTTCAGCCTTTCGGTTGTGGCGGTGATTTACACATCATTGGTGGCGTTGGTGCAGCACGACATGAAAAAACTTATTGCCTATTCGTCTATTGCCCACATGGGTTTTGTCACGGCCGGCACATTTACCCTTAACGTGCAAGGGGTCGAAGGGGCGATTTATCAAATGTTAAGCCACGGCGTTGTTTCGGCCGCGTTATTTTTGGTGGTTGGTGTGGTTTATGACCGCATTCATTCGCGCGAAATATCCGATTACGGTGGGCTGGTTCACCGTATGCCGGCATACGGGTTGGTGTTTATGATATTTATGATGGCATCAGTCGGCTTGCCCGGAACCGGTGGGTTTGTTGGCGAATTTTTGGTGCTGGTCGGTATATTCAAGGTCAATACCTGGGTTGCGGCATTGGCGGCAACCGGGGTTATTTTGGGTGCGGCGTATATGCTTTATTTGTATCGTCGGGTTATTTTTGGTGCGCTGACAAAGGAATCATTATTAAAAATTACCGATCTTAATGCCCGTGAAATTGCGGTGTTTGCCCCGTTGGTTATATTGACGTTGTGGATGGGGGTTTATCCCGTTTCATTTTTGGATTTTATGCACGTGTCTGTTGAAAACCTGATATCGCAGGTAAACGTGGCGGTTGATGCGGCCAAGGTCGTAACGGTTGCCGGAAATTAAGTTTTTAAGGAGTTAGCGGTTAATGCCAATGGCTGAAGTTCCAAACCTTGCACCGGCAATGCCGGAAATATTCCTTGGTGTCTCCGCCATGGTGCTTTTGATGTTGGGCGTATTTAGCAACACAACCGGAAACGACGGGGTGCTGAAAGCGTCACGCATGGCGTCTGGCCTTGGCGTTGTAATGCTTGTGCTTTCCCTTGCGCTGGTTATTACCGTTTCGGGGGAAAAGCTAATAACCTTTGACGGAATGTTTGTTTCCGATCCATTTTCAACCTTTGCCAAAGCGTTGATACTGCTGGCTTCAACTTTTTCTGTAATCCTTGCTCAAGACTGGATGGAAAAGCAGGGCTGTCAACGGTTTGAATATGTGGTGATTATTTTATTTGCCACCCTTGGCATGATGATGATGGTTTCAGCCAATAGCCTTATATCGCTTTATCTGGGTTTAGAACTACAATCGCTTTCGCTTTATATATTGGCTGCCTATCAGCGCGATGAAGTGCGCTCAACTGAATCCGGTCTTAAATATTTTGTCCTTGGTGCGCTTGCCTCAGGCATGTTGCTTTATGGTTCCAGCCTTGTTTATGGTTTTTCCGGCACACTTAGCTTTGACATGTTGGCAGAAATGTTTGCTAGCGGGGAAGAGCCATCGGTCGGCTTGGTTGTGGGTTTGGTTTTCATCATGGCCGGCCTGGCGTTTAAGGTTTCGGCCGTTCCGTTCCATATGTGGACACCCGATGTTTACGAAGGCGCGCCCACACCCATAACCGCGTTCTTTTCTGTTGCGCCAAAGGTTGCGGCCCTTGCCCTGTTTATTCGGGTTATGAACGGGCCGTTCGGCGGGTTGGCAAGCGATTGGCAGCAAATTGTAATTGTTATTTCCATTGCTTCGATGGTTTTGGGCGCGTTTGGTGCTATCGCGCAAACCAATATCAAGCGGATGATGGCTTATAGCTCAATCGGGCATGTCGGCTATGCCCTTATCGGGTTGGCGGTCGCAAACGAAGGTGGCGTGCGTAGCGTTTTGGTTTATATCGCCATATATGTTTTTATGAATATCGGTACTTTTGCCTGCATAATTTCGATGCGCAGGGATGAGCGTTCGGTTGAAAATATTTACGACCTTGCCGGGCTTTCCAAATCACATCCCGCCATGGCCGCGGCGCTTTCAATTTTCATGTTTTCCATGGCCGGCATCCCACCATTGGCCGGATTTATCGGTAAGTTTTATATATTCATGTCAGCGGTTGAAGCAGGGTTATTTACCCTTGCCATATTGGGCGTGCTATCAAGCGTTATTGGCGCGTTTTATTACATTCGCATTGTTAAGATAATGTATTTTGACAAAGCGACGTCGCAAACCCTAGACACCCCATTGGCCAAACCAGTTGTCGGTGTTTTGGTTATAACTACGGTATTTATTCTTGGCTTTATTGCCTTTCCTAACCCGATTATTAATGGGGCTGAGGCCGCTGCTAGCGTACTTTTCTTAAGATAAGCTTAGGGGGCGCACACAGCAATGACAGTGGCCGCAAGCGAGCCAGAACTTCCCTCAAGCTACCAGCTTCTAAGGCTAGGTGGTGTTGACAGCACCAATCTTGAAGCTCGCCGTCAGGCAGAAGGTGGCGCATCTGATAAAACCGTTATCTGGGCCGCCAGCCAAAGTGCCGGGCGCGGCAGACGTGGGCGCAGTTGGGTATCGCCCGAAGGAAATATTTATTTTTCAATTTTGCTTCGCTTGAATGGTGATGTAGCAGATGCAATGCAGCTTGGTTTTGTTATCGCCAATGTAATCGCCGAAAGCCTGAGCGATTTTTTGCCAAGCGGAACAAAAGTTGAAACCAAATGGCCCAATGACGTTTTGCTTAATGGCAAAAAAATATCCGGCATATTAATGGAAAGCGAAAGCGCCAATGATGGAAAAACGCTTAAATGGCTGATAATCGGTGTTGGTATAAATGTTTGCGCCCATCCCGGCACGGGCGAAGGGGGGGTTATAACAACCGCATTGGTTGACGAAGGGTTTGATTTTCAACCCACATCAATTGCATCCATTCTTGGTGATATTGTTCATAAATTTGATAGGGGCCTGACGGCTTGGCAAAAAGGCGGGTTTGCCCCTGTGCGAAATGCGTGGCTGGCGCGCGCTGCTGGTTTGGGCGGGGAAATCACAGTTCGGTTGCCAAACGAAACCATAAGCGGCACATTCAAAGACCTGAATAAAGATGGCGCGCTAGTGCTGGGTATAAACAATAGCGTTGAGCGATTAATAACTGCGGGTGATGTGTTTATATCACCCACTAATGGCGAAATGGATTAAAGCATGCTGTTAGCGATTGATGTTGGTAATACCAATATTGTGTTTGCCGTTTTTGCTGATGACGGAACAATTCGTGCCGGCTGGCGCATTGCCACCATAGCCGAAATTACGGCCGATGAATTGACCGATTGGATGAACCGCGCCCTAGCCGATAAACAAATTGAAAAAGAAAAAATTTCTGACGCCATAATTTCATCGGTGGTTCCGCTTATGCGCGGTGAATTGATAGATTTTTGTAAAAATTATATATCCACTGAACCGCTGGTGGTCGGCGAAGGTGGCATTTCGTTGGGCATAGAAGTTCTGGTCGATAACCCGACAGAGGTAGGCGCCGACCGTTTGGTAAATGCGGTGGGCGCGGTGGAAAAATACACCGTTCCGTTAATTGTAATTGATTTTGGAACCGCAACCACGTTTGACGTGGTCGATGAAAACGGTAATTACGCAGGCGGGGTTATTGCGCCGGGTATAAATCTTTCGCTTGATGCCTTGCATCATGCCACCGCCAAGCTTCCTAAAATAACAGTTAGCAAACCCGAACGTGTAATCGGCAAGGCAACCGTACCGGCCATGCAATCTGGTATATATTGGGGGTATGTCAGCATTATTGAGGGCATAGTCAAGCGCATCAAAGATGAGCTGGGGCTTGAAATGGGCGTGATCGCCACCGGCGGGCTTGCGCATTTATTTAGCGAAGGAACCGACATTATCAAAATCGTGGACGGCGACCTGACGGTCAATGGACTTTTTGCCATCTGGCGTAAAAACAAAAATTGAAAGGTTAGGTATGTCGGGTGAAGAATTAGTATTTCTTCCACTGGGTGGCGCCGGCGAAATAGGAATGAACCTTAATCTTTATGGTTTTGGCGCGCCCGGAAATATCCAATGGGTAATGGTTGATCTTGGCATTACCTTTGGTGATGGAACCCATCCCGGTGTCGATGTTATAATGCCGGACCCGGCATACATCGAAAGCCACAAAGAAAATTTAGCGGGAATTGTTCTTACCCACGCGCACGAAGATCACCTTGGTGCGGTTCCTTATTTGTGGGAACGGTTTGAATGCCCCATATACGCGACAGGTTTCACCATATCTGTGCTAAAGCGCAAATTGGCCGATGCGGGATTGCTGGAACGAGTCGAAATTATAGAGATCCCCCTTAATGGCAGCTTTAAAGTAGGCCCGTTCGAGATGGATTTAATTACCATTACCCATTCAATCCCCGAACCCAACGCCATTGCCATACGCACCCCATTGGGAACCGTTCTTCATACCGGTGATTGGAAGCTTGATCCCGACCCGATAATAGGCGAGGTAACCGACAAAGCGGCAATTCGTAGACTTGGTGATGATGGCGTGTTGGCAATAGTTTGCGATTCAACCAACGTGTTTAACCGTGGCACCAGCGGTTCCGAAGGCGACCTTTTGCAAAGCTTGACCGAGGTAATTGCCGAATGTGAAAACCGGGTTGCGGTAACGTGCTTTGCTTCCAATGTAGCAAGGCTTGATACCATTGCCCGTGCGGCACGGGCCAATGGGCGTGACGTTGTTGCGGCGGGGCGGTCGATTGAACGAATGGTTCAGGCCGCCAAAGAAAATGGATACCTGCAAGACACGCCCGCGTTTCTTGATGAAGAAATGGCTGGTTTTTTGCCGCGCGATAAATGCCTGATTATTTGTACCGGATCCCAAGGCGAACCGCGCGCCGCACTTTCGCGCATTGCCGCCGGTGACCATCCACGGGTTAGCCTTGATAATGGTGATACGGTAATTTTTTCTTCGCGGGTAATTCCCGGTAACGAAGTATCCATTGGCCGCTTGCAAAACCGCTTGGTCAGAACGGGAATCGAAATAATAACCGATAACGACAGGTTTATTCATGTTTCCGGTCATCCGGCGCGCGATGAATTGGTTGAAATGTATCAGATGGTAAAGCCGCAAATTGCGGTTCCGGTTCATGGCGAGCTTCGCCACTTGGCCGAACACGCAAAGCTGGCGCGTAATTGTCAGGTCAAGGAAACGGTGGTGTGTGAAAACGGATCAATGGTGCGCCTTGCCCCGGGGCCGGCAGGGGTGATTGAGCAGGTCAGCAATGGCAGGCTAACATTAGAGGGAAACAGGGTGGTGCCGCTAGACGGTGAATTGGTGCGTGGTCGTGCCCGGGCGTTATTTAACGGCTCGGCCGTGGTTTCAGTGATAATTGATGCCAAGGGCGGATTGATGGTTCCGGTGCAAATTTCCACCACCGGGTTGGTTGAACATAATGAAGACGAAATAGAACAAGGCGCGATTGAAACCGCCCACGGCGCGCTGGCCCGGCTTTCACGCAAAGCCTTGTTAGACGATGATCAGGTATCCGAAGCCATACGCATAGCCGTAAGGCGCTATTTCCGTGGAAATATCGATAAAAACGCCATTGTCAAAGTGCATCTCACTAGAATGTGACTTAAATTATTTTAGCTGGTAGATTTAAGAACATGATTAAAGGATTAAACCATATTGCCATTGCGGTTCCCGATCTTGCGCTTGCGGCCAAGCGCTATAAAGATCATTTGGGCGCGGTCGTGTCTGCACCAATGGCACAGCCGGAACATGGCGTTAACGTAGTTTTTGTTGAACTAGATAACGCCAAGATTGAATTGCTGGAACCACTGGGCGAAGATTCACCCATCGCAAAATTTCTTGAGCGCAACCCCGAAGGCGGCATCCACCACATATGCCTTGAGGTCGACAACGTTGACCTTGCTTCAAAAAAGCTATCAGCTGACGGCATACGGGTGTTGGGCGGGGGCGAGGCCAAAATCGGTGCACACGGCAAGCCGGTAATTTTTTTACACCCCAAGGATTTTTATTCTACTCTTATTGAGCTTGAACAAACCTGATGGTGCAATCATGGAAGATAACGCTAAAAAAAGATTGCATGAATTACCGCTAGAAAAGCGCGAAATCAAAATAGACCTTAAATGGGCCATATGGATTGGTATCGGCCTTACGATTTTAGTCGCCATTGAAGGAACATTAACCACCATCATATTTATGATGCGCAAAGGTTTGTGGTAATTATTTTTTTAAAGGGCTGTGAATAAATGTCATGGTATTGCGAAGTCGCCCCCGGCCATCCCGTACACGGAAAATATCACGATAAGGAATATGGTTTCCCCGGAAGGAATGAGCGTGAATTATTTGAATTGCTGGCGTTGGAAATATTCCAACCCGGCCTTTCGTGGGAATTGATATTAAAAAAACGCCCAACCACGGTTGCGGCATTTGAAAATTTTGATGTTGATAAAGTGGCAAATTACAAAAAGCGCGACATCAACCGGCTTTTGAAAAATTCCGGAATAATCAGAAATCGGCGCAAGGTTGAAGCGATAATAAAAAACGCTGCAGTAATAATTGAAATGCGCGAAACCCACGGCGGTTTTGCCAAATGGTTGGCAAAGAACCATCCGTTGGCACACAAAGACTGGGTAAAATTATTTCGCAAACATTTCGCCTTTACCGGCCCTGAAGTCGTAAATGAATTTTTAATGGGGACCGGGTATTTGCCCGGCGCGCATGCAAAAAAATGCCCCATTTATAAAAAAATATCTGCCAAAAACCCGCCATGGATGAAGGCCGATCAATCCATTTATAAAAACAACCCAAAAGTATAGATGCTGGCGTTATTCCCCCTGGCGGTTAGCCCTAGCCACGTTGCCATAAATGCCGCCATCGCCTAGAGTAACCATGAGATTCGCAAAGTCCGTAATGATTTAAGAAACAAAACTCGAAAGGCTGACCGCAAACCATGTTTTCTGCATTTGAATGGATGCTTGCAATGCGCTATCTCAGGGCGCGGCGGCAAGAAGGTTTTGTTTCTATAATTGCGTGGTTTTCGCTTATGGGCATAGCCTTGGGCGTGGCCACGCTTATTATTGTGATGGCGGTGATGAACGGCTTTCGCGCCGAACTAATGAACCGCATTCTTGGCCTTAACGGCCACATCAGCGTTTATAACCAATCGCGTGTGATGGAAGATTTTGACGCCCAGGCAATTGTTGTGCGCGGTGTCCCCGGTGTTGTGAGCGTTACCCCAATGATAGAAGGCCAAGTAATGGCATCTGTCGGTAATGTTTCTCGTGGCGCGGTGGTTAGGGCTTTGCGTTCTGACGATATAAAAAATCGCCCCATCATTGCAGATAATATTGAATATGGATCCCTAGATGCGTTCGGACCCGACGATACGGTTGCAATCGGCGCGGAACTGGCCAAGCGTCTTGGCCTTTTTGTCGGCGAAAAGGTAACGCTGATTTCACCCAATGGTCGGGCAACCGCATTTGGCACGGTTCCTCGAATGCGCGCCTTCAGGGTTGTGGCGATTTTCAAAGTCGGAATGTTTGAATACGATTCAGGGTTTATCTTTATGCCGCTACACGCGGCGCAGGTTTATTTTTCCATGCCGGAAAAGGTTACCAACCTTGAAGTGTTTGTCGAAGACCCAGACAAAACTAAACCTATTGGCCATGAAATAAGAAAAACCCTTGGCATAAAAGCGCGCGTACATGATTGGCAACAGGCCAATTCCAGCTTTTTTAACGCTATTCAGGTGGAACGCAATGTAATGTTCCTTATTTTGACGCTGATAATAATTGTCGCGGCATTCAATATTATTTCCAGCCTGATAATGCTGGTAAAGGACAAGGGTGCGGATATTGCAATTTTGCGCACCATGGGTGCGACCCGGGGCATGATAATGCGGGTATTTTTTCTTGCCGGTGCGTCAATTGGGGTTATTGGAACATTTTCGGGAATGATTTTAGGCCTGTGGGTGGCATCAAACATCGAACTAATCCGCCAATGGGTTCAGTCCATAACCGGGGCAGAGCTATTTGCCGCAGAAATATATTTCCTTACCCAGCTTCCGGCCAAAATTGACCCGGTTGAGGTGGTATCTGTGGTGCTTATGGGTTTGGGGTTATCGCTGTTTGCAACCATTTACCCGTCATGGCGCGCGGCGCGCACCGATCCGGCAGAGGCGCTGCGCTATGAATAATAACAATAATGTGCTGGAATTAAAAAACATCCACCGGGTTTTTCGCCAAGGCCGTAGTGAACTGCACGTTTTGAAAGACGCCAACCTTTCGGTCAAAAGGGGCGAAATAATTGCGCTGGTCGGGCCATCGGGTTCGGGCAAATCAACCATGTTGCATATTGCGGGCCTATTAGAGCGACCAAACGAAGGTGATGTTTTAATAAACGGCGAAGTTTGCACCGGACAAAAAGACGACCGCCAAACCGAACTCAGGCGCAAGCATCTTGGCTTTATTTACCAGTACCATCATTTGTTGCCGGAATTCTCGGCGCGGGAAAATATAATAATTCCGCAAATAATAGGCGGAATGAATAAATCAGACGCCGGAATAAGGGCGGACCAGTTATTGGAAATGTTGGGGTTAAGCGATCGTGCCAGCCATCGCCCGGCACGCCTGTCGGGCGGTGAACAGCAACGCGTCGCCATTGCCCGCGCGCTTGCCAATGCACCGGATTTATTATTGGCCGATGAACCGACAGGTAACCTTGACCCGGAAACCGCGAACGAGGTTTTTAAAATGTTGTTGGGGCTTGCCCGTGGTGCCGGTCTGACCGCTATTATCGCCACCCACAACCCGGAACTGGCAGGGCGGATGGATAGAATCGTCCGCCTAAAAGATGGCCACCTGAGCGAAGATTAAAACTTTGGTCGGGTGGGGCGTAAATGGCAAACCCTTTGATAAAATTATCGGCTCAAATCCGTTGATTTATCTGGTATTTGGCTGTGGATAAATTCAAGAAAAAGATTTTTTCAGCCACTGGAATTCGCACCTTTAGTGTGGAATTCTTTGTTTATGCCAGATAACGCACCAGATAGCACGCACGATACAGCCGCAGCACATGCCGATTTTGTTCACCTTCGGGTGCATTCGGCATATTCATTGTTGGAAGGCGCAATCCAACCCAAAGATTTGGTCGCGTTGTGCGTTGATGGGCGAATGCCTGCGGTCGCCATAACCGATACCAATAATTTATTTGGCGCGCTTGAATTTTCTTATGGCGCGGCGGAAAAGGGTGTTCAGCCGATAATAGGTTGCCAGTTATCGCTGGAACGGGCTGATGCCAAACAACCGCAAGCAAAAAATATGCGCTCACCCGACCCCGACAAAATAGTTCTATTGGTGCAAAACGATATCGGTTATCGCAATTTATTAAAACTTTTCAGCGTTGCTTACCTTGAAAGTGATGATGCCGAAGACCCCAAAGTAAATATTGATGATTTAAAAAAGCATTCAGCCGGGCTTATTGTTTTAACCGGTGGGGTTGCGGGCCCGGTCGGCAGGCTTTTGCTTGACGGGCAGAACGATGAAGCACGTGAAATGTTGCAGCACCTGCAAAATATTTTTCCCGGCAATATTTATATTGAATTGCAGCGTCACGGCCTTAGGGAAGAAGAAGCGATTGAAGGCAGGTTGATTGACCTTGCTTATGAAATGAACATTCCGCTGGTCGCAACTAACGAGGTATTTTTTGCCAACCGTGAAATGTTTGATGCCCATGATGCGCTTATTTGTGTTGCCGCTGGTGCTTACGTTTCAATGGATGAACGCAGGCGCTTAAGCGTTGAGCATTATTTTAAAAGCGCCAATGAAATGAAAGAACTGTTTGCCGATATTCCCGAAGCAATAACCAACACATTGGTAATTGCCAAAAGATGCGCGTTCAAGGTTCCGAAAATTGCGCCAATCTTGCCGCCCTATGATTGTGGCCCCGGCATGAACGAAGGTGACGAGTTAAAAAACCAATCCAAAGCCGGCCTTGAAGAACGTTTGCGTATTCAGGTTTTTAAACCCGAAATGAGCGAGCCTGAGCGCGAAAGTGCGGCCAAGCCATACCGCGAACGGCTTGAATACGAACTTGGCGTAATTATTGAAATGGGTTTTGCCGGATATTTTCTTATCGTTTCGGATTTTATTAAATGGGCAAAACAGCACGACATTCCTGTCGGCCCGGGCCGTGGTTCGGGTGCCGGTTCGGTTATTGCGTGGGCGCTTACCATTACCGACCTTGACCCGCTTCGTTGGGGTTTGCTGTTTGAACGTTTTTTGAACCCCGAACGTGTATCCATGCCCGATTTCGATATCGATTTCTGCCAAGAACGCCGTGATGAGGTCATTCACTACGTGCAGGAAAAATATGGCCGTGACCACGTGGCGCAAATTATTACCTTCGGTAAATTGCAAGCCCGCGCGGTATTGCGCGATGTCGGGCGGGTGCTGGAAATGCCCTATGGTCAGGTGGATCGCATTTGCAAACTGGTTCCCAATAACCCGGCCGCACCCGTAACACTGCCCGAAGCAATCGTGGCCGAGCCGCAATTGCGCGAAATGATACGCGACGAACCGGAAGTAAGCCATCTGGTGGAAATTGCCAAACAGCTAGAGGGGCTTTATCGCCACGCTTCAACCCATGCCGCCGGTGTGGTTATCGGCGACAGGCCGCTAAGCGACCTTGTTCCGGTTTATCGCGACCCGCGTTCGGATATGCCGGTTACCGGGTTTAACATGAAATATGTTGAACAGGCGGGTCTGGTTAAGTTTGATTTTCTTGGCCTTAAAACCCTAACGGTTTTATCAACCACGGTTAATCATGTTGCCGAGGGCGGGGTTGATGTTGATCTTCTGACCATACCGCTTGATGACGTTAAAACGTTTGAAATGATGGCCCGGGCCGAAACCCAAGGGGTATTCCAGTTAGAAAGCGCGGGCATGAAAGATGTTTTGCGCCAGCTACGCCCCGATAAATTCGAAGACATTATCGCGGTTGTGGCGCTTTATCGCCCCGGCCCGATGGAAAATATCCCTAGCTACATCAAGCGCAAACACGGCGAAGAAGAGCCGGATTACCTTTACCCGACCTTAGAGCCAATTTTGCGCGAAACCTTTGGTATTATGATTTACCAAGAACAGGTAATGCAAATTGCCCAGGAACTTTCCGGCTATTCCCTTGGCAGTGCCGATTTATTGCGCCGTGCTATGGGCAAAAAAATCCAAAAGGAAATGGATGAACAGCGCGCGGCATTTGTTGACGGGGCAAAAGCGCGCGGTGTAGACGAAGCCAAGGCAAGCCAAATATTTGACCAAGTTGATAAGTTTGCGGGTTATGGCTTTAACAAATCGCACGCCGCGGCTTATGCGTTGGTTGCCTATCAAACAGGTTTCATGAAAGCAAATTTCCCGGTTGAATTTATGGCCGCATCCATGACGCTTGATCTTGGCAATACTGATAAATTAAATGCTTATCGCCAAGAACTTGACCGCATGGGAATTAAATTACTGCCACCCGATATCAATCTTTCGCAAACAACCTTTAAGGTTGAACGTGATAAAAATGGCAAGGCGGTATCCATAAGATACGCCCTAGCCGCCATTAAAAACGTTGGTGCCGGCGCCATGGACGCATTGGTGGCTGAACGCAAAAAAAACGGCCCGTTCAAAGATGTTTCTGATTTTGCCAAACGGGTTGATGCCCATCAGGTCAATAAACGCCAGCTTGAAAATCTTATTCGCGCAGGCAGTTTCGATGCAATGGTCCCCAACCGTCGCCAGATGATAAGCGGGTTGGAAATTGTATTGGGCACGGCGCAGGCCGCGCAGTCGGAACGCGAAAGCGGGCAAATAGGTTTATTTGGTGGCGATGATGCGGTCGAACCCGCAATCAGGCTTCCCGATATTCCAGATTTTTCCCCGATGGATAAACTGAAAGAAGAATTCGATGCTTTGGGATTTTATCTTTCTGCCCACCCGTTGGATTCTTACAGCAAAAGCCTAAAGCGTCTTGAGGCCCAGCGTTTTTCCGACATCATGGAAAGTGGTCGTTCGGGTGCGGTTAGCATTGCCGGAACGGTAATTTCTAAAAAAGAACGCATTTCGGCCAAGGGCAACCGTTATGCCTTTGTTCAATTTTCCGATACCACCGGCGCGTTTGAGGTTGTGGTGTTTTCCGAACAGCTTGCCCAGGCCCAAGGGGTGTTAGAACCGGGGCAATCGCTTTTTATTCGCGCATCGGCCCAGTTCGAAGGCGAAACCCTGCGCCTTTCGGCCCAATCGTTAAAACCGCTTGATGAGGTGGCCTCACAAACCGCGGCTGGCCTAACGGTTGCGATTGATAGCGATAAGGGGCTGGTCGGATTGAAAGAGGTGCTTGATGGCTCAAGCCGGGGGCGGGGCCGGGTCAACGTTGTTGCGCGCATCGCGCCGGCTAAAGAAGTGAAAATAACCCTCAAAAACCAAATTGAGGTAACCCCCCAACTTCTTCAGGCCGTTAGGTCGCTTGCCGGCATTGCCGAAGTGCAGGAAATATAAATACTTACATATTATTGTATTCACCATAACCGCTTTTGCCCATTGGGCAGCAAATGGGGCTGGAAGCGTTAATTTTTGCCAAATTTAGCAGTTTTTATCTGTTTTTTCTTGCCACAGGCCTTTTTCCGGTCTAGATAACGCCCACACCGTTCAATTAATTTATTTGAAGGGTGAATTCACACACGGGCTTTGCGGCCCCGGCGCAAATTCGCCAGGAACCGCTCCGGTGTTTTCGATAGAAAACAGCAGTCCGTGGACGTTTAAACCGGAAAAAG
>Ga0224506_10002127_pt1 | contig 13718 bp, 12 predicted proteins | sample SF_Jan12_sed_USG_2_FD_169108 | JGI IMG/M metagenome (GOLD analysis project Ga0224506, IMG submission 169108) | Sediment microbial communities from San Francisco Bay, California, United States - SF_Jan12_sed_USGS_8_1 | ecosystem: Environmental > Aquatic > Marine > Sediment | place: USA... | reverse complement strand
GCTTCGTGAGCAGGAATCACAAATGAAACAGCAATTGCAATCAGACCTTGATATACGACAGAAAGCTGCTGCACAGGCCATGCTGGTTGCAAAGCAGGAAGCAGAAGAAGCCCGTATCGCTGCCGAACAGGCCGCGCAAGAAGCCCGCGAGGTAGCCTTACGTGAAGCAGAGGCAACAAGAATTGCAGCCGCGCAAAAAGTTGAGCAAGCACTGATTACGGCACAGCAGGCACGTGAAGTTGCTTTGCGTGAAGCAGAAGAAACACGCGCCAAAGCAGAACAGGCTGCACAACAGGCGCGAAGGGTTGCTGATCGTCTGACAGCAGAGGCTCACGAAATCGAGAGAGAAGCAGCGCAAGCCCGTCATAATGCAGAACTGGAAGCTGAAAAAATAAGGCAAGCTGCTTTGCTAGAGGCGGAACACATCAAACAACAGGCCAGAAAGGAAACCGTCACAGAAGAAAAATCATTAATTTCGCATAAGAATGTATTTGATCTGGGCGAAGAATTAACTATTCAGGATGAAGCAGTACAACCCTATGCAGATGAAGCATCTATGGCACTGAAAATGGCCAAGGAAATCAAGGCCAGACTCCTGGAAGTCGAAGAGCAAAGAATTGCAAACGAAAAAAAGGTCTCAGCTGAACCTGTCAGGCACAAAACCGAGATTAAGAAACTTGACGACAAAATCATTCTTGAAGGTGAATACGATATATTTGTATTCAAGGAGCCCAAACCCACTCAGACAGATTCTGTTAGTATTGCGCAGGCAGTCAAAACGACCGAACAAATAAAACCCACCGTAGTCCCTGTATTGCCCATTGAAAATGATTTATTAAGGGTAATCCCCACCACTGGTGCAGCAATGGCAAACAAAAGTGTAATTGATTTCCCCATCATCCAGCAACTGGACGATATGGATGAGGAAAAAGATAGTAAAAAAAGTCTAATCACCATTGCTGCAAGTATACTGCTGGTCATAGCGCTTAGTCTTGTAGCCTATACAACCAAAATTCAAATCAATTTTACTGAGGTTGATGCACTGGTCAATCAGGGAACTGTCGAATCAGAAAGAGAAAAAATAAGAGAACAAGCACGCAAGGATTTCCAACAAAAAATTTCTTCGATAAATACCAGGAACTAGCGTTTTACAGGTATAATACCTTTTCCGGCAAAGCTTCCTTTTTTCACATATTTGAACACAACAGCCTTAACAGGCAAACCCTGTTCATCTTCAATAATTACCATCCATTCGCCAGTTTTGGCTGATTGCAACTTGATTTTTGAAATAAGCCTTTGTCTATTTTTTGTTATTTTAAACTTTTTTGATAATATTCTTTTTCCCTGATATTCCCACACATGTAAAAGAGTTTTACCTTGCATGTTTTTTACATCAGAGAAAAAATACAGGTCTTGGATAGTATTTTCCAGGATCAAGACTTCATTAACTGGTTCATTTTTCTTTAATTTCGTTGTAAAAAATGCTCGATTAACCTGTCCCTGAAAACTGTCAGCCAGAACCGATGAACTGCAGAAAAAACACATTATCAATATAAGGCCTGGAATAGTACAGGCAGGCAGCTTATCCTTGTTTACGTATAGTGTCATAACATCTCTGCCGCTACATGCTTGGCTTTAATAAAGTCCCGATGACTGTAATGAAGAAGGTCAGCAACTCGTCTGACAAAATGCTCTTCATATTTGTCTACTTGTCCATCAGCAAACACCACTTTCCATAGATTAATCATAAGACTGTGTTTTTCCTGTATGGTCAATTCCGTATTAACACGGGAGGTATACTGGTGCAGTGACACCACATCATTCATTTTATGACTGGCAAGATCAAAAAGTCTTATTGCCTCTGCTGCATCAAGTGCAAACTGTTCTTGCAGTAGCTTTATAACAACCTTTTTTTCCAATTTGTCGAGCTTATGATCTGCATACATCACCTCAACAAGCAGTATAGTAACAGCAAACTTTATACTATCAGTTTCATCTTGTGTTACTGGTGAATCACCTTGAGATATAAATCTCGTAAGTGCTGATTTCAGGAACTTATACATTTTTTCATTATAGAAGGCATAGCGGCCATAAATTAAGAAGTGTGGTGTAACTTACTACACATTAACCATAATTACTGGAGGCATCAAGGGCATCAAGATTTTTTTCCATATCCATACCTTCAGACAAAACCGTACACAGTTTATCCCATCCCTGCTTTAACTCATCAGAAATCGTTCCTTCCTTGAAAACATTAATATTCTGCTTGATTTCATTCAAGGTAAGTACGATTTTTGGCTTTCCCTTGGGGAAAAAACTGTCTCGGTCAAATACGACATAGCCTTTTACAGGTAAGCCCGGTATTAGGGTCTTGATTGTCACCACATCAATTTCCAGTTGTCGTAATGGATTATCAAAACTGTAACTGCGCCGATCAATTACCTGCGTCCAGTGACTTATATTCTCTGAGGCAAAAATCATGCCTCGATACGGTTTCTGGCTGATAATCAGCACACCACGGGGTGTTAAAACCAGCCAGTCTATGAATGATGAACCTTCTACGGCATCTGGGACAATGACACTTTTCAGATAATACTTACTTATTTTTTTTATAATGCGTGGAAAATGCTGGTGTGATTGGCCAGCACGCATGGTGCGCCAAATCAGAATAAGGATCCCAAATATAATAACCCCAAAGCTCAGACCAATAATTTGTAAATCAGTCATCATTTCCACCCATCATTAATAAACCCTCTTAACCATATTTTTATAATGCTTATTATCCGACATAATTCTCTGACTTTCCTCATCAAATTCATTAGACTTGACAACATTACCTACGGCAACTGGTGCAGAATGGGACCATTAAGCAGCATTCAGTCTTGTAAATTTTACTTTATAAAACAGATTCCGCCAGTCTGCTGCCCGCTTAATTATCAATCGGCCGAATTGTCGATGACTTTAGATTTGCCTGTACTTTAACCAGATAGTGAGCCACATTGCTGAATTTTAACTATGACAATAAATCATATATCCAGACTTAAACAGGCAGAACAGATAATTCATGATTATGGCCGACTCCTTGGAGAAACCACCTCCGCTGCCTATGCTCATCCAGGCTCACTGTTACCACATAGCAAGGACCAGATTAAAGATGCGATTCAGTTGATCTTGACCGAAATAGGCCAGGACAATATTGAAGTCAAGAATAGTCTTATTGAAGCCTACGTACTGCTGGGTAAATTTATTTCAGAAGATGATGCCGCTATTCTTGAAAAAGGCCGAATTGCACTGGAAACTGGTTCGGCCGATAATAATTTTATTCAAGATGCCGATCAGGCGACAAAAATTATTAATAGCATCAAACTGGAAATGGAAAATCTTATGGAAGATTTGCGAATGTTTGTTAGTTGATTTTTTTAATGATTTTTTTCACTTCATCGAAATTAAGGCCAAGGATACTCACCGGATCGCGTTTACCTTTAACCTTGATATATTGCTTTTTTCCCTTCCAGATTTTCTCAGGTAGATACTGGAATGAATATTCACTCAAAACAACATCTTTCTTCAGTGTCTTACTTGAGCTTTCCATCCTAAAGGCGATATTAACAGCATCACCCAGTGCAGTATTGTCCTGACCCAGGCCGCCCACAGATGCCGTTCCAGTATTGATCCCCACGCCTATTTTCAGCTCCGTTGGTAATTGGCTTTTATATTCCTTATTCAAATTTCCTGTAATGTTATTAATTTCACATGCGGCAGATAAAGCCTGAGATATTGTTTTGAGCTGATTATCTTCTGTTTCCCATCGAGCAAAGACACAATCACCAATAAATTTGTCAACCAGGCCTTCCTGGCCCGCCACAATCGTATTGACCTGATGAAACCACGAATTCATTATTTTGGTTAAAGTATTAATCGGCACCTGTTCAGACATGGAAGTAAAGCCGCGTATATCGGCCACCAGAATGGTAATCTGTTTGATAACAGAAGCATCGTGTACGATTGTTTCCAGCATTGAAACACTATCAATGAGATCGACATCCTTACTCAATTCCTCAAACAGGATATCAGCTTGTCCGACAGTAATGACATCACCATGTTTAAGTAATTTAGGTGCAACGACACGCTGCTTATTCACGAAACTGCCATTGGAACTGCCACTGTCAATCAGGTAATAATCACCCTCCCCCAGGCAGCGAATCATGGCATGATTACGTGATACCGTCAGTTCCGGAATAATAATATCACTGTGTTTGTCGCGCCCAAGAGTCAATACAGACTTGCAAGCAATCTTGTGCTGTTTGGAATTAAGTTTGTATGAAACTGTAGCAGCCATCTTTCACCACATGACAACAAGACTGATCCTGCCGGTTAATCATCCATAACAGTGCCTGACTGTTATGCCCCACTTTAGGCGTCAATAATATCGTGTTTATAAAACGATAGTGATTTGTATATTATTTTTATAATTATTTAGCCAGGGAATAGCGCTTTTGCTCTTCCACCGGCCGATGCAAGTCAACTTCATTGGCTGCCCGCATACCCGATAAAATGTCATCATAATCGGGATTATCCAGTTCCTTGGGTTTTGACAACAACTCCGCCGTCTCACCATAATTCTGCTGAATATATTCGTCAACTACCTTTTTAGACTGTTGTGAGTCCGCAAAGTCAGAAACCAGTTGCGCAATCCGAAACAGCCACGCCTGGGCGAACACATCGCCCCTGCGGGTTTTCTCTTTTTTTGACTCAATATCGAGTGACCAGACAAAATCTTTTCTGGCCCGCCTTAATCGACGATGCAGGACCTCAAAGGTGTAGCTGCTGATTTGCGCGGAATGGCCCACACCGATAAATCGGAAATGGTGGTTCTGACCATCTTTACGAGATAAAAAGGCCCGACAGGCAAATGATTTGGCAACGATCTCAGACAGGGCCAGTACCCAGAAAGGGGGTTTGTAATCGATACCGCTATTCACCGAGGCCTCTTTCACGCTGCTGGCCATAACCTGATGTTCAGAAATATCATATTTCTTCATCATGTTGCGGGCCTGCCGAATTGCCGCTGCGGCTTCATTCGGGTTGCAGGACTCGGAGAGCCGTAGGCACTTGCAGATTTTATCGATTATTTTGTCTCTATCCATAGCCGTCGTCCTGATGATTTAGAGCAACTTTTTATTCTTATGCAAAATTCTGACAATTATAGCATTTTCAAGCAATTAAGCATGCAAAATCATAATCTTGGCGTTAGCATACACGATTGAATGTTGTAAAATAAGCCCTATTACAGGAATCAGGCTACTCAGTTCGAATCGAAATGGGTATGCTGCAAACCGAGCCCCCTAACTGTGTAAAGGCATGGAGTTATATATGAATGCCGTTGTAGATATACCCACTGTAGACCACGCCGGTATTCGCCGTCTGGCGGAAATGGTATCCCCGCCTCCTGCTATATCGGCCGAACAGCGGGAAACCTTGGTCGCACGGATAAAACAACTGCTCATTGAGCAGGATGCCGTGCTGGTCGCCCACTATTACACAGATTCAGACCTGCAACTGCTGGCCGACGAAACCGGGGGATTTGTCTCTGATTCACTGGACATGGCCCGTTTCGGGCATGAACACCCGGCCAGCACCCTGGTGGTGGCCGGGGTCCGCTTTATGGGCGAAACCGCCAAAATCCTCAACCCTGAAAAACGGGTCCTGATGCCCACCCTGGAGGCAGAATGCTCCCTGGATCTCAGCTGCCCGGCAGAGCCGTTTAGCCGATTTTGTGATGCACACCCCGACCACACCGTGGTGGTCTATGCCAATACCAGTGCCAGGGTAAAGGCCCGAGCAAACTGGGTGGTCACCTCGAGCATCGCCGGCAAGGTGATCAAACATCTGGCCGACCGAGGAGAGAAAATTATCTGGGGCCCGGATAAATATCTGGGTAGTTATGTCGAACAGGTGACTGGTGCGGAAATGCTGATCTGGCCGGGTTCCTGTATTGTGCATGAACAGTTCAAGGCCAAGGAACTGGAGATACTACGCCGCAGACATCCCGATGCCATGGTACTGGTCCACCCTGAGTCCCCCCCCGAGATCATAGCCCAGGCCGATGTAGTGGGCTCCACAACCCAATTAATCAGAGCCGTGCAGAATCCCACGGCCAGCAAATTCATCGTCGCCACGGATAATGGTATTTTCTATAAAATGCAGCAGGCAGCACCTGACAAAATCCTGCTAGAGGCCCCCAACGCCGGTATCGGCGCAACCTGCCAGAGTTGTGCCCATTGTCCCTGGATGGCAATGAACAGTCTGCAGAATCTGGCTACAAGCCTTGAGCAAGGCCGTAATGAAATCCACATCGAAGCCGGAATTAGAGAAAAGGCCCTCATTCCACTGCGCCGCATGCTCGACTTTGCCGCAGGCCTTAACTAATCTCTGGAAGCATCATCAGAAAGACTGGAGCCTGATTATCGGAATTGAAAATCAAGTTTTCCGGTAACAGGCAGATAACCATGCTTAACTACCCTTGCTGAGGTAAAGAGCCATTTTCCGCATCGACCAGTTTTATCACCGCAATACCCTGGTTATTTTACTACCCGGCCTGTTGCTTAGCCTGTTGTTCTGGGTTGCGCCACAGCATGCCGTTATTCCCAGAGCGCTGATCATCACCCAGGACTACCTGCCTTACATCATCATCCTGCCCTCCCTGATCCTGTGTTTTGCATTCCGTCTTACCAGGGAGTTTAATCAACTGGTTATCCTGCTGGCCATTTACTGGGGCCTGTATCACTTTATCTGGCACAACCCTTACAAGGTAAATATCAACAAGACCTTGTTACTGTACGCCATCGCCATCCTTTTACCCCTCAATATCGTTTTACATAATATACTCAAGGAACGGGGTAATATCAGCTTACATGGCCTGGCCCGACTGGGCATAACCGTCTTGCAGATCCTTTTAGTCATCAGTCTGGTCTGGTTTGGCAGCAAAACACTGCACCGTGCCCTTGGTGTTGCACCGTTGTCCTTTCTCGATTTTAAGGGAGTCCATCTACCGCAACTGGCACTGCTGGGATTTATTGTTGCGACGATTATTGCAAGTATCAAAATCCTCCTGAAACCCGCTACACTCAACCTGAATCAACTCGTTTTCATTATTGCATGCATATTACTGTTACAGTACGCCCGCAATGAACTCTACGGGACACTGTTCCTGTCCCTGGCCGCACTATCGATCCTGATCGCTATCCTGTTAAATTCCTACAGCCTGGCCTATATCGATGAATTGACCAACCTGCCCTCTCGCCGGGCACTCAAGCAGGAACTCGCCATGTTGAGTAAGCGCTATAGCGTGGCGATGCTGGATATTGATCACTTCAAGCGGCTCAATGACACCTATGGCCACGATGTGGGCGACCAGATTTTACGCATGGTGGCCAGCCGCATTCGACGGGTGCCGGGGGCACACAAGACCTTTCGTTATGGTGGTGAAGAATTTACCGTGCTGTTTCCCAATAAAACCCGGGATGAGGCCTATGCCAATGCCAAAATGATTTGTGAAGCCATTGCCAAGTCTCCCTTTGTGTTGCGCAACCGGCGGCGACCGAAAAAGAAACCTCCGTTTTTAACCAAGCGCCGCACACAGAAAAAGATTGATGTCACCATCAGTATTGGCGTAGCACAAAAATCCGGCCGACATAAAACCGCACAGGACACCATCAAGGCCGCCGACAAGGCGTTGTATCGAGCCAAGGAGTCAGGCCGCAATCGGGTCTGTACTTAAAAAATCTTGGGCTATTTCTCCTGCCCCAACATTTTACCAACAACTTCATATACATCTTTCGACAGGCCGGTATGCGACAAAATGCCTTGCAGCTCGGTTTGCATAAGCTGTTTGCGTGTTTCATCATAACGCTGCCAGCGGGCCAGGGCCTGCACCAGCCGTGCAGCAATCTGCGGGTTTAGCTTGTCCAGTTTCAGCACATGCTCGGCCAGGAATCGATAACCTTCACCATTGATATCATGGAAGCGGGTATTGCTCTGACAAAAACGACCGATCAGGGAACGGACCTTATTGGGATTGGTCATGCTGAAAGCAGGATGGTCCAACAGGGTCTTCACATGTGCAAGGGTATTGGCTAAACGTGAACCAGCCTGTAAGGCCAGCCATTTTTCCACGACCTGCGGGTCGTGTTGCCACTTCACATAAAATTGTTGCAGGGCGGTTTCCCGTTCGGCACCGTCATGATGCACCAGCGCGCCCAGGGCTGCCATTACATCGGTCATGTTCTCATCGGCAGCAAATTGTTTAACACACATGGCGGTATAGACCGCCTTGTCCAGTTCCATCATATAGGCCAGAGCAGTATTTTTCAGCGCGCGTTGTGCCATGTCGTTTGCAGTAAACTGGTAGGGCCGGCTGATATGATTGCTCTGATAAACTTTCAACCATTCACTTTCCAGCGCCCTGGCCAGGGTCTGTCGGGTAAACAGTCGAACATGATCGATGGCATCGATATCAATTACGGCATATTGTTCAGATAAATAATTAACACTCGGCAGGGATACAGCCTGGGCCTTGAGGGCCTTGTCGAGTTGCTCATCGCACAGGGTCTTATGAAAGGCATCGATAAACATCTGCGGCACTTGCAATGCCTTACCCGCCTGATAATCGGCAATCATGTCCCGCATGACATTGATCGATAATTGTTGCCCGGCCTCCCAACGGTTAAAGGCATTACTATCATGGGCAAACAGAAAGGCCAACTCATCATTCGAAGTTTCTTTTCTGATAATTACCGGCGCAGAAAAATCTCTCAATAAGGAGGCCACCGGCTGACAAGCTATGTCCTCAAATACAAAGGTCTCCTGTGCTTGTTTTACCTGGATGATCCGTGTTGTATCTGTTGCCGTGGCTTCGCCCTGTAGCTGTAATGGTAGATCGTGCCCCTGCTCATCCAGCAGTCCCAGCGCCAGAGGGATATGGAAAGCTTGTTTAGCTGCCTGTGTCGGTGAAGCTGCACAGCTTTGCCTGATGTTGAGACGATATTGTTTTTGTGCTGCATCGTATTCATCACTAATGTGTAATTCCGGTGTGCCCGCCTGGCTGTACCAGTTTTTAAATTGCTTCAGATCCACACCATTGGCATCTTCCATCGCCTTGACGAAATCCTCTGTCGTCACGGCCTGACCATCATGGCGCTCAAAATACAGATCCGTGCCCTTGCGAAACCCCTCCCAGCCCAGCAGGTTACGGATCATACGGACCACCTCGGCGCCTTTGTTATAGACCGTGACAGTGTAAAAGTTACTGATTTCTATATAGTGATCGGGCCGTACCGGGTGGGCCATGGGACCAGTATCCTGCGGGAACTGGTGATTACGCAGGATGTCGACATCATCAATACGCTGTACGGGACGCGAATTTAAATCAGCGGAAAATTCCTGATCACGAAATACGGTAAAGCCTTCCTTGAGACTCAACTGAAACCAGTCACGACAGGTCACCCGGTTACCCGACCAGTTATGAAAATATTCATGACCAATGATGCTCTGGATTTTATAGTAGTCTTGATCCGTGGCGGTATCCGGACTGGCCAGCACACAGGAGGCATTAAAGATATTCAGCCCCTTGTTTTCCATGGCCCCCATATTGAAATCATTTACCGCGACGATCATAAAGATATCCAGATCATATTCCCGACCGTAGGTTTGTTCATCCCACAACATGGACTGTTTGAGGCTGTTCATGGCGTGCTCACACTTGTGATGGTTCTCCGCTTCGACATACACCCGTAGCATCACCTCACGACCACTCATGGTGGTAAAATAGTCTTCCCTATAGACCAGTTGCCCCGCCACTACCGCAAACAGGTAACTCGGCTTTAATGACGGGTCGTGCCATTTGGCAAAGTGCCGGCCATCATCCAGTTCACCCTGTTCGATCAAATTACCATTGGACAATAGCACCGGGTATTTTTGCTTGTCGGCTTGCAGGGTCACCGTATAGGAAGACATGACGTCTGGGCGATCGGGGAAGTAGGTGATACGCCGAAAGCCTTCGGCCTCGCATTGTGTACACAGCATCTTGCCCGAGTGATACAGACCTTCCAGTGCGGTATTGGCGGCAGGGTGAATACGTGTGGTGATGTTCAGTTCAAATTGATGCGGCACATCGGCTATCAACAATTGTTCTTTTTCCAGCACGTAAGCGGAGCTCGGCAGTGACCGGCCATCGATGGCCACGGCAATCAGCTCCAGTGCCTGTCCATCGAGGCGCAGGGCGGCCTTGTAGTCCTGACTGGCCGGGTTGCGGGTCAGCTTAAGAATAGAATGCACCAGAGTGGCATCATCATCCAGTTCAAATACCAGCTCCACGGCCTCGACCAGAAACTCGGGTACCTGATAGTCCTTTAGATAGATGGCGCCGGGTGTCGCCAATGTGTCTGGAGTAATGTCTGCCATGAAAACCTCTCGTCTTAATCGTAAATAAGTGCCTAGTGGTCACTACGTCGTCGGGTGCTCGACCCACGGTGCAGGCTTGCCTTGCCAAAACGTCTGTTGATCCGGTCTGCCAGTTCATCCAGCTGTTGCTGGCGCGGGTCTATGGTAGCAAATAGTTCCGCCTGTTCCTGCACTCGTTCATGTTCATGCAACAGATTGCTGACCCCCATGCCCAGCAACCTGACAGGCTGTGGCAGGGAACATTGTGCAAACAGAGATGATGCCGCCTGCCACAACACCTCCGTTGTCTGGCTGGGCTTGCTCAGGGTCACGGAACGCGACAGGGTTTTAAAATCGGCAAAGCGCAGCTTGAGCTGTATCGTGCGACCCAGTAGCTCGGCATGACGCAGCCGACTGGCCACCTGTTCTGTCAGGTCCATCAGACAGGCGTGCAGGGCCGACCGGTCACTAATGTCGCGTGCAAACGTGGTTTCATGGGAGATCGACTTGGCCTGGCGTTCAGGTACCACACTGCTGTTATCCCGCCCCTGGGCCAGCAACCAGAGTTGTTGGCCGTGTTTGCCAAAGTAGTCCAGCATGACGGCCTCGGGCAACTGTCGCACCTGTTTAATCGTCTGCACTCCCAGGCGCTCAAAGACCTGGTGTGTGGCCCTGCCAACGCCCCACAGGCGGCTCACGGGCAAAGGGTCGAGGAAGGCCTGAGTTTGCCCGGCTGGGACCACCACGAAACCATCGGGCTTATCGATATCCGAGGCGATTTTGGCGATAAACTTATTCTCTCCCACACCAACTGAGGCCATGAGACCGATTTCAGTCTTGATCTCCTGTTTAATACGGTGGGCAATTTGCTCGACGGAGCCATAAAGCCGCTGGCTGCCCTGCACATCGAGAAAGGCCTCGTCCAGTGACAGCGGCTCAATCAACGGCGTATAGCGGCCGAAAATCTCCCTGATTTGCTGAGAAAGCGCCACATAACGCGTCATGCGTACCGGCAGGCGAATCACCTGGGGACACAGGCGCAGGGCGCGGGACATGGGCATGGCACTGTGCAGACCGAACTCACGGGCCACGTAATTGGCAGCGGATACCACCCCCCTGGACTCGGGCGCGCCCCCGACAACAACGGGCTTGCCGCGCAACTCAGGCCGGTCCAGCTCCTCTACCGAGGCATAAAAGGCATCCATGTCGATGTGGATAATCATAATATGTCGTTTCGCCGCCGGTAGTCGCACACCCTGGCTAGCGATTCATTTTAAAACAACCCGATTCAAAATCTGTGAATTTATCTAATATCTAGCCACATACTCTCAATCTAACTGCGATATTGTCGATATTCTGAGCAAGTCACTCAGGAATGGATACGCCATGTATATTCCAAAACCAAATAGCGCCCTTTTAAATAAGGCCAAGGCCGAGGAGGAGCTGGAACAGCTTATCGGACAACCCTCTGCCCGGGAACAGCGTCCCTGCCCGAATTGCCAATTGCCCTGTGAGTCCAGTCTCCCCAGCCAGTGTGCTATCAGCTGCGACGCCAATTGTGTCAATGCCCCGCAGGCCCTGTCGAGCGAACCGGATAAACACCCCATCGAGCAACACGTGGTCAAAATCGTGTTTGAACTTTCCACCTTGCGATTGATGCAACCCTGCTGGTCCTGTGAGGGCCATCTTAATGGCCAGGGCGAGTTATGGAAACTGCCACAGGTCAGTTTCTATTCTGCCTCGGCACTGTACCCCAAGCTCCTGGCCGGCTATCTCACCAAACTCAAGAACAATAAACAATTGCATTACCCCTGGCAGGTCATCATGGTGGATTATGGCCAGACCTGGGGGCCAACCTACCAGCTCGAACCGGGTCTGAATCATGTTGATGAAGAGATTGTTCTGCCGTTGTTACAAGAGGATTTGCACAAAATATCGGACGGGCTGGCGGAACAGCTAAAGCAGGAAGCCCGGATCATGCTGGTCAATGTGCGGACCGGACAGTAAATGTAAGTAAACACTTCAGGCCGACCAGATAGCGCCGACCGTGTGGGACTAGTTCCAGGTGCTGTAGAAACCGTGATAGCGCAACACCTTGGTGACATAGTTGCGCGTTTCCGGATAGGGCGGGATCCCGGCATATTTCTTCACGGCCTTCTCACCGGCATTATAGGCGGCAATCGCATGCTGCATATTGTTACGGTACTTCACCAACAAGTAACGCAAATGGCGCACCCCGGCTTCAATATTCTGCTTGGGGTTATACAGGTCTCGAATTCCGTACTTGGCCGCCGTCTGGGGCATCAACTGCATCAGACCGGACGCACCCTTATGGGAGGTGGCATCGGGGTTGAAGTGGGATTCTGTATGAATCACAGCCTTTACCAGCGCCACATCCACACCATAGCGGTTTGAAGTGTGGCGGATCAGCTGCTCATAGTCCTCGATTTTCGGTGGACGACGGCGGTTATATTTATTTGCCGCCTGACGACCCATTCCCGTCACCTGGCGACTGGAACGAACCAGCTTATAACTCTTATCGGTTACGGGGCGATCGGTGATCATCCGACTGCCATCCGGTAGCTGGTAGAGAAAATAGCCTGGCTTGGCCTGGCAGATTGCTGGTAACAACACACCGACAAGGCCCACAACGGCGAGCATCCCCCTGATGTGTTGTGCTGAAAACTTATTATGTCCCATGTCGTTTTCCTGTTCCCTGATGAGCCTGTCGGGTTATACCCATACGGCTATCGGGTTATTTAGCACAATTTTTATGTGTGCTTATTTTCGCCGTTTAGTTCCTTGACCGCAAGAGGTAAACGTGTTCTTCAAGCATATTTATTCCACCTTGCTTAAACCTTGCATTTTGCTCAAGAATGTCCAGATTCTGTCGCAATTCAACGTCACAGGTATCGGATAGCAAGTTCCGTACCTCATCGGTCGAAACGGAAAACGGCGGCCCATCCATTTGCTGCTGTTCATAATAGAGTGTAACCAATAAACACTTCATCGGCCCCGCCACGAGGGATTTAAGCTGTCGAACGTAATCTGTACGCATATTTTCCGGCAGGGCAATCAGGGCGGCCCGGTCATATACTGCCGTTATCACACCGAGATCGGCTGAAGTCAGCTGAAAAAAATCCCCACATATAATTGTAATGGCCCCGCTACGCCAGATTTCAAAACCCTCCGTCAGTATCTTGTCGGCCACAAGCCCCTGCTCGTCAAAAAAAGCCGCCACCGCCAGGGGGCTCAACTCCACACCGATGACCTCATGG
>Ga0224506_10002126_pt1 | contig 13719 bp, 10 predicted proteins | sample SF_Jan12_sed_USG_2_FD_169108 | JGI IMG/M metagenome (GOLD analysis project Ga0224506, IMG submission 169108) | Sediment microbial communities from San Francisco Bay, California, United States - SF_Jan12_sed_USGS_8_1 | ecosystem: Environmental > Aquatic > Marine > Sediment | place: USA... | reverse complement strand
CGCCGACCGCCATGCGCTCGCTGTCCACTCCCAGCTCCTCGCCATGGTCCGCGAGCCACTGCACGACATCCCAGGCGTCATGCACCGCCGTCGGGAACCTGTATTCGGGCGCGAGCCGGTAGTCCACCGACAGCACGGCGCAGTGGGCCAGATGGCTCAGGTGGCGGCACAAGGCGTCATGGGTGTCGATGCTGCCGACCGTGAAGCCCCCGCCGTGGAAATAGACCAGCACGGGCAGCCTGTCATGCGTGGGTGCGTACAGGCGCACCGGCACCGCATGGCCATCGCGCACCGCGATGCGCAAGTCCTCGACCCGCGCCAGCTTGTGCGCGGCGATGTCCAGCACGCCGGCACCGGCCGCGTAGGCGGCGCGCGCCTGTTCGGGTGTCAGCGCGTGCAGGGGGACATGGCCGGCGCGCGCCATGCGGTCGAGCACATGGTGCATGGCCGGCGTCAGCAGGCTACGCGGGTTGCGTGGGTGATTCATGTGTGCACTGTCTTGTGCGCCCGCACGGACGCCATCCGCCTCAATTCACACGCAGACGCCTGCGCTGAAACACCACGACCATCAGCAAGACCAGCAGCGCCGGCAGGAACATCCATTCCTTGCTCGGGCGGTCGCTCTCCTTCTCGCCATGGACAATGGAAAACCCCTGTTCGATGCCCATCTTGTCTGCCGCGCTGCGGAAGCGGACCTGTTGCACCAGCCATTGTTCGCCACTCGGTGCGACGACCAGGCCGATGCGCTTGAGGCGTTCGGCCATGCTGCCCGCTTCGCCTAGCGACAAAAGCACCCCCTTGCGAACCTCGTTGCCCTCGATGCTCAGGCCCTCGACCCAGACGCGCTGGCTCGCGCCTGCCGGCGCCGACTCGATCACCTGCGCCAATTCGCTCGTCGGCACCTGCTGATAGGGGGGGTAGACCATGTCCCACCAGAAGCCCGGCCGAAAGAGCGTGAAGGTCACCAGCAGGAGCGCTGCCGTTTCCCACAGACGGGATCGCGCCATGAAGTAGCCCTGAGTGGCCGCGGCAAAGAGCAGCATGGCCAGCGTGGCGCTGGTCACGGTGATGACGAAGTGGCCGATGCCGTCGATGCCAATCATCAGCAGCTGCGTGTTGAAGATGAACAGCAAGGGCAGGATGGCCGTGCGCATGCTGTAGAAGAAGGCCGTGACCCCCGTCTTGATGGGGTCGGTGCGGGCGATGGCAGCCGCGGCGAAGGACGCCAGGCCGACCGGGGGCGTCACGTCGGCCATCAGGCCGAAGTAGAAGACGAACAGATGCACCGCAATCAAGGGCACGATCAGGCCGCTCTGGGCGCCCAGTTCGACGACGACCGGCGCCATCAGCGTGGAGACCACGATGTAATTGGCGGTGGTCGGCAAACCCATGCCCAGGATCAGGCTGATCACCGCCACCAGGCCCAGCATCAGGAGCAGGTTGCCGCCCGACAGCAGTTCGACCACTTCGGTCATCACGAGACCGATGCCTGTGAGCGAGACGGTGCCGACGATGATGCCGGCCGCTGCCGTGGCCACGCCAATGCCGATCATGTTGCGCGCACCGGCCACAAGACCGTCGACCAGATCCCGCCAGCCGGTCGCGAACTCGTGGGCCAGCATGTCGCCCTGCTTTCTGAACAAGGCCATCAGCGGCCTTTGTGTCAGCATCAGAAAAATCATGAACAGCGTCGCCCAGAACGCAGACAGGCCGGGAGACAGCTGTTCGACCATCAGGCACCAGATCAGAACGACCACCGGGAGGAGATAGTGCAGTCCGGCCTTGAGGGTCGGCGCGGTCTCGGGCAGCTCGAACACCTCGCTGTTCGGGTCGTCGATCAACAGCGCAGGCTGGCGCGCGCTGAACCAGACCAGACCGACATAGGCCAGCAGCACCAGCGCCGACAAGGGCCAGACGGCCGCGGGCCCCATGAGCGCTTTCACCCAACCTGTCAGCCAGGTCACCACCCCGGCCAGGATGAGCAGGCCGCTGACGGTGAGACCGAAGCCGACCAGCCGCTGAGTGCGGGTCGAATCGCTGCGGCGTGGCAGGCCCTGCATATTGGCCTTCAGGGCCTCCAGGTGCACGATGTAGAGCAGCGCAATGTAGGAGATCAAGGCCGGCAGGAAGGCATGCTTGATCACCTGGGTATAGGGAATGCCGACATATTCAACCATCAGGAAGGCCGCAGCCCCCATGACCGGGGGCATGAGCTGTCCGTTGACGGAGCTCGATACCTCGACTGCGCCAGCCTGATCGGGTCGGTATCCCACCCGCTTCATCAGCGGAATGGTGAAGGTGCCGGTGGTCACCACATTGGCGATGGATGAGCCGGAAATGATGCCGGTGGCCGCCGAGGAAAGCACCGCGGCCTTGGCCGGTCCGCCCCGCATGTGGCCCAGCAAGGCAAATGCAGCCTTGATGAAATAATTGCCAGCGCCCGCCTTGTCCAGCAGGGAGCCGAACAGCACGAACAGGAAGATGAAGCTGCTTGAAACACCCAGTGCCACGCCGAACACCCCTTCGGTGGTCAGCCACTGATGCGTCACCACCCGATTCATCGAGAAGCCACGGTGCGCGATCAGGTCCGGCATGAAGCGTCCGGCGAAGGTGTAGACAAGAAAGACCAGCGCCACCACCACCATGGGCAAGCCCAGAACCCGGCGCGTGGCCTCCAGCAGCAGGATGGCGCCGATGGTGCCCACCACCACGTCCTGCAGGATGGGCTGGCCTGGACGCGTCGCCAGCGCGTTGTAGAAGAAGAACAGATAGGCGGCGCAGAAAGCCGCCACAAGCGCAAGCAGCCAATCGACGGCCGGCACGCGATCCCGTCGCGAATTGCTGAATGCCGGGTAGGCCATGAAAGACAGAAATACCGAAAAGGCCAGATGGATGGCGCGCGACTCGGTGTCATTGAAGACGCCGACGCCGATCGAGAACGGCAAAGGCGACGCGATCCACAGCTGGAACAGCGACCACAGCAAGGCGATGCCGGTCAGCAGACGGGCCACCATGGGCCCGGGTTCCCGCGCGCCGATATCGGTCTCCCTGACAAGCTGCTCGGCGTCGACACCGGCGTTCTTCTGGCTCATGTGTGCTTCTCTCAAGGCGGATTTGCCCAGTCATGGGCATCACGAATCATGCCCCCGGGCGCGCCAGGATAAACGGACATCATTCCGCTGGCGTGCCGGGGAACCAGGTTTGAGCCCGGGCAGACCCGCTGCCCGGGTGCCGTGCTTACAGCCAGCCGCGTTCCTTGTAGTACTTGACGGCGCCCGGGTGCAGCGGAGCCGACAAGCCATCCTTGATCATCTTCTTCGGATCAAGCGCGCTGAAGGCCGGGTGGAGCTTCTTGAAGTCGTCGAAGTTCTCGAAGACGCTCTTGACCAGCGTGTAGACCGTCTCATCCGGCGTCTTCGTGGAGGTCACGAAGGTTGCCAGAACGCCGTAGGTCGCTGTCGGTTCGGCATGTCCCTTGTACAAGCCACCCGGAATCTCGGCCTTGGCATAGAAGGGGTTCTCGTTGACCAGCTTGTCGATGGCCGGACCGGTCAGCGGGACCAGCTTGGCGCCGCAGGTGGTCACCGGATCCTGGATGTTGGCCGAAGGATGACCCACGCCGTAGAAGAATCCATCAATCTTGTTGTCGCAGAGTGCGGCACCATGCTCGTCCGCCTTGAGCTCGGAGGCCAGCGCAAAGCTCGCCGTGCTCCATCCCATGGTCGAAAGCAGCTCCTCCATGGAGGCGCGCGTGCCCGAACCCGGGTTGCCGATATTGAAACGCTTGCCCTTGAGATCAGAGAACTGCGTGATGTTCGCTTCCTTGCGGGTCAGAACGGTGAAGGGCTCGGGGTGGATGGAAAAGACCGCGCGCAGTTCCGTGAATGCGCCGTCCTTTTCGAACACCTTCGAGCCCTTGGTTGCGTGATACTGCCAGTCGGACTGGGCCACGCCGAAGTCGAGTTCGCCAGCACGAATGGTGTTGATGTTGGTGACCGAACCGCCCGTGGACTCGACCGAGCAACGGATGCCGTGCTTGGCGCGATCCTTGTTGACCAGGCGACAAATCGCGCCGCCCGCCGCGTAGTAGACGCCGGTGACCCCGCCGGTGCCGATGGTCATGAACTTCTGCTGTGCCTGAACGGCGCCCGCAGGCATCAAGACTCCGGTGGAGACGGCAAGAACGGCGCCGATCACGGACTGCTTGCAAAACTTCTTCATGTTGACTCCTCACTCACGTTACAAAAAATGGTGACTTGTGCGCCGGCTTCGACTGCCAGCACCGCATCACCGGACCTCCAAACTCACGATCTGCCGGCCCCCTGGGCCAGGGCCGCATTGATGCTGAGCACCAGCTTGTCCACCAATTCATCGACATGGGCCTCGTTCATGATAAATGGCGGGGCCAGCAGGACATGGTCGCCGTGCCGGCCGTCCACCGTGCCGCCCATCGGATACACCATCATGCCATTGCGCATGGCCTCGGCCTTGATTTTTGCGTGCAATTTACGCGCTGGATCAAACCATTGCTTGGTGCCACGGTCCTCCACCAGTTCCACACCCCAGAACAGACCGCGCCCGCGGATGTCGCCGACATGGGGATGGTCGCCCAGCGCCTGCTGCAGGCGTTGCTGCAGATAGCCGCCACGCGAGCGCACCTGCGCCAGCAGATCGTCGCGCTGAATCACCTTTTGCACCGCCAGCGCGGCAGCACAGGCCACGGCATGGCCGAGGTAGGTGTGTCCGTGCTGAAACATGCCGCTGCCACCGGCATAGGTCTGGACCAGCTTTTCGCTCGCCAGCACCGCCCCGATGGGCTGGTAGCCGCCGCCCAGACCCTTGGCGATGGCCAAGAGATCCGGTGCGACGTTCTCCTGGCTGCATGCGTGCAAGGTCCCGGTGCGGCCCATGCCGCACATCACCTCATCAAGAATCAGCAAGATGCCGTGACGGTCGCAAAGTTCCCGCACGCCCTGGAAGTAGCCGGGCACGGGTGCGAGCACACCGGCGGTCGCACCGCCGACGGTTTCGGCGACAAAGGCGATGACATTTTCAGGCCCGAGCTTGTCGATCGCCTGCGCGAGTTCGTCCACCAGCCGCTGCCCGTACTGCTGCGGCGTTTCCGTCGGGCGCTGGTTTCGGTAGGGATAGCAGGCCGATACATGCTCGACGTCGATGAGCAGCGGCGCGAATTGGGCGCGCCGCCACTCATTGCCTCCGACGGCCAGCGCCCCCAGCGTGTTGCCGTGGTAGCTCTGCTTGCGGGCGATGAAATGCTTGCGCTGCGGCTGACCGATCTCGACAAAATACTGGCGAGCCATCTTGAGCGCAGCCTCCATCGCCTCGCTGCCGCCGCTGACGAAATAGACATGGCTCATGTCCGGCGGCGCACTGCGAACCAGGAAGTCGGCCAGTTCCTCAGCCGGCTCGGTGGTGAAGAAACTGGTGTGCGCGTAGGCCAGCCGATCGATCTGCTGGTGCATGGCTGCGATCACGTCCGGATGCCCGTGGCCGAGACAGGAAACCGCCGCGCCGCCGGATGCGTCAAGATAGCGCTTGCCGCTGTCGTCGATCAGGTAAGGCCCCTGCCCCCCGACCGCCCGTGGCGGCACGGTTTGCAGTTGGCGATGAAATACGCGGGTTTGCTTCAGATTCATGGTTTGCTCCGTCTCGGATGCTTCAGTCATTTCAATGCTGGGGCGGCAGCCGGTCCCAATAGGCCTGCATGCGCTTCAATCGTTTCTTGTTCTCGGCCAGTTGCCGCGCCACCGGGTCACCCCCGCGCACGGCGATGATCGCAACCAGGGCCTCGGCCATGGCGAGCACGCCGGTCATGGAGTGGAAGAAGGACGGTGAATCCGTCTCCAGCGCCAGCGTCTGCGAAGCGCACTGGCCCAAAGGCCCGAGCTCGGAATCCGTCAACGCCAGCACGCCGGCGCCCTGCTGCCGGGCCTGCAGGGCCAGGTCGACGGTCTGACGGGTATAGGGCGCGACGCTGACGACCACCAGCAGGTCGCCCCGCCCGAGGCGCCAGACCTGGTCGGCCACCGTGCCGGCCTGATTGGTCGCCAGGCTGGTGTGGGGAAGAATCAGCTGGCAGCTGTAGTGCAGCTGAAAGGCGATGCCGAAACTCGCACGCATGCCGAGAAACAGCACCGAGCGTGCCTTGAGCACGCTGTCGGCTGCACGCTCGATCGCAGCGACCGGGTTGTGCCGCAGGATGGACGCGATGTTGTGCGTCTGCGCTTCGGCCAGTTCGGCCAGTGTTCCTGCGGCCTGCCCCAAGGGCGAAGAGGAGCGCTTGCGGGCACGGAGTGAGAAGTTCTCGCCGGCCGTGCGAACCACCTCTTCACGCAGCGCATGACGCAACTCATCAAAGCCGCCATATCCCAGGGCACGCGCGAATCTCGTCATGGTCACAGGCAGCACGCCTGCCGCATGGGCGCTTTGTCGCATGGACTGCATGCTCAACTCGGTCGGATGCGCCACGACCCAGCGCGCGGCGCGTTGCAGTTCCGGACTCAGGTCGGCAATGCCCGCCTTGACACGGTCAGCCATGGAGATGATTTTTGACATGAAAGAATGTCAATGAAACGTTTGTTTCTTTAGATCCTATTTAATTCATTTGAATCATTCGACGGAAATGGTACACGATTGCGCCGGCGTGTAAAGCACCGGGGTTCGGCGCCCGATGATGGCAAGCCCGGGCAGTTCTGGGCTCGCGGTCAGGGGCGCGGGCGACGGCGGTGCTATATTTGTCCAAGATCTCGACCCGCACTTTCTTCCAGCCCTCGTCTGTACTCGCACCATGGCCCTCATCTACTACATCACCCAGGTTCAATTCGATTTCGGCGCCATCAGCCTGCTCAAGCAGGAATGTGAGCGCAGCGGCATCAGCCGCCCGCTGATCGTGACCGATGCCGGCGTCAAGGCCGCCGGCCTGTTGCAGAAGGCGCTCGACGCCCTGCCCGGCCTGCAACCCGCCGTCTTCGATCAGACCCCATCGAACCCGACCGAGGCTGCTGTGCGCGCCGCCGTGGCGGTCTACCAGGCCCAGGGCTGCGACGGCCTGATCGCCGTGGGCGGCGGCAGCGCGATCGACTGCGCCAAGGGCGTGGCAATTGCCGCCACCCACGAAGGCCCGCTCAAGACCTACGCCACCATTGAAGGCGGTTCGCCGAAGATCACCGAGCGCGTGGCGCCACTGATCGCCGTGCCGACAACGGCGGGCACCGGCAGCGAGGTAGCGCGAGGCGCCATCGTCATCGTCGACGACGGACGCAAGCTCGGCTTTCATTCCTGGCATCTGGTGCCCAAGGCCGCGATCTGCGACCCCGAGCTCACGCTGGGCCTGCCGCCCAAGCTGACCGCGGCCACCGGCATGGACGCCGTTGCGCACTGCATGGAAACCTTCATGGCGCCGGCGTTCAATCCGCCAGCCGACGGCATTGCGCTCGACGGCCTGCAACGGGCCTGGTCGCATATCGAACGCGCCACCAAGGATGGCAGCGACCGCGAAGCACGGCTGAACCTGATGAGTGCGTCCATGCAGGGGGCGATGGCCTTCCAGAAGGGGCTGGGCTGCGTGCACTCGCTGAGTCACAGCCTTGGCGGCGTTGATCCGCGTCTGCACCACGGCACGCTCAACGCCATGTTCCTGCCCGCCGTAATCAATTTCAATGCCGGTGCCGAATCCATTCAGCGCGAAAGCCGTCTGCGGCGCATGGCCCAGGCCATGAGCCTGGACTCGGCTGCAGACATCGGCGAGGCGATCCAGGACATGTGCGCCCGCCTTGGCCTGCCCAGCGGCCTGCGCGAGATGGGCGTGAGCGAAAGCCAGTTCGACTCGGTGATCACCGGCGCCCTGGCCGACCACTGCCACAAGACCAACCCCCGGCTGGCCTCGGTGGACGACTACCGCAACATGCTGCTGCAGTCGATGTAGCCCGTGGTCTGCAACGGCCTTTTCGAGTGCGTTACTTGAAAAGGCAGTTCTTGGCGAAGTCCGAAGCTTCCTGCATCGTCCAGTCGTTCTTGGGCTTTTCCTTCAGGTCGTCGCACCATTGCTGGCTGCCGACCTCGGGCGCGCAGCCTGTCAGCAGTCCCAGGGCCATCAGGAGGGGGAGCAGGATTTTCACAACTTTCGCCTTTCCGAGATTCAAATCAAAACCATATTGTCGCCTCACAAGGCCTGCACCCGGCGCATGTCGGGCTTGTCCAGCCAGGCCTCGAACTCCTCGGCCAGTTGTTGGCTGGCCTGCGTCGCCGTCTGCCAGGCCTTGACTCGCGCGGGCAGATCGTTGCCGAAATGCAGGAAGTCGCTGCGGTCTGGCAGCTTGCCCCCGGGCAGTCCCCTGACCCATTCAGGATCGGGCGCGAGCAGCACCATGTTGTCGAGCGCGCGCGTGGCGCGGTGACGCCAGCGCAGCGATTTGTCGAGCCAGCCTGGCACCACGGCCTGCTGGAAATGCGGGTACAACACCAGGCCCGCCGCCGTCGCGGTCGATGCACCCGCATAGTCCAGGTGCAGGTGGTAGTCGGTGATGCCACCGTCCCAGTAGGCGCCGGCGGGTGCGCCGGGTATGCGGTGCACCGCCTCGAGCACGAAGGGAATCGAGCAACTGGCCTGCAGTGCCGCCATGAAGTTGGCCTCGTTCAGGTCCAGCTGGCACGTGCGATAGTCGTTCGCAAGAAAAGGCAGGTCGGCTCCCGGCGTCGAAAACACCACGCGCTCAAGCCAGGCCCCGAGGGCCTTGCGATGCACCGCATTGCTGAGAAAGGCGCCCAGGTAGCCGATCGGCGTTCCGAGCGCATGCTCGCGGCGCAGCAGGTGGCGGCCGCGGGAGGTCATGAGGTGCAGCCGGTACCGGGGATGGGCCAGCAGCTCCTGCACCCGCCCGCCATAGAAATCCTGCAGGCTTTGCCCGAAACGCTCGCTCACCAGCGCAGGCGCAGGCCGCTTGTTGCCGGGCTTGAACTCGTAATGCTGGTGGATGTAGCGATCCTCGAGCAGCGCCAGCGCCGCGGCCGGATCGTCCAGGCAGGCGGTGGCCATGCGCCAGGCGCCGATCGAGGCACCGACCAGATCGACGGGTTGGCTACTCTGGGCCAGCCAGCGCCCGAAGATGAAACGATCGAGCGGCCCCAGGATCAGTCCCTTGGGTCCGCCAGCCGCCGCCGGGATGGTCCGGATGTCGCAGGCACGCAGGCCTTCGCGCTCCAGATGGGCCCGGGCTACGGGCCCGGCAAAGATGCGAAGCGCCTGCCTGCCCGACATCAGGCGCGCCGCGGCCAGTGGATCGGGTCCTGCTGCAGGACCATGTCGATGTCGAGTTTCAGGACTTCACCCACTTCGGCAGGAAATGACACGGTCAATTCCCTTTCGGCCAGCTTGGCCTCCTTGGCCCGCGCCCGCCAGGCAGCCAGGTGGATGATGCCGGCCATGGGTTCGTAGGCATTGTTCTCGAACGGCTCGCACTGGTGCTGCAAGGCATCGACGATCGTCGACGGAAACTGCCAGTTGCGCGCAAAACCGGCCCCCACCTGGGCATAGCAATAGCCGAATATCCGGTACTCGGCACGGTTGCGCTTGAGATCCAGCGCCGGCTCCTCCTTGTTGAGTTCCGCCATTTCAACGGGCATGCCGATGTGCATGATGAGCTCGCCGATGGCATGAATCAGGCCGCAGGTGAAGGCCATGCCCTGGTTCTGCTTGATGACGCCGGCCAGGGACCGTGAAATCTTGGCGACATCGAGGCTGTAGGCCCAGAACTTCTGCAGGTGGATGCCGGGCACGGCTTTGAGGGAGGCTGCGGTGGCTGCACTCGTGGCCATGTCGCGGATATGTGCCAGTGCCAGGATGGCGAGCGCCTCCGATACGCTGCCGACCTTGCCTTCGAGCATGAACTCGGACGAATTCGCCTTTTGCAGCAGACGCGTCGTCAAGGCCGGATCGGTGCTGATGAGCTGCGAGATGTTCTTGAGATCGGGGTCGTCGTGCATGAACTCGCTGAGCAACAGCGCGATGACCCTCGGGATGCTGGGCAACACGATCTCGGATGCCAGCAAGGCGCTCAACTCCATGTCGACAGACTCCCCTCGTAGTTCTCGATCTTCCCCGCCCCGGCCTGCTGCTTCATGATGGCTGCCCCGGTCTCAACGCTTGAGCTTGGCAAAAGCCGAAGCCATGGCCGACTGGGGCGCCGGGTCGTTGTGGCGCCGTGGCTGGCTGCGTCCGGCGCCCTCGAACTTGTTCTCACGCTGTGCATCGCGCCGTACGGCGGTCGCATCGAGCTTCATGCTCAGACTGATGCGCTTGCGCGCGACATCCACCTCCAGCACCTTCACCTTGACGATGTCGCCGGTCTTGACGACTTCGCGCGCATCGCTGACGAACTTGTTCGCGAGCTGGCTCACATGGACCAGCCCATCCTGGTGCACGCCCAGGTCGACGAAGGCGCCAAAGGCGGCCACGTTGCTGACCGTGCCTTCGAGCACCATGCCTTCCTGCAAGTCCTTGATGTCGTCGACGCCGTCATTGAAGCGCGCCACCTTGAAGTCAGGCCGCGGATCGCGTCCGGGCTTTTCCAGCTCGCCGAGGATGTCCTTGACGGTGATGACGCCGAAGCGCTCGTTGGCGAACAATTCGGGCTGCAGCGTCTTGAGCATCTCGGCGCGCCCCATCAGCTCGCCCACCGGCTTGCCAGTCTTCTCGATGATCTGCTCGACCACCGCGTAGGTTTCCGGGTGCACACCCGTCATGTCCAGCGGGTTGTCGCCGTCGCGGATGCGCAGAAAGCCCGCGCTCTGCTCGAAGGTCTTGGCGCCCAGACCGCTGACCTGGAGCAGGTCCTGCCGGCTGCGGAACGCGCCATTCGCCTCCCGCCAGCGCACCACGGCCTTGGCCACGGCCGCTGACAGGCCGGAGACGCGTGACAGCAGCGGCACGCTGGCCGTGTTGAGATCCACGCCGACCGAGTTCACGCAATCCTCCACCACCGTGTCGAGCATGCGCGCGAGTTCGCTCTGGTTGACGTCGTGCTGGTACTGGCCCACGCCAATGGACTTGGGGTCGATCTTGACCAGCTCGGCCAGCGGGTCCTGCAGGCGGCGCGCGATGCTGGCGGCGCCGCGCAGACTCACGTCCACATCCGGCATCTCCAGACTGGCGAACTCGCTGGCGGAATAGACCGAGGCACCAGCCTCGCTGACCACCACCTTGTCGATCTTGCGCTCGACCTTGGCGGCAAGCTTGATCAGGTCGGCCGCGAGCCGGTCGGTCTCCCGGCTGGCCGTGCCATTGCCGATGGCGATCAGATTCACGCCATGCTTCTCGACCAGCCGGCCCAGGGTGTGGAGCGAGCCGTCCCAGTCCTTGCGCGGTTCGTGCGGATAGACCGTCGAGGTGTCGACCAGCTTGCCCGTGGCGTCGACCACGGCGACCTTGACGCCGGTGCGGATGCCCGGGTCCAGGCCCATGACCACGCGCGGACCCGCAGGTGCTGCCAGCAGCAGATCGCGCAGGTTGTCGGCAAAGACCTTGATCGCCACCTTCTCTGCGTCTTCGCGCAAGCGGGTGAACAGATCGCGTTCGGTTGACAGGCTGAGCTTGACGCGCCAGGTCCAGGCGACGCACTTGCGCAGCAGGTCGTCGGCCGCACGACCCTGGTGGCGCCAGCCCAGATGCTGGGCAATCCTGCCTTCAGCCAGCGAGACCTTGCCCGGCTCGGGAGCCGTGGCCGTCTGCGCCTCGGGCAGCACCAGCTTGACGTCCAGAAATTCCTGGGCTCGGCCGCGAAAGACCGCCAGCGCACGGTGCGAAGGCACGCGGCCGATGGGTTCGTCGTAATCGAAATAGTCGCGGAACTTGGCCACGTCGGCATGGTTTTCATCCTTGCCCGAAGCCAGCTTGCTCTTGAACAGGCCTTCCTGCCACAGCCATTCGCGCAACGGCTGCACCAGCGTCGCATCTTCGGCCCAGCGTTCGGACAGGATGTCGCGCACGCCGTCGAGCACCGCCGCCACGGTGGTGAAATCGTCGCCCGCTTCGGTCTTTTGCGGCAGCACAAAGGCCTGGGCCTCGGCGGCAGGATCGAGCGTCGGATCGGCCCACAGCCGGTCTGCCAGTGGCTCGATGCCCGCCTCACGGGCGATCTGGCCCTTGGTCCGGCGCTTGGGCTTGTAGGGCAGATACAGGTCTTCGAGCTCCTGCTTGGTCGGTGCGGTTTCGATGGCTGCGCGCAGCTCGGGGCTGAGCTTGCCCTGCTCCTCGATGCTCTTGAGCACGGCGGCTCGGCGCTCCTCGAGTTCACGCAGATACGACAGCCTGACTTCGAGTTCGCGCAACTGCGAATCGTCCAGCCCCTCTGTGACTTCCTTGCGATAGCGGGCGATGAAAGGCACGGTGCTGCCCGCGTCCAACAAGGCCACGGCGGCCTCGACCTGTTGCTCCCGAACCCGGATTTCCTGCGCGATCTGCGCGATGATTTTTTTCATGAACCTGTAACAAACCGTGAGCCGCCAAGGGCTCTTCTGAACATAGCTGAGGAGTGTGCCACAGCGGATTTGTCAGACAAACGCCTACACAAGTTTCAGACATTTCCCGACTTCAGTTTTGGGTGACGACATCCACGATGGCCCGACGAACCGGCGAAGGCCGGTTCGCAACCTGCATCCCCTGCAACACCATCAAAAGGATATCACCATGAACTCCATCGGCGCCGACAAGCAGCCCATTTCCCCCGATCTGCACGACGCAAAAACCACCATCGGTCCACGCCGTCACGGCGCGCCCCAGCTGCCACGTGCGGTGGAACAACTCCCGTTCACGATCAGCCTGGTCCGCAACGAAGAACAGATGAAGAAGGCGGTGGAGATCCGGCACAGCGCCTATGCCCGCCACCTGCCGGACTTCGCCAGGACCCTGCTGGCGCCCGAGCCGACCGACTTCGAGGCCGGTGTGTTCGTCTTTCTTGCCACAGCCAAGGAAGACGGCAGCCCCTTGGGCACCATCCGGTTGCAGACCAATACCTACAAGCCTTTGCTGCTCGAACAGTCGGTCGACCTTCCCGCGCACCTGCAAGGCCACAGCCTGGCCGAGGCCACGCGTCTGGGGGTCACCCCGGGCGCCATCGGGCGACTGGTCAAGACCGCGCTGTTCAAGAGCTTCTTCGACTTCTGCATCCAGCATGAAATCGAATGGATGGTCATGGCCGCACGCTCGCCGCTGGACAAGGTCTACGAACGTCTGATGTTCAGCGATGTCTTCCCCGAAGCGGGCTTCGTGCCGCTGCGCCACGCCTCCAACCTGCCCCATCGCATCATGGCCTTGCGGGTGGCGGCGGTCGACGCGATGTGGCGCGAGGCCGCGCACCCCCTGCACGGCTTCTTCTTTGGCACACAGCATCCGGACATCGACCGCGCGGAAGACGTCATCGACAACCCGCTGCACAGCCTGGGCGCGACTGCGGGCCACGGGCCTGCGTCGGCGCCGGTGCGATAGCACGGCGCGGGCAGGGTCGGCAGCGCCGTCCCTGCCCCGCGTTCGGATTGCCTCAGGCTGACGCGCGCAGGGCGCGGCGCAACTCCTCGCCGAGTTCGGGCTTGTGCGCAAACGGATCGCTCGGATTGCGCGCGAGCAGGATGTCCTCCATCCGCGTCTGCACCGAGCCGATGGCCTTGGGATGGCTGTAGATGTAGAACTGCCGATTCGTCACTGCG
>Ga0224506_10002125_pt1 | contig 13727 bp, 12 predicted proteins | sample SF_Jan12_sed_USG_2_FD_169108 | JGI IMG/M metagenome (GOLD analysis project Ga0224506, IMG submission 169108) | Sediment microbial communities from San Francisco Bay, California, United States - SF_Jan12_sed_USGS_8_1 | ecosystem: Environmental > Aquatic > Marine > Sediment | place: USA... | reverse complement strand
AGATCCATTCATCGCCACAACAAAACACTGGAGAGACCCCGAGACCATGAGTGACGAATCACCCACAGAAGGCCGACGAGTCGGCGTTCATCCGCTCATCGTAATTTTTGGAGTCATTTTCGGGCTCTGGTTGTTTATCACCCTCATTATTCCCAAATCCAAAAATATTCCCACTCATGGGCCTGGTGCGCAACTCAATGCCGTTGCGCCCTTACCCGAAATGGTCTCTAGTGATCTCATCCCCAGCTTTTCTGTCACGGGAACGATAGTTGGCATGAATGCCATGACCATTTTAGTCCCTCCGGCGACCACGGACAGCCAAATCATTGCCTTGCTTCAGTCATTTCAAAAAGGCCGGATCAACGAATCCCTCGAAGGGCTCCTCCCGGCCACGACGCCGGATGATCAGCTAGGACCGTTTGCGATTGCTGATATGTATATTTTTTCTGAAGAACACTATGCCAACGTGGAATCGGCCAAAGCGCTGAGTCGTGGAGCCCATGCTCCAGGGGAGTTCTACCCCAGTTCCATTCCGTATGAAGTGGCCATGGAGAAAGTCCGGGGCCATTATGTCGTGGATTTGTATAACAAGACGAATCCGGAGCAGGCCTCTCTTGGATTTGGCGAGGACGCGACGGGGGTCTATTCCAAACGTTACCAGCGCGTCTTTTAAAGGCAGGAAGAAAAAATTGACTCGATGCCTAGGCTCCTTCGAGCCACGAAATAGGATTGAGCCTGCCAGCGTGTCAAAGCCCCACCTGGTCTTTCATCAATTGTCGAAGTGTCACTTTTTCAGCCCGCATCCATTGCTCGAGCAAAGAAAAAAGATGCCCAAAGGTATCGCCCTCAAAGGGGCCAATCATCACATCCAACCGTTCACTCAACTGCCCGTCGGAATCCACAATTTCTAATTTTTGATCCGCAATCGCCCGCACGAGTAATTGATTACACCGCATTTGCTGACCCACCGATCCTCCGGAAATTTCCAAAATGGTGTGTTTCAGAAAATCCAACTCGTGTTCGATGGAAACCTTGATCCTCACACCCTGTGCCGTAGCCCAATTGGGGCGTTGCACAGAATAATCATAGGAAAAGGCCGGTTCTCGTGGTTCACGAAAGGGGCCCATCACATTTAACACGATTAAATCAGATGGCATGGCTCTTCGTATTTTCCTATCAAGAAGTAGGCATGGAGGTCGACACAGGAGAACCCATCTGATTTGTCGACCTCTGCTTTGAGGCAATTTGGATTAAACCGCCGGCGCCAGTCCCCTCCATGGGTCCCGACCAAGCTTGTAACCCATCCTTGATGTGATACACATTGCCGAATTCATGGCGACTCAAAAAATCACAGGCTAACCGGCTTCGATCACCACCGGCACAATAGACAAATATTTTTTCTACCGAGGAAGACACTTCTGTTTGGTAGCGCATTTCTAAGTCTTCAACGGGAATAAGCGTAGCCCCGGGAATATGTTGCTTGCCAAATTCGCTGTTCGTACGCACATCGAGCCACAACACTTGGGGATCGGGGAAATCAGCCGAAAAATATTCTCCCGCCTCTTTCGCAGAAATTTCATGATACAACCGGCCGGCTCGAATTAATTGATTGGATACGGGCTTTCCTTGAGCCAGAAGGGCCGTTTGGATACGCAATGGCTCAACTAAAGCTTCCATTTGTGGGGAAATGGACTTCAGTTTTTGCTCCAAATAATACCGTTCTCTTTTGACGAGAGAGAGTTCTTGTCGTACACGCCACACCATCCACAGCGCCACTATCGCGAGGAGAAAACTGGCACTACTCACGATGAGTCCTGATCCACTCATTGTAAATATTTAATTAATGAGATGAAAAACCACGGACGACGAGAAAAAGTCCAGCGGAACTAGCATTGGTCGGGGCGAGAGGATTTGAACCTCCGACCCCCGCGTCCCGAACGCGGTGCGCTACCGGTCTGCGCTACGCCCCGATCACTACCGACCCATTTTGATAGGGTTACAGAGACGTCACCGCCAACCCATGGGCTGCACCCACTGCTTGGCAGGTCAATTGGCCATTTAACACGCTCACGCCCTTTCGCAAACCTGGACTGGCGCTGATGGCCTTCTCTACCCCCCTTTCAACCAGCTCGACTATAAAAGGTAGCGTGGCGTTGGTCAAGGCAAATGTCGACGTATAGGGCACAATACCGGGAATATTCCCAACGCCGTAATGAAGCACCCCGTCAATAACCGCTATGGGATCTGAATGGGTGGTCGGACGGGTGGTCTCCGCGCAACCACCCTGATCAACCGAGACATCGACGATCACCGAGCCAGGCTTCATCTCCGACACCATGTCTCGGGTAATGACTCGTGGGGTACGAGCCGCGGGAAGATACACGGCCCCAATGACCAGATCAGCCTGCCTCAGATACTGCTGAATCATGCCCTTGCTCGAAGCCATTGTGACAATACGGTTTTGATAGAGGGCATCCAGCTCCCGCAATTGCCTGAGATCCAAACTCAAAACCGTCACCCTTGCCCCCATGCCAACGGCAATGGCGATCGCCGAGGCCCCGACAACTCCCGAACCAAGAACAACGACTTCAGCTGGGGCCACACCGGGTACGCCTCCAAGTAATACACCCGATCCACCTTGTAATTTTTCCAAAAAATGAGCACCAATTTGTACGGACATGCGACCGGCTATTTCGCTCATGGGACGCAAGAGAGGAAATTGACCCTGATGATCTTCTGTCGTTTCATAGGCAATGGCCGTGCATCCGCTCTTCAAAAGGCTTTCCGTCAGAGCCTTCGAGGCGGCTAAATGCAAATAGGTAAACAACACATGCTCTTTCCTCAACAACACCCATTCCTCAGGTTGGGGTTCCTTCACTTTCAGGATCAGTTCCGCTTCTCCAAAGATATCTTGCGCCAATGGCAATAACACAGCCCCGGATTGCAGATAAGCCTGATCCTCAAATCCACTCCCCTCCCCGGCTCCCTGTTGGACCACCACACGATGCCCGCGATCACAAAGTGTCTTGACACCATGAGGCGTAAGGGCCACCCGGAATTCATGATCTTTGATTTCTGCCGGAACGCCAATCACCATGGACAAACTCCTTTAATGGTTTTCAGATAATTAATACCCGAGGTCAGATCCAGCAAAGGCTTCTTGCTGGAATGGCAAGCCCCACGATTGAGGCTCTTGGGCCTGACTGCCGATATCTCCTAGACAGCTTCAAGAAACCTCAGGTAGACTTGCCAAGTTCTTTATCGGAATTTTTTTGAAAATGATCAACGTAATTAGTCCATTATGAGCAAATTTACCCATCATATTTTTGTTTGTCTTAACGAACGACCCAAGGGAGACCCCAGAGGCTGTTGTGCGGCATTGGGTTCGGTTGGCCTGCATGCGTTTTTCAAAAAAGAAGTGGAACGTTTAGGCTTAAAAGGGATCGTCCGAGCCAATAAAGCCGGTTGTTTGGACCAATGTGAATATGGACCCAGCGTGGTCATTTACCCCGAAGGTGTGTGGTATTGGGTTGGAAAAGAGGCAGACGTCACAGAAATCATGGAACGCCATATTGGTAAAGGGGAAATTGTGGACCGTCTGCTCATGCCTGGCAAAAATGGCTCACTTCCAATGGTCCAATCTTAAAACCTCCCCAACGGTATTTCCAAACACCGCCTTTGATGTTCCCCATTCCTTCACTACTCATGTCAAAAAAGGACCACGATCTCTGAAATGGGAAATGAAGCCAAATGGCAAGCCAATCTGGACAAAGTAGCGTATTTGAAAACTTTTCCCGGATGGCTCCCAGCATGGGATCAGGGCGTCGGTTCGACCATCGAACAGGTCCTTCCCATTCCTGAGCACACAGGTCATTGTGTGGTGGTGCTCTCTCAAGGTAAATTTATTGTCACGCCCCAGGCGCATACCGAACCGCAAATGGTGACGGCCGGCCTTTTAACCGCCAGACCGCAACTCGAACCAGCGCATTCGCAAGCCTTTCAACACTACGATCATTTAACACAGTTAGACCAAGAAGCAGGGCGAATCGCCCGCTTGGAAAACATCATCAATGCCATTGATAATAATCTCGAACGCATCCCGGAACTCAAAGCCCGTATTAAGGCATTAGTCAGTCAGTGGGATAACGAAAGTCAGTGCTCACCATGAATATGTTTGAAATGTTTTCTCAAGCCCTATTTGAAGGAGTCAGCCCGATGATGGTAACAAGAGACCACTTGCTCAGGAACCCCGATCGTTGCACCCATAATGCAATTTGTGTCCCCGTCTGTCCAACTGGGGCGTGGCTCTCAACGCCTCCCTATAAATTTGATTCTTCACGATGCTTAGAATCCTGCCGTCTCTGCTTAGATGCGTGCCCAACTCAAGCCATTTATGGGGTCTTCCGGAAAGGTGAAAAACTTCTCAGCCCCAAACAAGGGTAAGTTAAACAATTCGTTTTCGCCAATATCCCCAATAGGCTGTCCCGACAACACCACACCCTCCAGTCAGCCCCGTCGCGGCAACAATTCCGTACACGTCCCGGCGTGCGATCTTGACCGATTGATCGGACTGTAACACCTGTTCAGAAACAGACAAGGCTTGTAAGGTTCGAATCCCAATGAGCAGTGGCCACATACAGGCCAATCGTACACGAATTTCCAGGCGAGGAATTGCCATGGTGTATCGCCAACCCTGGTCCAGGTGATCGCGCGCTTCTTGAATCAATTGTCGAAACAACGGGCGAAACGTTTGAGACGACGATGGATCGAGAAGTTGCTCGGGGGAAAGATTGACTTGCTTAAGCAAGAGGTCGGGGATATAACACCGCCCCTGTTTTAAGTCTTGTGATAAATCCCGAAGAATGTTCACCATTTGGAGACCCTTCCCATAACGAATCCCAAGCGGAATCATCGTTGCCTGATCCCAACGCCTCATTCCGGGAATATGGGCACACATCATCTTTGTCCAGAATTCTCCCACACACCCAGCGACTGAATACGTGTAATATTCGAAATCCTGAACGGTGGGTAAGGCACGAACTTGACGTCCACTGGCCTGAGAAAATTGCTGCAAGTCAAATTCCATGCCGCCAATGAGGACAGAAACCACTTGGGCAATATGTGCACGATCGACAGGATTACACTTCAGGTACAGCCGAAAACACGACTCAAGCTTTTCGATTAATCGTCGTTCGTCAGGATTGGCCTGTTTGGCAATCACCTGTTCTTGGATTTTTTTAATTCGGGTCCATTCGGGATCATCCTGGCCTAATTGTCGCTTTAATTCCTGCAGGCATTCCAACCGAACTGGATCATCCAATTCACCCGTGTCAGCAATGGTGTCGGCGGCACGAGCCAACAAATAAGCCAAACCTATTTGAGTACGAACGGCCTGAGGCAAAATGGCGAGGGTCAGATAAAAAGAACGGGAAACGCGCTTGAGCACATCGCCCAACAGCACCCGATCAGAGGAAGATAAGGTCATGGGTTAGGGAACGATGAGACGACCCTCCATCCCCTCCTCACGATGGCTAGGGAAAAAGAGCAATTGCTTGTCACAATAAAAAGGGTAAATTCCCGGTTCAGACAGGGTCAAAACATGCCGTTGAGTCTCCCCACTTGAAATATCAGCTTCCAAAATACGCACCCCTTGGGGATTCTCTAATAAAAAATTATGCGGAACGAGGAAGGACTGGTTGCGTAAAATCAAGGCCATTGGTTGACCTTTTTCAATCGTCAACTCCGCAGGACTGAATACATAACTTTCCATATCAATAACCATTTCTGGCGGATTGGCTCCTGACATTTGAGGAATCGCTTCCTCTGCGGTAGCGACAGGCAGCCCCGGCCAGAAGATCATAACCCAAGCAAGAAACACCACCAATCGTGTATAATAATCGAGACGCACGAAGATGGTATTTTTGATGCTTTTCATATCCCTATGATAACGTTATTTTTGGGAATGGTCATCTGCCTTCTCCTCTTGACTCCCAACTCCGAGGTGTTATCTTTCTAACTGTGAAAACATCGCATGCCAGATGTCTGCGTGGCAGATCCAAGGATCATTTTCATTCATGTATTTTCATGAATTGCTTCATTCACCAACTGGTGCAACCATATAAGGGAGATTCACGATGAAAAAGCTTAAAGGGATTGGGTTGTTGCTCCTTGCCAATATCCTAATCTTTATTACCCTTTCGATTTCTTTTACGGTGTTATCCGAATTCGTGCTGCCCGCGTTCGGCATTGATCTACGCGGTGCCATTGCGCAGCAGGATTTGTTGTGGGCTTTTGTCTTGGGATTTGGTGGGGCGTTTCTGAGCTTGGCTTTCTCCAAGCAAATGGCCAGAGCTTTTATTGACTGTACTCAGATCACCGAACCTCGGACACGGGCCGAGGTAATGATTTATGAAACCGTTCAAAAGATTTCGGAAAAATTAAACATCACCATGCCGGAAGTCTGGATTTATGACTCTCCAGACCCTAACGCGTTTGCCACCGGCCCCTCAAAGAATAATTCGATGGTGGCCGTCTCAACTGGCCTCATGAATACCCTAAATGAAGGCGAAGTCAGAGCGGTGCTCGCTCATGAAATGGGCCATGTCTACAACGGAGACATGTTTACCACCACAGTTCTGGCTGGATTGATGAATACCTTTGTGTATTTTATTAGTCGGTGGGTATCTCGACATATGGCAGAACGCAATGCGGCATTAGGCTTTGTATCCTATATTTTCCTGCAAATCGTGCTTTCCTTCCTTGCCATGATTCCCATTAGTTGGTGGTCACGTCGCCGGGAATTTTCCGCTGATCGCTTTGCGGCAAATACGGTTGGGAAAGAGCATATGATTTCTGCCCTAGAGGGCATTGACCGGTGGGTACAACGAACGCAATTTGAATACGGTTCACAAGATGCCTTGGCCACCATGAAGATTTCCGGGCAATCCCGAAGCTTCATGCAGCTCTTTTCGACGCATCCACCTATCGAAGATCGCGTTGCCGCCTTGCGCCAACTCTAACCCTCCTCCTCCATAACAGGCTAAAAAAGGACTTGGCTCAACCAAGTCCTTTTTTTTTAAAAAGCATGGCCCCTCCCATAACATGGAAACCATTCGCCATTTCATCTGAAAATGGTTTTTCCGGATTGATTTCACCCTCTCTTGCTTCTCCCGAATAAATCCTGTGCGAATTGCAATAAATCGCTAAGAGCGTTCTCGCACAGAATTTCTCTTTCTTGGCGGACCGTCCACTTAAGGCTACCCAGCCAGGGCCATACAACATATTGGTTATTCAACAGATTCTCAGATACCACTGCTCACCGAAAGGCAACCACATGCTGGCTCATTAATTGCCTTCTCTACATTTCTTGAAATGTCAAATAGGAAACAGGTGTCGATTCAAAACTTTTCCTACAAGCCTTCAACATTAACAACCAGAAGTACACAGTGGATGAACCCACGGTTCCACTGCACTCCTGCGACATGAACTTTTAATGCAAAGGCTTCGATCAATTCGATCCCACTTCAATTAACCAAGGACCACAATGACGATTCAAGATACAGTCACAACCACAATAAAACCTAAAAACGGGGTGCAGGGACTCAAGCATTGGCGATACGACCTCATGGCAGGATTGCAGGTCTCGCTCGTAGGCCTTCCGCTCTCACTGGGTATTGCCATTGCCTCCGGAGCTCCTCCTGTTGCGGGTCTCATCTCAGCCATCATTGCAGGACTGGTTTTCCCCTTCCTTGGTGGAGCCTATGTCACCATCAGCGGCCCAGCAGCTGGTCTCGCTCCGGCCTTGTTAGCCGGAGCTCTCACGCTTGGCCATGGAGATTTGGCTGTGGGGTACCCGCTTTTGCTGGTGGCAATCTGTCTAACGGGCTTCGTACAAGTTATCTTGAGCCTCATGCGTGCCGGGAAATTTGCCATGTATTTTCCTATCTCGGTGGTCGAAGGCATGCTTATGGCCATTGGGATCATGATCATCGTAAAACAAATCCCGTCTTTGATGGGCAGTCTCGCCCCTCCTGTTAAATCTATTCCGGGTGCCGTCCTCAACATTCCCCAAAATATTCAAGCCATGAATCCGGAAATTTTTCTCATTGGTGCCCTCTCCTTAACCCTCCTCTTCTTTCTCTCCAAGAGGAAAGAACGGTGGGCCAACATTATTCCAGCCCCACTGCTGGTCGTTGGATTAGGCATCCTAGCCGGGGGGCTGCTTCAAATTCCAAATGAATACTTAATCAAGGTGCCGTATGATATTTTGGAACAGGGAATTCGTCTACCGGCGTTTTGGGAGGCCTGGCAACAGCAGGATTTATGGGTCGGTCTTTTCCTCGTCGTTGTCACCCTGACCCTCATTGATGGGACCGAATCCCTTGCTACGATTGCGGCTATCGATAAAATCGACCCCTTCCATAGAAAATCTGATCCCAACGTCACATTGCGGGCCATGGGCGTCTCCAATATGCTCTCCAGCTTAGCTGGCGGCCTGACGATTATCCCAGGCGGCGTAAAAAGCTCAACCAACATTCAAGCCGGAGGACGCACCCTCTGGGCAAATTTTTACTATGCCATCTTCCTGGCGATTTTCTTATGGTGGGGCACCGGGCTGATTAACCGAATTCCACTAGCCGTGCTCGCTGCCATGCTCATCTATGTGGGGTGGCGTCTGTGTGAACCGCTCATTTTCCGAAAAATTCTCGAAATAGGCAGGGAACAATTGTTGATTTGTCTTGTCACGATCATCGTCACCTTGTCCACATCGGATTTGTTGCTCGGGGTGGGCATCGGCATCCTGACCAAGATCATCGTTCTCAGCTTTCTTTCAGTCCAAGATGTTCTCAACGAAGTCCGAACGGGCCAGATCATCAAGAAACCCTTCTCAACGATACTGTACGAGGCATTCGAAGAATTATTCACCAATCCCGTCATCCGGATAGGAGACGGCCGCGGGTCACGGGAACGTTACAGCGTGAAGCTGGCTGCCAACAATATGATTCCGGGGACAGCTGGAACCACAAAAGACACGTATAAAATTTACCTGTCTTCGGTTACCTGTATGAATCTCGTCAAACTCGACAAGACACTGAGCAAACTCGCGACTCCCCCAAACCCTGACTCCAACTTCATGATCATTGTCCTCGGCCGCATTATCGATCATACCTCGATGGAATACTTACATCATTTCCGGGACCAATGTATCCAAGCCGGGCATACCTGCGCTCTCGTTGGCATGGAGGACTTTCAAGCCCTGTCAAAGCATGTCCTGGCATTTCATTTGATGAAACGCCCATTACAAATCATAGAATGAGACAAAAAATACAAAAAGACGCCGGCAATAATAGAATTCCTCGGTAACCACCTGTACAGAAAAGTGACATGAAAAGGAGTTCAGCTCATGCAAGCTAGTATATTCGTGACAGATGATGAATCTGCAATTCGCAATGCCATTGTCAAACGCCTTTCCAAGCGCCAGCATCGAGTTCGCGGATTTCAATCGGGTCAAGAATTGTTGACTGCCTTAGAGCAGGAGCAACCCGATCTCATTTTGCTTGACCTCAGAATGCCTGGCATGTCGGGAATCGATGTTCTGAAACACCTGCGGACGAAGGCTCCTGATGCAGTGGTCATTATTCTCACGGCATATGGCACGGTTGAAGATGCGGTCGAAGCCATGAAACTCGATGCCTATGACTTTCTCATTAAGACGGTCGACTTACAGAGCGTAGACCCCGTCGTCGATCGAGCCATCGAGTATCTCGCACTTCGACGCCGAGTTGCAGATGAAGCTGCGCATGATGCTGCACCCTATGCCTGGTCCGGACTTGTAGCCAGTAGCGCTGCGATGACTGATCTCCTCAACCGTCTACGTCAGGTTGCGCAGGAACCCACGATGCCAATGCTCTTGACAGGTGAAATGGGGACAGGCAAAGAATATCTGGCCAAAGTCATTCACCACAATAGTGTTGGCAGCAAGGGCTCATTCGTCGGCATCAATTGCACCGCCCTTTCACCAGAACAGTTTACACGGGAGATGTTTGGTTACGAACGAGGGGCGCTTGATGGGATAGGCGAGCACAAACGTGGATTCCTCGAGCGAGCAGAAACAGGCACGGTCTTTCTGGACGAAATCGGGAACCTAGATTCGGCCACACAGAGTCACCTGCTACATGTGCTTCAGGATCGATCCTTCCGCCGCATCGGCGGAACGGAAGACAGAGCCATGAATGTCCGTATCATTGTTGCCACCAACCACAATCTTCAGGAAGAGGTCTCCCAAGGAAGATTCCGGGAGGACCTTTTCCTTCACCTTACTGCGTCAACCGTTATCGTTCCTCCTCTTCGCAACCGACTGGAAGATATCCTCCCTCTCACAAAACAATTCATGGTGAAATTTGGGGTGAAATTTGGCAAGGAAGGGATTGAAATTGATGCAGACACCATTGCCAGCCTGAAGCAATATCCCTTCCCTGGGAATGTGCGCGAGCTACAAAATGTCATTGAACGCGCCATGATGCTATGTAAAGGCAAAATCTTACGCGCAAGCGATCTCGCATGTGGCTCAGCCGCTTCTACGTCAGAAAGACTGGCCTTGCCTGCTCTTTCAACCATCACGGCATAGAGGCACTGAGTTCCAGGCGACTGAGTGCGCCCACAGAAGGGTGGCGGATTTCTGCGGGCCGCGACTTACCACTCCGGCGGTAAACACATCATGCAGAAAAATGACTTGCGTGCAAGCAGTCGCCAGAATTTCGACAGATTGTGTACCAAAGCTGGAAAAGAATTAATTCAGGCTAGGAACAGATTGCGCTTCTAAAAATACAGGAGGGATTCCAGGGAGACCATGCGCCTTCAAGACTGGAAGAAGCGCATCAGGAGGTCGAACAAGGGCAACTGGTATACCGAGTTGTTGAAAATGATGAAGTCCATAACCACAGAGCACCAGGCCAACCGCATCAACAGACTCCGCGTCGGAAAAATCAATCACCACTTGTCGTTTATTGAACTTCGTAGCCCGCTCAGTAGCTTCTTCAAGCATGTCACCCAAAGTCCGATCCACAACCCCAAACAGTCGAACAATAATGGCATGGGGCAACACTTGAAACCCCCAACGCATGACATGTTCACCATTTAACATTCTGGTGTTCTCCAAATTCTATGAAAAAAGGAGCCACTTGAATAGCGCTATCCAAGCAGCCCCCATCTATATAAGGATATGAAAGGAATATATGCTCTAACTCTAGGCATCTCCAACCGTCTTTCCAACCCACCGAAATGACTAGAAAGAAACAATGAATCTTGATCATTTTGGTGGGCAAACATCTCTTGATTTCATTCCATGCTCAACACCGACAGAATTGAGAAACGTAAATAATGATGCATTCTAATTCTTTTCGGCTTGGAACATATGCATCCAAACGCTCAAAGCAATGAAGAGGAGTAGGGCGACCACTGTTCATGACAAAAAAATGGCCAAGGGCCGGTCAACCGAAATCAACCTTCCCTTGGCCACACACAGGAGGATGTGCGTTCAACCCCTAGCCTAAGGTTTACTGATAACCATTTCTATTCACCAAAAGAGGTACAAGAATTCATCCGATCCTTATCACACACAAAACCTTCAGAGAAGAAGCGAATCTATCTGGGCTTGAATCACGGACTTGCTGGCCAATATTTCATCCATCGCTCCTTCAGGAATGTGAAGATCAGCCGTAACTGGAAGGCCTCGAAGGATTGGTTCAGACATGACCAATGAACCGAGATGGTAGGTTGCCAAGTGTTTGGCCAAACAAGTGAGCGGCGCACCTTTAGAGGGATGTGTCGCCAGATGATAAGAGTAATGTTGGTGAAGGTTAATCGCTTCTTTGACCACACGAGGGAGATGCCAGGCCTCGCCCAATTGCCTCCCCACTTCAACATATGATTGCTCCACGAGGACATCCATGGCTGACCACGGAAGCAGGGCGACCGTTGCGGGACGACAAAGGTTGACCGTATGAACCACTAAAAGTTTCCCAATTCCATGCAATAATCCACAGAGAAACGCCATGTCCCCATTTTTGCCAATCATGCCAGCCAAAGTTTTGGCATAAAAGGCGGTAGCAATAGCATGAGCCCACAAGCCCCTCACTTCCCGTTCATACCCATGGTCATTAAACACCCCATCTTGCACCGCTAAGGCAAATGCCAGCCCGGCCACGGAATTGAGGCCAAGCCAGGCAATGGCCTGCGATAAGCACTCAATTTCGCGATGAGTGGCGAAGGCTGCTGAATTTGTCAATTTGAAAATTTTGGCTGTCAGCATTGGGTCTTGTTCAATAAGCGTCGTCAACTGCTTCATCGTCGCCTTAGGGTCGGTGGTGAACGCAAGGACTTTCCTGGCGACTTCCGAGAGGGGCGGTAGGTCTAAGTCTTTCTTCTCTAACATTTCTAGAAAAGGGAGCAATACCTCCAGCATTTCTGGAGACTCAAGGTTGAGAGGGGGGGGCAGAGGAATCGAGGAAGTGGGAGTTCCGTGCTCCTGTGAAGTGGAAGAAGATGTTTGGGCATTAATAAGGAAAATCGGAATGGTTTGGCCAATATGCGCTAAGGTCAGGACTTGCCACACATAGCCCACGGAGACCTTGCAAGAAAGTTCAATATTGACCTCTTGTAAATGTTTGTGTGCCACCAGGAGAAGGCCAAGTCCAGCACTATTGATAAAGGGAACTTCCGAAAAGTCGAGAATGATTTGCCGAGGGTTGGACCGTTTCGCCTGGTCAAGACTGGCCTGAAAAGGTTGGCGGGCTCGGAAATCGAATCGACCTGACAACGTCAATATGGTGCGATCCCCTTCGACCCGCTCGGTAATTTTCAGCATGGAATTTTACAGAACCCTTTCTGAAGAAAAAGGATGGGGAAGGGATGAACCCACCATGGTTGAACTAGGGGTCTTTATCGGAAACAGGGAAGGAGGACTGAAAAAGGCCTGACTCAACAACAGGCCAATCGGTGAAAATTGTGACTTTAGGTAATAAAATGGGAGTTGGACCCGATTCTCTAACAGTCTTAGGGCGGGGGGGGAGCACGAAATCGCTTCTTTTTAAAATAGAAGCGTTCCATGAGGGAGGAGTGGTCCCAGGGAATCTGGACCCCACTGGTTTCCTCCACGACACTCCCCCGAACTTTCATTAATAATTCACGGACTTCTAACCCTGGGGTCTCTAGATGTTGGAGCAGCCCCAAGGTAAACGGACTATTGTCCCCCTCACCGTCCATGGCCACATTGCCGGGTTGCGTGGCATAGGCAATAAGGGTCCCCACACTACCCTTGACCTCAGCCAGACCGGTTCCAACGGTTTGAATACCCCTGTGTTGATCAATGGCCACCGAACGCCCTTTCGTCATCCGGGCCGATAGAACATCTGTAAAGGGATTGTCCCGGCAGGCATCCAGAAACACCACGTTCACGGGGGTTCGTCTCGTCATTTCCTGAAGAATCGTATCCAGCACAATGAGTTGATTCCCCAAATACTCTTCAACCCTGGGATCAAAATCCACGGGGACCAAGAAGTTCTTATTGTTGAGTTGCAATCCATGGCCCGCGTAAAAGAATACCGCAACTTTGGCACCATCGAGCGCTTGGTAAAATTCCTGAAGGCGGGTGGTCATGGCAGCCTTGGTAAGATCGCGGCCCTGAATCACCTGAAACCCTAATTCGTCAAAGGCCCGAGATACGGCGT
>Ga0224506_10002123_pt1 | contig 13730 bp, 9 predicted proteins | sample SF_Jan12_sed_USG_2_FD_169108 | JGI IMG/M metagenome (GOLD analysis project Ga0224506, IMG submission 169108) | Sediment microbial communities from San Francisco Bay, California, United States - SF_Jan12_sed_USGS_8_1 | ecosystem: Environmental > Aquatic > Marine > Sediment | place: USA... | reverse complement strand
AAAATCAGGTTCATAATCTATATACGAGTAAAAGTTATTTGGAATGCTATCCAAAAGCAACCATTCAGAATTGTTTAACCCTTTACGAAATATAGGAATACTAGAAGAATGAAAGCTATTTGAATTTTCTGTAATCCAATTAATTTCAACCCCTAGCTCTTCATGATTAATTGTCACATTATTTAGAGCAATTGAAGAGCTGTCTTTATATACTAATACGTTGAGTACTGGAGAAGTCCCATCACATACTGCTTGAGAAGTTTCACTATGTTCATCAACATATATTTCATACAAACCTGCAGAAGGGAAGTCGAATAACACCTCGTTATTACTAGGTACTTGGGCTATCTCTGGCAAGGAATGCCAAGTGTATACTGACCCATTGGTAAAGCTGGTTGAATATGATATACTATTAGCATCATTAATACAAATAGTGTCAGACCCAACGGGAAGTATTGGGGATAGAAGCTCGTTAATGATAACAGGAAACAGTATAGTATCACCCATACAGCCCATGCTATCTGTCACAATTGTTTTTATAGAAGAATTGTCATTTGCCCCTAACCAGTTAACTACTACCGAGCTTGTATTCGAATTACTGACAAATGTTCCTCCTTCCACAAACCAATCAAAGCTATCACCAGGTAAATCATCAATTTGATATTCAATATTTTCAACAAATGGACATACAACAGGAGCTCCAAATAATGTGTCTTGTAATGGTCCAGGAAGGTTTTCAACTATAATAGAATCCCTTGTTGTACATCCATTTAAAGTGACATCAACATAATATAAGTTACTGTCTAGAACTGCAATGGATTGCGATTGTTTTCCATTGCTCCAGAGATAAGTGACACCTACCGTGTCAACATTTAAAATGGCTGTATCTTTTGGACATTTCAGCACATCGTTTCCTAAATCAAAAATAGGTTTAGGCTTAACAGACACTTCAAGGCTATCTATAGCTTTACACCCAGTGTAATCACTTATTTCTACTGTGTATACACCAGCCTCAGTGGCATTTAATATTTGGTCTGTTGATCCATCATTCCATAAATAGCTAAAGTTGGTTTGTGCATCAATATTTGCTGTATCTCCTTCACATATTGTAATATTTGACCCTAATTCAAAAGCGGCTTTTTTTACTTCAATTGTGATGGTGTCACTTAGCTGGCACGATTCGGTAGTGGCACTGACATAATATGTTCCTGGGGTTGATACGATGATTTTTTGAGTAGAACTACCATCACTCCATTCATATACATCTTTCCCCCCTCCAGCATCAAGTGTAATGGAGTCCCCTTCACAAATGGCAATATTATCACCAATAAAAAGTGTGCTAAATGCACTAAAATAGCCAAATTTTGTACTTGTGGCAGCATCTCCATTGATTATTCCCACTTGAAATGAATGAGTGGTATTAGCTAATAATCCAGCCTGTCCTTCACCTAATGTATTAATATCAAGAGATATTTGAGCAAAATACCACACATCGTTAGTCCCAGGAACAGCACTAAAATCTGTAGCAGTTAGCAATTGATTATTACCATTAAATGAAAACCCAGATATTCCATCTTTACGAACCAGAATGTTTAGTCCGAAAAAATCTGAAGTAGCTCTAGTAAAGCTAATTTGATTGGATCCTCGACAATTGATGGCAGGAATTACTGCCATACCCAACTCACAACCAAAACCCGATACCTGAGTTACAAAAATTGGTTTTTCAGCTTTTATATAGGTTGAAGGAGAAATAATAACAAAATCTCTCATCTCTCCTTTATTTATGGTAATGTTGTTAACCACACTATTTCTTTGAATTGTAAAATTGGTATTATCTTCTATTGCTGTAATTATTACATATTCATAAGTATGTAAATAACCTCTTAACACCACATATTCAACCCCAGCAACTTTAATAGGAACTAGCTGGTCGCCAATAACATCTAAACATCCCTCATTAAATAAAGAATCTTCTTTAATTGTAATTGCTACAGGTTTATTTGATTTTACAATAGACCCCCCTAAATTATTGCTAGCCAGTTGGGAAACATTGGTTACGGAATATGTTTGTCCTTTGTTCAACTTGATTGTAAACGTTTCTCCTTTATTGTGACCTACCACATCATTCGATGGAGTTACCCAAACGACTGTATTATTTTCAGTAGCAACAATATCGAAACTTGAATATGGTAATGGACTGTAGTTTCCGTTATCCCAAATATCTTGTGAAGGGATCAAGAAATCATTGCCATTTGCATTGCTTCCTTTAAGTGCAAAAATATCGGCATTGTAATAATGTCCTATTTCATAATAAGCAGATATGGGGCTAGTAGATTTAATGTAAAGCCCTGTATTTTGAACTTGATCAACCCCTTTTGTTTCCAGTTGATTTATAATAGTAGAAAGATCAATGGTTTTTGACTGGTTTGGAGTCAATGAAACAGTATATAGAGGGTATGAATATTTTGCTGGAATCCATACTTCAATGTCGGCAGGCTGATCCAAAGTCGCTAATCTAACCATAACAGGGCTTTCACCATGACCCGAGGTAACATCGGGAGGAGCGAACCAGAATTCTGTGTCTATTTGTGCATAACCATATTGAATAGAAAGAAAACTAGATAATAAAAGAGGAAGGTAAAATGACTTTTTCATATTGCTTAATAAAAGCCTAAAAAGTATACACAAATAGAATTAATTAACTCCAAAAATACATACTTAGAGTAAAAAATTACTGCATACACAGATAATTCATAATAGCTTAAAGAAATTCAGAAGTGAAAATGTTATAATCTATAAACAGAATACTATGTTAACCACTCACATCTATTTGAAACCAACTTTTTGAATTTGTTATGGGGTTAATTTTATGTAAAATAGATTATTAAATTTAATAGACTCCTCTATTCAATAAGGTTTACATTTTCTGCGGAATCCAAATCGTAATTCATGTCTTCCATAAAAAGAGAATCAGTTATGTTGATGCGGTTAAACCCAGAACTTTCATCATACTCCCTATAAATGGCTACTATCTCATCTAATGAATACATTTCCCTTACAAAGTCTTTACTGTATGAGAATTCATAATTAATAAACCCATCTTCTGGTAGTAATTCACTTGTGATAGCTGAATAACCATATTCATTGACTGTAAATGATATGGAGTCTCCTTCTATCTGTGTTATTTTCATGAAATAGTATTTATATCCCGAAGTTTCATATTCATCATATATAGCATATACATCATCAACTTGAGGATTATTAAAATAATCGCTTTCCATTTGATCATCAATATATGATCCTAAGGCAACGTATGAAATGAAAGCTAAAATAATTGCCAATCCAGAAAACATGTATTTAGGAGTTGGTACGCTCGACTTCAATTGTGCAGAAGATCGTTTAAAATCTTCAGGGAAGTTTTTTTCTTTAACTACATGATCACAGTTTGGACATGTTAACACAATTTTTTTTCCTATTGGGAAAGTAGGTATCCAAAATAGATCGAAGTAACGTTGATACACAACGACAACAGATGATTGATGCTCACAGTTAACACAACTTATTTTTTCAACAGGTGCTTCTTTTAGCTGTTTACTCCCTATTCCGTATATTATCATTGTGTTTTTTACTATTAATCTCTTATGACCCTTCTTTCAATACAGCTCTAATCTGTTCTATTTCCTTAGTTATAGACCCTCTTTTAATCAATGTGTATTTTTTCACACCTATCTTACTAAACCATTCTTCCCAAATACCCATAACACGATCCCACTCCATATCTTTAGCTCTAGGTGAGGCTTCTATTAGTACTACATGAAGTTCAGGGTATAAACTTTTGATATCTCCAAGTTTGTTTTGATTCTTTCCAACTATTGGATATCCGTCAGTGAGAATAAACAGGTAGTTGCTAGTAAGTGTATCTTTTTTATAGTCGACTTTTAAATCCTCATAGAAATACTTCCATATATCTGCCCCATAATATTTCTGGGGATTTTTACTAAACACCGCTTTTTTATACAGGGTATCAAGATTAGCTATAAAATCATTTCTACGTTGTCCTTCTTGTTTATTTCGGTAGATATTCTTGATATTCTCCATGTTTACGTAAAGCCGATCTTCGAATTCTCCACGATCTATTCTTGACCCTAATTGCGGAGCTATAACTACTTTTATCTCATCTCTTGATTTGATATAAAGCTCTTTTTTAACCTTTTTTTCAAATAGACTATACAATTCGGTAATAATTTTTTTATCTCTTTCAGACTGATTGCCTTGAACTATTAGTCGATCCGATAGGTCTAGTAATATGATATAGTTATGTTTTGGTCTAAACTTATTTTTCTTTTCCTTTGGAGGCATTGTGCATCCAGAAAATAAAAATATCATTATCAAAATTGATGTTGAAATCAATATTTTATGTTTCATAAAAGTGTTGTTATTTTAATATATTATATATACCAAGTTTAATTTTATTTAAAAGAAATTCTACTTACCACTTGTACTTTGCCACTTTTAATGTTGTGCTTTTCTTCAAACTTTCTCTTCACATTTATGCAATTTTCCTTCACATCTTTCATATTTGCAGGAGAGAGGTAAGATATCCATCCTGAAGAAAACTGATCAATGTACCTCTTTAGATTACCATTCATAATAATACTTACGTCATCGCGGTAATCGCTAATTTTGTTCTTAATTTCAGAGATATCAACCAATTTTGTGTTCAGCTTTTTAATATCTCCCTGTAAGTGTTTTAGAATTTTTTTAATGTTGTTTGTGATGTGTTTTTTATCCCACTCTCTAAGCATAGAATCAAAAAGTATACTCCAAATAATATATACCATAAATCCTAAAAAGAGAATAATGTAGAAAGTTGCACTTGATGACCAGTGTTCTGTAGCTAACCCCATAAGTTCTTTAGCACTTTCTGTATTGTTATGAATAATGAGTGCCAACAAAAAATCTACGATAAAGGTGATAAGGATCAACAACCCAAGAAATAAAAATTTAAACTTATTCTTTAACTCCAATAGCACATGAAATGCCCATCCAAAAGCATAAAACACAAAGGGTACTAAAAAAAGCATAAAATTAAATTGTATAGCCTCACTTAATTCCTGTGGAGCTGGCATTACACTTCCTGTACCTATACCTTCGGCAATTTTTTCCGCAATTCCTTCAAAATCCACATATAGTGCTTTATATGTGGCTGATATATAGAAAAAGAAGAGATATACGGATAACATTATCAAGATGAAAAGATTCAAAGTGAACTTAAACGGACTAAAAGTCTCCGTTTTTAACTTTTCATTGTCTTTTGCTCGTGATTTTCTCACTTTGAGAAGTTCATTTCTATGCTTTTCAATCTCTGCTTCTTTTGCTTTAATTTCTACTTCTACTTTTGTGTTTTCTTTTTCTTTTTCTTTCTGCTCTTTTTCCAGTTCCTTTATTTCTTTAACTCTTTCGTTTCTTTCCTCATCCGTAAAGCCACTATATTTTTCGTCTACAAGATCGCCATTAATAATTCTATCAAGATAAGAGGCATACACATCAGAATCCCCCTTAACAGAACCCGATCTTTCATACCCAAAATCATAGAGTGACACTCTTTCCACATTATGTGTGATTTTTACATTTTCTTTTGACTTTTCTGCCTTGTCCATAATTATTTGAGGTTAATATTGCTTAAGAACAAGAACCAAATTAAGATAATTTAGGTTTCCGTCAAAAAAGAATTTCGATGGATACTCTGATACTTCGGTTCAGTTGATAAGTATAGGTAGGTGAATTACGAATAAAAATAACAAAGGTTGTGATTATTCAATTACCACAGGGAAATCTTGACCACGAGAATAGGTAACGGGGTATTGTGGTTTCCCCTTGTATTTCTCAGAATATTCAGGCACCTGATCATCAATATATGACTTCAATTCATAAATAGTTACTTTACCATCTTTTGGAGCACCATCTGCTTTTCCACTCATCGCTTCCAGAAGAACATAGGTAAATAAACCGTGTCCAAGTTCTTTAAACTCTGTGGCAAATTGCTCACTTCCAGATGCTGCCAGTACATGTACGCCCGAACTTCGTGATAACTGTGCCAACGCTTTTTCTTCACTTGCTCCTCTTACAGCTAGTAGTTCAGTTGAACCACCTGACTGACAAGCATCAATTACTACCATTTGTTTTAATGCACTTATGTTGGCAAATTTCTTTTGTAGTATTCCAGCATATACTGCGTCATTTTTCAATAATTCAATATCATATAGTCGGATATTATCTGTAGGGATAAAGTAAAAATCACCATCAACCATACTGCCATGACCAGCATAATAAAAAAGAAAAACATCATGTGGCTTTGCGTTTAATGCTATTTCATCCAAAGTAGATAGTATATTTTCTTTAGTGGCTTCTTCGTTAAATAAAGAGTACACTTCGGTTTTATTAAATAATTTTTTTCCTCGTTGTTTTACCATTTTCAAGAATGATTCGGCATCTTCATAAGCATAGTTGAGGTTTAAGACTGGATTCTTGTATTTATTAATCCCGATAGTCATGACATGACATGTAATATTCTCGTGTACTCCATCCATGAAGAGCTCTCGTTGAGCTACGCTTGACTCAATCCGTTCCTGACTAAATGCTGAAATAGAAAGGATATTTTTACCAGGAATAAGATGTACGGGAAAGCTTTGATACACTGATTTTCCCTTTTTCGGATTTGATTTTATAGCCCTGTCATCACCAGTTAACCGTTTTCCATTGTGGAGTAGTTTTACCTCATCAATTCCACCACCCTGATTAGTGATTTTAACCATCACATCAATTTCCTGATGTGTAAAGGTTTCCCCAATTTTTGGAGAAATTACTTCAATAGTTGGTGGAGGAGAGTTGTCCAATTTGTTATTGATATTGATATTTTGATTTAATAATCCCCCTTTTTGAAAAGATTCACTCAAAATTCCTGGACGATAAAAGTCATCAAAAAATTGATCAAGTGAATAACTGTTCAGTCCCTTTACAAAAAATATATTCTCTTTAGCTTTTTCAGTGGCATCAAAAAAGCCACTTTCCGTTTTCACAAGCCAGTCGCCAAAACCGATTAGTATGTGTGTAATGAGTTCTTTGCCTGTTGAAATATCCCAAATTTTGGTAGTACCATCTAGACTATGGGTGATGAGGTACTGGTCGTTATTAATAAAGTCAACAGAAGTAACAACATCGGAATGCCCTTGAAATGATTTGAGTTCTTTCCCAGTTTTGATGTCCCAGAGTCGTGCAGTTCTATCAGCACTAGCTGTAGCCACCCATTTTTTATTTTTATCAAAAGTAACTGCATAAACATGCCCTTGGTGTCCCACAAATTTTTGTGTGATCAAACCCGATTTCATATCCCATAATTTAGCAACTCCATCCCAGCTTGCAGTGAGAAAATTACTGCCTTTTACTTTTACGTCCGATATTATTTCACTGTGACCTATTATTTTTCTTACCTGCTCTCCTGTATCGATTTCAATCATTTTAAAATCTCTACCAATACCACCTACCAATAGATAATTATCATTTAATGCGAATGACAAGCTATAGGGGGAGTTGTTGTCCATTCGATAATGGTGAATTATTTCACCACTTTCAATATCCCACAATATGGCAGAAGAATCCCAACTGCCAGTTACCATGTATTTGCCATTTTCGCTTATTGCTATTTCAAAAATAAGCTCTCTATGCCCTTTAAAAGTTTTAATTTCTTTTCCTGTGGCGACTTCCCACATTTTAGCAGTTTTGTCTCCACTGCCAGTAAAAAGGTATTTTCCATCTTTTGAAAATGTACTACAAATAACAGCTTTTTCATGCCCATCAAATGTACGAATGACCCTCCCTTTCGATAAATTCCAAAGTTGTGCTACATTACCATAATGACCTTTAACAATGCTTTTCTCATCAGGTGAAACACTAATATTATCTCGAAAATTAATATACCTACTGATATTGTATTGCCAATAAGACTCTGGATCGAGTCCTAAACCATCATCTTCTACATTGTTTAATATTCCTTTTAGTGTTTGTGTAAGTTTGCCTGTTTGGATATTCCAGGTTCTTGTCATTCTATCATTTGCGACAACGGTAATATACTTTCCATTAGGACTAATTTTAGCTGCATTGATTTCTGTATCATCAACAGTTATTTTTCGAACTAATTTTCCTGCAATATTCCATATTTTAACAGTATCACTTTTAGATACGAACACATAATTCCCTCTTGTTCCAACACTATTATAATCACTATCTTCTCCTCCAAATTCTTTAATAATTTTTCCTGACTTCAAGCTCCACAAGGTTACAGCTCCTTTTCTACTCGCGGAAAGTAATTCAGTTCCCTTATCATTGAGCTGAATATAACTAGGACAGCCACCACAAGAACTCGGGCTTATGTTTCTAAGTGTATCAACAGGAATATTCAATTCAAGGTTATAAATAATAATTTTTCCATCATCATTTCCTGTGATTAAATGCTTTGCATCTTTTGAAAACAAAACGTTACTACCAACACCACTTCCCATGGCTGGGTAAACTCTAAATTCACCTGTTTTTTCACCAGATGATAAACTCCAGATATAGGCATTTCTGTCCCATCCAGCGGAAGCAAGTTGAGTACCGTCAGGGCTGAAAGCAACCGAAGTTACTCTATCCTTATGACCTGAGATTTTCAACTTTTCTTTGCCAGTAGTTACCTCCCAAATAATAATATTTTTATCTGATGACCCACTTGCTAAGTAGAGACCTGTAGGGTCGAAAGAAAGTGCATTTACTGTACTCAAATGACCGAGAAACGTTCTTATTTCTCTGCCAGTGGCGACTTCCCAAAGTTTTATGCTATTATCACGACTTCCAGTAGCTATAAATTTACCATCAGGACTGTATGCAATTGAAAGAATCGCAGCTCTATGACCTCGTTGAATGACCGTTTCCAACTTATATTCTGGTGCTTGACACCATGAAAAATAACATAGTAATATTAAACCAAGCGTAATTATCGTTTTTTTCATTATTCAATAATTTTGATGGGTTAATAAAGATACAAATTGAACTGATGCCTTACCAATTCAAAGCGTAAAGATTACTTTTTCACTATAATGACGTGTAAGTGTATTAATTTGTTTTAAAAACAAACATTAAATTGTTAGATAATAAAACAATTGTTACATTTGTTCTAAACTATTAGGCCATGAAAACTGAATTATCCAATAAAGAATTGGGAAATAGAATAATGACAATTAGAAAAAGAAAATCACTTTCTCAAGAAGATCTTGCTGCTTTAATAGGTATTGCCAGATCTGCTTTGGCGCAGATAGAATTGGGTAATCGTAAAATTTCCATTATTGAGTTGGTGAACCTTTCATTGAATCTTGGATTTTCGATCGATAAAATTTTGGCAAAAGAATTTAAATTTCAAGATGTGGACATAACACTTGGCACAGACAAATTGAAGGAAGAAGAGGAGAGAATATCCATCCCTGAATTAAATGTAGATAAGTTTAGAAATATACTATTGTATATTTTAGAAAGGTGTGCAGGAAAACCTAATGTGGGCGAAACAGTATTGTATAAACTACTATACTTCTCTGACTTTAATTACTACGAGGTTTATGAAGAACATTTGACAGGTGCCAAATATAGAAAATTACCTTATGGACCAGTTCCTAATAATATTGGAGATATTATGGGTAAAATGATTGAAATAGGTGAATTAAAAAGGATAAAAACAGAATTTCATGGGTATCCACAAACGAGATATATCCCACTTATTAAACCCGATTTGAGGGAACTAAAAGCGAGTGAAATTGAGGTGATTGATCATGTGATAGGACAATTATCGGATTATTATGCTACTGCTATTAGTGATTATTCGCATAAGGATATTCCTTGGCTTTCTACAGATGAAGGTGATGTGATTGATTACGAATTAGCATTTTATAGAGAAAAACCCTATTCCGTTAGGAATTATGACAATACAGCCGATGAAATTTGAGGAGTTGGGTGAATTTAAAAAGGACTTAAAAAAACTTTTAAAACGTTATAAATCGTTAAATGACGATATAGAAATCATTAAAAAAGTGTTGCGTGCTAATCCTAATGTACGACCTCCATTTAGTTTTCGAATTGATGGACTTGGGCTTAAAAACTGTATTATCAAAGTAAAGAAAATAGCATGTAAAAGTTTAAAAGGCAAAGGGGTGAACACAGGGCTGCGATTAATTTATGCCCACTTTGAGAAGAATGAATTGATAGATGAAGATAAAATCGTTTTTGTAGAGATTTACCATAAAAAGGATAAAGCTAATGAAGATAGAGAGCGGATTTTAAGACACTTTATCTAGTATCACTAATATTGTCATGGGTGTTACCTACTTTTCTTTCGCTTTATCTTCAAGTTGTTTGATACGCTCTGATCTTCTACCGTGTCGATAACCTAAAATATAGATGCTAATTAATGCACCCAACATAATTGTTATTTCAATGCCTCCAGGCATCCAAGTAACTGTCACAATATTTAGGGTTCAATTAGGGTTAATTATTCCGTTTCCTGCCGTAATTGTTCGTTTTTACGAATTCTTTGTCTAAGGGTATTGAGGTAATCCAATGCCATTTTATCTTTATAATCGGTGTAAGATTTTGATGCCCATTCTACAGCGGCATCATAATCACCATTAATCTCACTAATAATGGCCATATTATAACATGCTCTACCAGCTATTTTTCTTTTAGAGTTTGTTACTTCCTTATTCCAAAGTTCAGCTGCGCCATCCCAATTATTTGTTTGTGCTCTACGTTTTGCAATTTCAAAATTATCAGTTCCTCTAACATAATAGTTTCTGGATACCCTTCGGTAATAAGGAAATATTCTATATGCATAATCATGACCTATATTACTGCTTTCTTGCAAAACAGCTTCCTTCCTTTCCATTATAGCTTCAACTGCTTTTATAGGGTTAATTCCTACGCCTTTAGACACCACATTTTTATTTACTAAATATTCGTCCTGAATAAATTTATTTATAGGATCATAAATTCTCCATCCTGTTTTTATTAATGTAGTAATGGTAGCATGATGTTCAATAGCTGTGATTTTTATCCCTAAAGTACCAACCACTTCTACTGGAGCAGTTTGATAACTTATTCTTGCCTCAGTATCATAGAACGACAGGGCAAATATGGCATCCACATTATTTTCACGACAAATTCTTTCTATTGTTTCCCAAGAAAGTGCCGATGGCAAAACACCTAACCCTGGACTCCTTAAATTAGCATCATCAATTATTTTTATTTCTGAAAACCTGTTGTTAGTAGTAAGTTCATCAAATAAACCAATTACAGATTTATGCGCTCCGTCTTTATCTAGGTTTTTGCCTTCTACTGAGAGTATCTTATCTAGTTTATCTAGGTTTTCATTTTTTTCCGAGGGCAAACTTCTATTAATAATACCAATCGATTTAATTGCTGTAGGAACATATACAGGGGCGGGTTCAGTAACTCTAATAGTTAATCTATTTGATGAACTACATGAGTATAAAAAAACACTTATGAATAATGTTGAGACTGTAATCTTAATATAGCATTTTTTCATATTATTTCATTTAAATAGAACAACGTAAAATAATTAACTGCTTATTATTTGTACTGTAACTTACAATATTCTTGCCATTTTATGTTTTACTTATTCAAAATTTTTATCAAAACCAATTTGACATGATACATTTCTCATATATAAACCAATCAACAAAAAACACTATATTTGATTAATGAGTGCGATTATTCTAGGCTAAGAATACAGCCTAACGACAGGCAGATAATATTATGTATTATAATGAGAACTTATGCCTTCCCTATTCTGTCTATTTTCTCTCCATTCATCTGCCAGTAGTGATAGAGTTATGCCAATAAATATGGCGATGATTTCAAATAGGTATTTACTGTAAGTGGTAGTTTCATAGAATTAAATATGGTTACAATACAGAAAGAAAGTTATGATTTACTTACTCAACTCTTTATCTATTAAATTGATTAACTCTTTAGCATTTCTATTCTTTTCAAGTAAGGAATAAGCTAACATTTTTTCTAAATATTCTTTATCACTAAGTAAATTGAGATATTCTTTGGACAAGAGGTGATATTTTAGTTCTTCACTATGCCTATTTACTTTTAAGACAACATTATAGGAGGAGTCTTTCAAATACCAACTTTGAGATTCAATAAACCCAACTCCTACAGAATATTTGTCATTAAAATCAAGCATTTTTCTTTTTAAATAATGAGAAATATATCTGAAATTCAGCTGCTTTGTAACATGATTTTCAGCTACAAACTTTCTTAGAAGAAGTGAGTAGCCATTATCTGTAAATGAGTAATAGTTACTTAATTTACCACCTATTTGGGGATTTTTTATTACTCGGTTAGATAAACTTTCAAATGCATTTATTCCTGATTTTCTGTCATAGGTTTCATTGAGCCAATAACTGTATGAGTATAAATTCAATAAAGAATCTATGTCTGATACAGGTTTATTGAGGATATATTGTCTTTCATACCCTTCCCTAAAATATGAATAAATATTAATAGACCTATTATACTCTACTGTATCAGCCACCAAATCTCCCCTAATCATCTTCAATGCCTTTACCGTCTCTTCTCTATTCTGCCTGTTTTCTCGCCACTCATCTACAATAAGGGAAAGGGTAATACCAATAAATATGGCGATAATTTCAAATAGGTATTTGGCATAGTGAGGTAATTTCATACGATATCCTGTTGATTATCAATTATAAATATAATATTATATTTTTAAACTATTATTTAGCTACTACTCTGGAATAGAGCTTAAATAAATCCCTAGTAACGGGGTGACTTTATACTGCGTGAAAGTAAGTCACCCCGTTACTTTTGCACATCAATGGTATCCTGCCTACCGCAGGTAGACTTGTCGAAGGATCACATATAAACTAATCAACAAAAAATACTATATTTGGTTAATGAGTGCTATTCTCCCCAACTACGAATACCTACCTAACGGAAGGCAGGTGACATTTTATATTATAAATGATAACTTATGCCATCATTAATTTCTGGCTATTCTTATGATATATTCATCTCCTATCGTCAGAAAGACAACCGTTCTGATCAATGGGTGACGCAGTTTGTGCAAGCACTGAAAGAGGAGCTAGACGCTACTTTTAAAGAAGACATCTCTGTTTACTTTGATGAAAACCCACATGACGGACTGCATGACACCCACGATGTAGATGACTCGCTAAAGGAAAAAGTGAAATGCCTTATCTTTATCCCAATTGTTTCTCGCACTTATTGCGACCCAAAAAGCTTTGCATGGCAAAAGGAGTTTTTGCCTTTTCTGGACTTTGCCAAAAATGATGAACATGGACTAAAAGTAAAGCTTGCCAACGGCAACGTAACCAGTAGGGTATTACCCATTCGTATTCATGATTTGGATACAGAAGATGTGAAGTTGTTTGAAAAGGAAACAGGAAGTGTGATCAGGAGCATTGATTTTGTGTATAAAGAAGCTGGGGTGAATAGACCATTACGACCCAAAATAGATGACCCTTCAAAAAACCAGAACCATACTGTTTATAGAGATCAAATTAATAAGGTAGCAAATGCCACCCATGAAATATTGTCTTCGGTTAAATATAGTGACACTAACGAAATAGTACCTGCTT
>Ga0224506_10002122_pt1 | contig 13733 bp, 11 predicted proteins | sample SF_Jan12_sed_USG_2_FD_169108 | JGI IMG/M metagenome (GOLD analysis project Ga0224506, IMG submission 169108) | Sediment microbial communities from San Francisco Bay, California, United States - SF_Jan12_sed_USGS_8_1 | ecosystem: Environmental > Aquatic > Marine > Sediment | place: USA... | reverse complement strand
CCGGCGGATCGCTCGAATTCGTGGTCTACCGCATGCTCGGCGGACTCGCGGTTGGCGCCGCCAGCGTCCTTGCACCGGCGTACATCAGCGAAGTCACTCCAGCCCACTACCGCGGCACGCTGGCCACCGTGCAGCAGATCGCTATCATCTTCGGTCTTTTCATGGCGTTCTTCAGCAACTACCTGATCGCGAACGCGGCCGGTTCATCCATGAGTGAACTCTGGATGGGCTTCGAGGCATGGCGCTGGATGTTCTGGATTGAGCTGATTCCTGCGACGATCTTCCTGCTCGCACTATTCCTGATTCCCGAGAGTCCACGCTTCCTGGTCCTGCACCGGCAACGTGACAAGGCGATTGAAGTCCTGACGAAACTGGGAGGCGCCGCGGCCGCCAGCGCCAAGGCGGACGAGATTGACGCCTCGCTGGCCGAAGATCGCCATAACCCGCGCCTGGCCGACCTGCTCGATCCTCGGACCGGGCGCATTCGAAAACTGGTCTGGGTGGGCATCGGTCTGGCGACCTTCCAACAGCTCGTCGGCATCAATGTCGTGTTTTATTACGGCGCTGTGCTTTGGCAATCGGTCGGATTCACAGAAAGCGACGCACTGCTGATCAATATCGCAAGCGGTGGCCTGAGCATTGCCGCAGTAACCGCGTCGCTGTTGCTGGTGGACCGCATCGGACGAAGACCGATTCTCCTCATCGGCTCGATCGGCATGGCCATTACGCTGGCGCTGGTCACCTACGCGTTCGTGAATGCATCGACGGCAGCCGACGGCAGCGTCAGCCTGGAAGGACTGTACGGGCCCCTGGCGCTTGTCGCGGCAAACGTCTACGTGATGTTCTTCAATTTCTCGTGGGGTCCCGTCATGTGGGTCATGCTTGGCGAGATGTTCCCGAACCAGATTCGTGGAACCGGACTTGCCGTGTCCGGTTTGGCACAATGGGGATCCAATTTCGGCATAACGATCACGTTCCCGATCATGCTTGCGGGCATTGGGCTCGCGGGAGCCTATAGTTTCTACACGGTGTGCGCGGTGCTTTCGATCGTATTCGTCGTCAGGATGGTCCATGAGACCCGCGGCATCGAGCTGGAGGATATGCAGGGATGAGGTCACAGCAATGACCATTACACGACGCGAATTCAACAAAGCGAGCCTCGGCGCGCTGTCACTCGCCGCCCTCGGCGGCAACGCGCTGGCCGGGCCGGAGAACCTTGTCAGGAAGGCGATTCCTTCGTCCGGCGAGACCGTACCCATCATCGGCCTCGGCACCAATCGCTACGGGGTCGGTAACGACGTCGAAAAACGCGCGGTCCTGCGCGCCGCCCTGAGCCGCTTCCATGAGCTGGGAGGCACCGTCATTGACACCGCGCCCATGTACCGCAACTCGGAATCGGTTCTCGGCGATCTCATCGCGGATCTCGGTATCCGGGACGAGTTGTTCATCGCGACCAAAACCGACGAGGACGGCGGCGCCGCTGCGACCGTGGCCCAGATGCAGCGCTCGCAGGACGTGTTGAAAACGTCGACGATCGACCTGATGCAGGTTCACAACCTGCGCAATTGGCAGGAGGTATTGCCGATCCTGCGCGAGTGGCGACAGGAGGGCCTGGTGCGCTACATCGGGATCACTACATCTCGCGCGAACCAATACGAAGAATTCGAGAAGGTCATGCGCCAGGAAGAACTCGACTTTATCCAGATCAACTATTCGCTGGAGCAGCGCGAAGCGGCGGAACGCATCCTGCCGCTTGCCGCCGATCGGGGGGCCGGTGTCATTATCAACCGCGCCTTCGGAGGCGGGAGAATCTTCGAGAAGGTCGGCGATCAGCCGCTGCCCGGATGGGCACATGAATTCGGTTGCGAAAGCTGGGCGCAGTTTCTGCTCAAGTACGCCATCGGACACCCGGCGGCGACGCTGAGTATTCCCGGCATGACCAAGCTGCACCATGTGGACGACAACTTCGGCGCGGCCCGCGGTCGTTTGCCGGGTGCGAAGGAGCGCAAGCGCCAGGAAGCCTTCTTCGACGCCCTGTAAGCGTCCTTACAGGGCCTTGGCGCGTTCGATGGCCTCGACAATGAGTCGCTTTGCGTCTTCAGCCCCGTGCCAGTCGCCAATCTTGACCCACTTGCCCGGTTCGAGATCCTTGTAGTGCTCGAAGAAGTGCTCGATCTGCTCCAGCGTGATTTCAGGCAGGTCGGTGTGGGTCAGGACATGGTCGTAGCGCTTGGTGAGCGCGTGCGAAGGTACGGCGATCACCTTTTCGTCCTGCCCGGCGTTGTCTTCCATGATCAGCACACCGACCGGTCGCACATTGATGACACAGCTCGGAACGAGTTCGCGCGTATTGACGACGAGTACGTCAATGGGATCGCCGTCTTCTGACAGGGTGTGCGGCACGAAGCCATAGTTACCGGGATACGACATCGGCGTATACAGGAAGCGGTCGACGACGAGCGTACCGGCATCCTTGTCCAGCTCGTACTTGATCGGCTGGCCGCCCAGCGGCACTTCGATGATGACGTTGACATCTTCTGGCGGATTCTCGCCGATCGGGATCGCGTCAATACGCATGGTCCGGAACTCCTTCTAGGTCCGGCGGTATTCTAAAGGCGAAGTCAGGTGTTTAACAGCACCGCGGCGGCAAGCAACAGCACGACCACGAGGCCCTGCAGCGCAACCCGCTCCCACATGAATTTCTCGGCATGCTCCTTGTCGTAGGTGCCGCCACGCGCCATGGATCGCAGGCCCAGTGACAGGACGACGACGGTCGCGATAAGTGCGGCGATGACCAGTACGTTTACGATTGACATGGAAACCTCCTGAAATGGCGCCGGAACGGGCCCGTACGCACGACGATACGCCGGGGCGCCGGCCGCACAATCGAGACTTATACTGACACCGGCAGTTTCGCCGGTAATCGCCGCTGCCCGGAACGGGCTTTGATCAACGAGTCACCGGGCCGGCAACGACTTCAGGTACGCCGCGATCGCAGCACGATCCGCCGGCGTTAGTTGCGCCATGTTTTCCTGCACGGCGACCATCGTGCCGCCCACCGTGTCGTAGTCGGGGGTCAGTCCTGACTCGAGGTAGTACGCGATATCGCCGGCCGACCAGGACGCGATGTTCTCACCGCCCGGCGTGATGTTCGGAATATTGCCCTTGCCTTCCGGGTTCGGCGCGCCGGCCAGCCATCGATCCGTCAGCAGCCCACCCAGCCGATCGCGGGCAGTATGGCATTCACCGCAATGGCCCATGCCCTCAACCAGTACCCGCCCGTTTTCGACCAGCGGGTCGTCGGACGCGGACGGCACGATCGGTTCCGCATCCAGGTACAGGCGCTTCCAGACCCCTAAACCTCTTCTGACGGACCAGGGAAATGACAGCGAATGGTCTTCCGTCCGCCCCGCCACGGCAGGCAGCGTATCGAGGTACGCCTTGAGGTCCATGACATCCTCGGTAGCCGCCTTGGCGTACGAGCCGAACGGGAACGAGGGGTAGTAGTGCCGGCCATCTGGCGACACGCCGCGTTGCATCGCGTTGACGAATTCGAGCATCGACCAGCCGCCAATACCATCAACGTGCTTCGATATATTCGGCACTCTGAATACGCCGTAAGGTGACTCAATTTCCATGCCGCCGCCGAGCAGCAGTTTCTCAGCGCCTTTGGCCTGCTTGCCGCCGACCGGCGTCGCGTGGCAGGACGCGCACCCCCCCGCCCAAAAGACGCGTTCGCCGGCGCTCGCGTCGGGCGAGTGGTTCGGCAGGTCCTGCTCCGACATGGGTGAGGGCGCAGTAACCCACCACCCTGCCAGCAGGAGAATCAACAGGGATGCGACGGCAAGGCGACGCACTGGCTTCAGCCTCGCCCGGGACTAGTCTTCGATGCGGTAGGTGTCGTGGCAGTCTTTGCACTTGCCGAAGATGGGGCCGATCGAACCCTTGGCATCCTCCAGCGTGGCCGGATTCGCGGCGATCGCGGCGTCGACCGCGTCGCGCCATGCGGCGAGTGCCGCGTCGAATCCGGCACGGTCTTCCCAGATAGCGGGTGCGGCTTCCGTGTCCTCACCGGTTTCGCTGCCTTCCGGGAAGAGGTCGCCAAACTTGGCAGCGGCGCTGGCCCAAACCTCGAGCGACTCCATTGCCGCGGCGCTGTCGTACTCCGTCTCGCCCTTGAGCATTGGACCGAGAACCTTGGCGGCATCGCGGACGCCTTCCATCAATTCGTGGCGCTCATGCTGGGGCGTGCCGGCAACCGCCATCGAGGTGAAGATCAGGACGGACACGAGGGTCAGTGACATCAGGGTTTCTCTGTAGGACATGTGTTGTAGCTTCTCTTTGTGAAGATCGGAAAACGGTGAGACAGGGGAATCTACTATAAGTTGCGGGTCGCTGCGATCCACTCACGCACGGTGTCCTCTATGAACGGCAATGGCGTGGAAGCAACATCCAGTACCGTCTGGTTGAAGTCCCGGATGTCGAAGCTGTCGCCCAGCTGCTCCCTGGCCTCCTCGCGCAGCGAGAGAATCCTGAGCTGGCCGAGCTTGTAGCCCAAGGCCTGGGCCGGCCACACCGCATAACGCTCTATCTCCGATGTCGACGTCGCCTCGTCCAGACCTTCGGTCTCGACCATGTAGTTGATGGCCTGCTCGCGCGACCATTTCTTTGCGTGCATACCCGTGTCCACGACCAGCCGCACGGCACGATGCAGCTCCGCCTGCAGCCGCCCGAGATCGCCGTAGGGGTCATCGGCGTACATGCCCATCTCGGCAGCGAGTTGTTCGGCATACAGGGCCCAGCCTTCGCCGCTCGTGTTCGACCACAGCGCCTTCAACAGCGGCGGCACGTCCAGTTCCATGACGGTCGCGCCATCCAGGTGATGACCAGGAACAGCCTCATGGAAGCTCAGGGTCGGCAGCGTCCAGCTCGGATGCAACCTCGTGTCTCGCAGGTTGATGAAGTAGTAGCCGGGCCGTGACCCGTCCGGTGCCGGGTTGTTGTAATACCCCATCGGCGCAGAATCCTGGCTGAACTCGGGCACCATGCGTACCTCGACGGGATGCTGCGGCAATCTGCGGAACCAGTTGGGCAGCTCTGCGTACATGCGATCGACCTGCCCACGCACATAGGTCAGTAGCGCTTCCTTGCCCTCGCCGTCGTTAGCAAACAGGAACCGCTCCTCGACATTGAGTCGCTGCAGGCGGTCGCCGACCGACCCATCCACGTAACCTTGCGCTCGCAGTATTTCGTCCATCTCGGCGGTGATGCGCGCGACCTCGTCGAGACCCGTCTGGTGAATCTCGCCCGCCGACAAATCGGAGTCGGTCATGTGCCGGATCATCGCCGCGTACAGCGCTTCGCCGTTCGGCAAGCGCCAGATACCCGCGTCGTGAGGCGCGATGGAACGGATCTCGCCCAGGTAGGCCGCGATGCCCGCGTACGCGGGCAGGATGTCGGCATCGATAATCCGCAATGCGCGATCGGCGTAGTCGTCGCTGCCTTCTATGCCGGCCGCTTCGAGACGTTCCTTGAACGCGAGGTAGATCGCATTGTTGCCGGCGCCTGGCGCGATAAACGCTTCAGTGACGGCAAGCGATTTCTCCACGACGAAATCCGGGGGCACGGCACCCTGCTGAACGCCATGACGAAAGCTCTCCAGAGCACCTTCAAGGGCAGCTTTTGCACTCTTGAGCCTTACCAGGAACGCTTCCGCATCGGCTGCGCTTTCGACCGGCTGTTGCGCATTCAGGAAATTCGGAATGTCCACCGTGGGCCCGGAGTTCTGGATAATCGGGTACGGCGTGTACCACAAGGTCCAGGCGCCGGCCGTCGTTCCGTAGTCCACGACACGCGAGGGGCCCAACGCTCCTGCAAACAGCGTTGTGAGTATAGCGTGGCTACGTTTTCGACCGGCGTCCAGGGAGCCCGGGTCTATCGCCTGCAGCTTCGCGAGTGAGGCCTCGAGGGCGGCGTTGCGAGCGGCGTTGCCTGCTACCGAGCGATCCATCATGCGCGTGTGCGTGCCGGGTACCTCGGACTCGGGAATGCCGAGCTGGGTAGCAGCCTCAGGCACGTGATGAAAGTAGGCTGTCGACATGTCGGAAACAGCCGTGTCAAACATCTTGGCCGAGAGCCGCACATCTTCGGCGAGCGTTGCTGCATCGTCCGATGTGCCACAAGCCGACAGGACGGTACACGCGACAAGTGCCATACAGAGCTTCGATCTCATTGGGACCCCCGGACAGGTTATGCCGATAGCGCGCAGATTGCGGCGCCCGACGTTGTTCTTGGCCGCCTATCATACGCAACTTGGGCGCTTGCGCCGGCTACATTGACAGGCGTGAGTTTTGCGTTCATCGGCAATGCGGCGTTCTCCGGCGTCGCTGGCGAGCTGCGGTACGACGGCAGCAACCTGCTTGGTGACGTTGACGGCGCCGCCGACCTGAGCATCGATCTGCGCGGCCGTTCACCGGCAGCGAGCGATCTCACGCTGTGACGGTTGTTTAGCGCGGTAGATCCGTGAATGAGAATGGCCCCCGCCAGGGGGCTTTTTTTGGATACCGAACCCCCTGTCCAGGACCCGGACGGGCCTCTCGCTAATTGTCGATCTCGACGGCCCCGATATCGCCGAGCGGGTCCGCCGGCCTGGCGTTACCCCGTTGATCGCGTTGCAGCGGAACAACGGTCACTATCCTCTCGGAAAGCGCCATTGTGATGCCGTTGAAGTTGCTTTGACCGAGGCCGAACAGAGCAATCCAGGCATCGTCATTTATCGTCGCCGGCTCCAGGTTGCCGATCTGGCTCACGTCGACGCCGGCGATGCGGTTCGTCAGCGCCAGGTCGAGATGATGCCAGAACTCGATGTAGGCATGGTTGTATTCGAACTGCGGCCAGGTCTGTGCAGGACCGCACCAGAACGCCTGCTCGATCGTGTTTATCGTGATGTTGTCGCAGTTGGCGTATTGCTGGGCGCCCGCAGTGTCCGGATCGACATCCGCCAAGTAGCCTTCGAAATGAGCCCTGAATTCGTTCGCGAAAGCCGGCTGGCCGTAGACACCCTGGATCTGCTGCAGCATCAGCGGCAGCAGGAGCGGGTTCCTGCCTTCATCGTGTGGCCCGTCGAGTTCGGCAAGAACCTCGGCCAGGTTGTAGTTGCCGGCAGGGAGTTGGTCCAGGGCGGAACCGACAGGGTCGTAGTAAAGAACAGCGAACGGATCGGCCGCGACACCCGCAGAATTGACCAGCGATGACAGCGTGGCATTCCCGACGACGTCATCGACGAGGACACCGTCCAAATCATCCACTTGCGGATAGTGCTTGCGCGACAGCGACGCCCAGCCCGGCTCGCCAATCGGTACCAGTACCTGGCTGAAATCGATAACGCCGATCCGGTTGTATCCCAGGCTGCGGAACTCGAACACGGACCCGCTGAATATATCGTGCGGATAGACGTTGCCAATGGTATAGCCACCCGGGCCGATGCCGTCGATCGCATGAACCGTGTTCCCGACGACGATCGAATGACCGATCATCATGTCTTCCACGGCGTGGGCGTTGCCGATGGTCGCGGCAATGCCACCCGCCAGGTTCGGCTTGTCCAGTTCGTTCGTCCGCGGTTTACCGAACACCTGGTTTTCGACAATCGTACTGCCTTTGACCTTCATGTACCCGTTGGACATATACAGGCCGGCTCCGCGCCAGTAACCGATGTCCAGAAGGCCGAACAGGAACGGTGGCAGTGCCGGCGGCTCGACGAGATTCCGCGCTATGGTGCTGTTCTCGACGTGGATCCTTGTGGATCGTCCGATACCGCCGCCGTCCGAATAGACGCCGGCACCATACGCAAACAGTCCGGTTATCCGGTTTTCTGTAATCGCCGACCCGTCGATCGACGAAATGTCGGCGCCCGTGTCACGCCCGCCGACAGAGAAGACTCCGCCGCCGGCCGCACCACCGCCGTAGACGGTGTTACCACTCACAATACAGTTGCTCATCACGACCGTGTCGGCATAAACGCCGCCACCGTAAGCGCCCCCATCGCGAGACGTGTCGGCATCGTCGCCCACCGCGTGATTGTCGTAGATGCTGCAGTCGCTCAGCGTCGCCGTTCCCCAGACCGCGATACCCGCACCTCTTGCAAGCGTCGACGTCTGGTTGTCATCCGGGTGCTGACCGACATCGGCCGCCACGTCGAACACACTGTTGCCGCCCGAGATCGAAACCTTCCTCAAGGTGAGGTCACCCGCTACCGCGAGCACCCTTGCACTGTCTGCACCTGCCCAGCTCACGGTGATGCCCTCGGGCAGACTCGATGCATCGATAACCACGTCCTTGTTCGCGAAAAGCGCCGATCTTCCGTAGTCGCGGTTGAAGTAGCCCACCAGGAAAGAAATGTTGTTTACGTTATCAAAACCCATCACCTCGCCCGTGAGAACGGTGTGCTCCTCACCGACGAACACCAGGCTGATCGTGCTGCCGTTGAGCGTTTGATCGAAGGTGATCCTCTGGCCGGAGGCTGCGGTCGCGAGGGCCGACCGCAGGGTCACTGTCCCCGCCGCGGGTGCGGCATCGTCCAACAGGCTGTTTACGACGATCGGAGGCAGCGGGTTGAATCCTCCGCCGTCACCGCCGCCACCGCCGCCGCAGGCGGAAAGCCCACCAAGCGCCAGCAGACAGGACAGTGCAATCCCGATCATTCGGTGTGCACGGCAAGGAACAGAGTAGCAACGACTCATGGCAGCTCTCCAACATAGTCAGGTGCGCCCAAGATGACTATTTTCGGGCTGTAGAACATGAGTCTATACCCACGGTCGCGTGGCCGTGCTCAGTACTTTCCCTTAAGGGCAGACACAAGAGGCGCCCACAAGGGGCGCCTTACGTAATCTGGCGGAAAGTGTGGCCGCGATGCTTATTCGGCCGTCGGGATCTTGCCAGCCAGCTTCTTGAGGCACTCGGTGCGCATCGCGATGTCCTCCTCGAGCAGTATGATTTCGCTGAGAATCCGGGCCGCAATGCTTTCTTTGCGCGATTTTGCTTTCATGAGTTCTTCCAACTCCCCAAGCGCGGCAACGAGCTTCGGATGGGTCCTGAGGATCGTGCCGCTCCCGTCGCCCGGGACGTTGGTGCCCGCATCAACCTGGGCCCTCGGGAACTTGTAAGTCTTGCTGGATGTCAGGAAAGAACCCTTGGGCCGGTCGTAGACGATTCTCAGCACCTCGACCTGGTTGATGTTGGTGACATAGTAGTCATCGATCTGCATGGGCTTGGTAACGCCCAGTTCATGCAGCGTGGGATACGCACGGCTCTTTGTCATGTCGACAGCTCCCTGAAGATTCCTGGTGAATACGTTCGGGGCGTATGTTCGCATGAAATGACAGCGCTGTCACATATTGCAGGGTATCCGGTTTGCCAGCCCTAGGCCGCCTCGCCTTTCGCCAGCTCGTGGACGTCGGAGGTCGTCAATCGCTGGCCGCCGATCGCCCAGTCACCGCTTTCGAACTCCTTGATGCGGACCCAGGTAACCGGGCGCATGCTTTCGCCTTCGACGGCGACCATCGCCTCGGTAACCTTCTCGATCAGCGCTTCTTTCTGATCGGGTGTGAATACGTTTTTGATTACGTCGATTGTTACGAGTGGCATGATATTTCTCCTCAATGAAATTAGTGGTTGGTTTGCTTCGTTCGGCGGCCCGCACTGCACCGCCAGTGAGATCATTCTTGCGCCAATGGCGCTTTCGAGCTTGGAGGTTTCCTGGAGATTTCATGACCTTTTCTAGGCGTCCTGCCACGACTGTTTTATGCTAAGCCCATGATCTATTCATTCGGCTCAATGGAGCTCGACCTGGCCAAGGTCGAGCTTCGCGATGGCGGTGAACCCCGCTCGATCGAGCCCCAGGTTTTCGCGCTGATTGCCTACCTCGCCGAACACCGCGACCGCATGGTGTCGAGGGATGAACTGTTCGAGAAACTGTGGGAGGGCCGTGTGGTGAGCGACTCGGCACTGTCCAGCCGCATCAAGTCGGCGCGCCGGGTGCTCGGCGATGACGGTCGAACGCAGGCGATCATCAAGACGGTGCACGGGCAGGGTCTGCGCTTTATTGCCGACGTCCGGGTGCGGCATGCCCCGGCTATAGCGGCGCCGGGTGACATTAGCGAAGAGGCGGAGAAGGCGGCTCCCAAAGCGGTACCCGATACCACGTCCAGGCCGTCGATCGCGGTCCTGCCGTTCCGTTCGTCGGGGGCCGAAGGCTGGGCCGCCATCGCCGACGGCCTGCCGCACGACCTGATCACGGAGCTGGCCCGTCTGCGCTGGCTTTTCGTCGTGGCACGCGGCTCGTCGTTCCGGCTCCGCGATGACGACCTGGACCCACGCGAAGTCGGACGATTGCTCGGTGTCCGGTACTGCCTGTCAGGCACGGTGGAGGTCTCCGGCAATCGCCTGGTCGTTACAACCGAGCTCGTTGATACCCGAGGCGGCGATGTCGTATGGGGAGAGCGCTACACGGGCGACGTGCAAGATCTCCACACGATACGGGATGAGATTCGTGTGAGTATCCTGGCGTCGCTCGAAATCCAGATTCCGCTGCACGAGGCAGGCCGAGCACGGCTCATCTCGCCCGACAACATGGATGCATGGTCGGCCTATCATCTCGGGCTGCAGCACATCTATGGGTTCAACCAGCGGGACAACGCGCTTGCGGCGGAGCTGTTCAGCCGGGCCGTCGAACTGGATGCCGGGTTCGCCCGGGCACATGCGGGCCTGTCTTTCGTGCATTTCCAGACGGCCTTCCTGCGCCAGACCGACGATATCGCCGGCACCATCCGGCAGGCACGCGACTGCGCGCAGCGCGGCGTCGACATGGACCCGCTGGACCCGTTCGTCAACTTTACGATGGGCCGCACCTACTGGCTCGAAGATGACCTCGACCGCTCACTCGCCTGGCTCGAACGCGCGACCTCGCTAAGCCCCAACTACGCGCAGGGAATCTACGCGCAGGCGTGGACCGAGTTCATGGGCGGTACCGCGGTCCCGGCCCGTCAGCACGTGGACCTTGCGATGCAACTGAGTCCGCTCGATCCCCTGCATTACGCAATGCTGGCGTTGCGGGGCCTAACGCATGTCGCGGCCGGGGATGATCAGACCGCGGCCGCATGGGCCGAGCGCGGTGCACGTGCGCCTGGCGCGCATGCCCTGATCGCGATGATCGCGGCCGCCGCACAGTCTCTCGCCGGCAACGACGAGCATGCGCAACGCTGGGCGGCAGAAGTGCGCAACAGGAACCCCAGGTTGACTCGCGAGGACTTCTTCGGCGCGTTCCCAATGAAAGCGGAGTCAGTGCGCCAGCGGATTTCAGCCGCTCTCGAATCGCTCAAGTTCTAGGTTCTGAGGGCTAGCGGCAAGCCCTGATACCCAGCCCGCCATTATCAACCTATGCTGCTCATAGCGGACTCTGGAAGTGGCTGCGGAATGGGGATATGACCGACTACCCGGGACAGCGAGAGCGAATGGTACGACGCCAGATTGCGGGGCGTGGTGTGCGATCCCCGAAAGTTCTGGAGGCAATGCGCAAGGTCCCCCGTGAGCGATTTCTGCCGCAGGGACAAGGTGTAAGGGCATACGACGATGCGCCGCTGCCGATCGGGGACGGTCAGACGATCTCGCAACCTTATATCGTTGCTTACATGACGGAAGCACTGGCACTGGAGGGTGGAGAGAAAGTCCTGGAGATTGGCACGGGCTCCGGTTATGCCGCAGCCGTTCTTGCCGAGATCGCGGCCGAGGTGTACACGATAGAACGCATTGAGGCGCTCGCGACGATGGCGAGCACGGTTCTCGACGACCTGGGCTACGCAAACGTGCATGTGCGCCATGCCGACGGAACACTGGGCTGGCCCGAGCAAGCTCCGTTCGATGGCATTGTCGTTACAGCTGGCGGCCCCGATGTTCCTGACGCACTGCAATACCAGCTCAAGATCGGTGGGCGGCTGGTTATTCCGGTCGGCAAGACCACTTGGTACCAGCAACTGGTTAGAGTGACGAGGATTGGCGAAGCTGAATTCAGAACAGAAGACCTGTTGCCCGTTCGCTTCGTGCCGCTCATCGGTGAAGAAGGCTGGGCCTCGTAGCTGCCGTTGACGATACGAAAATAAGTACCGCGATGGCGTACAAAGCCAGGGCAACAAAGATCACGAAGACAAAGCCGAACTCGATGGCAAGCAGCGTCGCAAGAACTGCGCTTACCACTGAGGCAAAGCCGTTGATGCCCCAAGCCCAGGGAATGAAATTGGGCGCGGTTGCGGCGACGTGCTTGAGCCCCAGCGGAAATGGCATGCCCATCCCGATACCGAGCGGCGCGATCAACCCGAGCGAGATCACTATTTTCACAAAGTCCGAATACCCGATGCAGCGCTCAAAAATCGGGGGTAGCAAGATCGCGTACATGAGCGTAAGCACCGCGATACCGCAGACGGCAATGGCAACAGGCGAGCGACCGCTACTCTCGAGTTTCGCGGCGAGGCTGTCCGACCAGGCGCTACCGAGCCCGGCAAATACGAGAAAACCACTCAAGACAACGGCAACCGAATACAACGGATGGCTCAGGAACAGGATGAACGTCTGGATGAACGCCATTTCGATGAACAGAAACGCCAGTCCGAGCAGCAGAAAGTAGGCACCCATGCGCGGCCCCGTGCCGGTCGGCCAGTCACGCTTGACCCGGGAAAGCGGCAACAGGATCAGCACCATGCCCGCAACAACTGCCTGCAACAAGGTTGCGATCAGAATCAGGTAGCCCCATTCGATCAGCCCTGCGCCACCGAGCCGGCGCAGCGCGAAAACTTCGGGAAGCGTCGCCCATTTGAAAAAGTGAAAGTAGTACGGCCGGTTGTCCGTTGCGGGCCGTATGTAGAACTTGTAGCGCTCGACGAATTCGTCAGCGTGCGGTCCGAGTAGCGCCTTGGCGCCGTTGTAAAGATACGGTTCACGCAACACATTGAAGCGATTCGGATCGCCCGCCTGAATGCCGGGAAACCAGGCTGTGTCGAATGAACGCGCCTGTGCGAATTCCTGCAGCGCCTCGATTTCGTGGGACGTGAACACGCCATTCTTGACGAGCAACGTGACCGTGTTCCAACTACGAATAACGGCGAGCCGATCCCCGGGTTCGCTTACTCCCGTCGTGCGCAGTGCATCAATCGCGGTTGCCACGAGTTTCAGGCCGTCGCGCGGCGGCGACTTCAACCAGCGCGTGATGGCGAGCATACCTCCGGACGTCGTGTGTGTGAGGTATTCGCGGATCGCCTCCACCGTATAGATATAACTTTCACTTTGCGCATGAACGCCGGCACCGGATGCACCGAAGGAATCGAGCAGGCCGATGTGAATCAGGTCATATTGGCTATTGCTTCTTGCGACGAAGCCGCGTGCCTCGCTGGTGTGCACGCTTACGCGCGGATCCTCGTAGACAAAGCCTGCGAAGCCCGCGTACGTTTCACCAACCAGTTCAGTCATGCGCGGATTGAGCTCCACCGCGTCGACGTGGTTCGCCCCGTGATACAACGCCAGCAGCACGTCGCTGCCAGCGCCGGCACCGAGAACGAGGACGTCAGGCTCTTTGAGCAGCGCATAGGGTAAGGCAGCGGTGATATCGCCCAGGTAGGCCAGCGAGTTCAGGTCGCCATCGAAGCGTGTGAGTGCACTCATGCCATCAGCGTCTGTAAACACGGCAAGCT
>Ga0224506_10002118_pt1 | contig 13743 bp, 11 predicted proteins | sample SF_Jan12_sed_USG_2_FD_169108 | JGI IMG/M metagenome (GOLD analysis project Ga0224506, IMG submission 169108) | Sediment microbial communities from San Francisco Bay, California, United States - SF_Jan12_sed_USGS_8_1 | ecosystem: Environmental > Aquatic > Marine > Sediment | place: USA... | reverse complement strand
GGTTGTCGCTAGCCCGGCCTTGCCTCGACTGGACATGGACTTACGTCGATCCAATGAAGCTTGTCGTGCCGATGCACTCGATACAGCCCGTGGCGCAGCGCGTGAACTAGTCGCAGTTCCTGGGGATACTGCGGCACGCGTTGCGCGAGTTCTCGATGTCGATTGCGCACTCGACGACTTACCGCTTACTTGCAATTGCCGTCTTGCCTTTGCTGCTGCTCGACCTGATAAGTTTTGGCTTGCCATATTATTTCCTATCGTTGATTACTTTCACCAAACTTCGTAACGATTACACAAGTAAATTTGTGAAAACCCAAGCACGTGTTTCTTCCTACCAACCACGACCTTTAAACACGACAAAACAAACGCCTTGGGATTGGGTATAACTGTCATAGCCAATCAAACGAATATGATGATCAGGATAACTGCTGCGACAGGATTCCAATTCTCTAACGACATTGCCGAGATCGGTTTCACCAAAAAAGGGAAGCTTCCACATCGTCCAATAGTGATTGGTTGCGTTCTCTGGAGACTCATGCTCAATTGCAGGAGTGAGCCCTTGAGATAACATATAGCCAATTTGATCGTAGATCTCTTCCTGCGATAGTGGTGGAAGAAATCCAAATGTTTCCAAAGTGGGTTTTGTTTGATAATCGCCGCTTACGGACATATCTAATTCCTTTCTACGTTAAATGTTTGCTTTCAGAAGTGTTTCAGCATTAACCTACGTCAAGCTTGTCAACGGTCTCAAACTCAAACTTGATTTCTTTCCAAGTTTCCATCGCAATGGCTAATTCAGAGCTGTGCTTCGCTGCATTGATTAAAATGTCTTTACCTTCACGTTCAATGTCACGGCCTTCATTTCGTGCTTTAACACAAGCTTCAAGTGCCACACGATTGGCAGCAGCACCAGCAGCGTTACCCCACGGATGACCTTGGGTACCACCACCAAATTGTAAAACGGAGTCGTCACCGAAAATGCTAACCAGCGCTGGCATGTGCCAAACGTGAATACCACCCGATGCCACCGCGAATACACCCGGTAATGAACCCCAATCCTGATCGAAGAATATGCCACGTGCACGATCTTCAGGAATAAAAGATTCACGAAGCAAATCCACAAAACCCAAGGTTGATGCACGATCACCCTCTAGCTTACCGACAACCGTTCCCGTGTGTAGATGATCACCACCGGACAAGCGTAAACATTTCGCCAATACGCGGAAGTGAATCCCGTGTTTTGGATGACGATCGATTACCGCATGCATCGCACGGTGAATGTGCAACATCATGCCATTCTTACGACACCATTTTGCTAAGCCGGTATTCGCGGTAAAACCACCGGTTAAGAAATCATGCATGATAATCGGCTGACCTAATTCTTTTGCAAACTCAGCACGCTCATACATGTCTTCTGGTGTGTTCGCGGTTACATTTAAATAGTGACCTTTAGTCTCGCCAGTTTCCGTTTGAGCTTTTGTTACCGCTTCAGCGACAAATTCAAAACGGTTTTGCCAACGCATAAACGGCTGCGAGTTTACGTTTTCGTCATCTTTAGTTAAGTCTAATCCACCACGCAAACATTCATACACGGCACGGCCATAGTTTTTCGCGGACAAACCTAATTTAGGTTTAATGGTACAACCCAATAAAGGACGACCATATTTATTTAAACGATCACGTTCTACCTGAATACCATTGGGTGGTCCCATACAGGTTTTAACAAACGCAATTGGAAATCGAATATCTTCCAAGCGTAAATGTTTCACGGCTTTAAACCCAAAAACGTTACCGACTAAAGAAGTCAACACGTTTACAATCGAGCCTTCTTCAAATAAGTCCAATGGATAAGCAATAAAGGCATAAAATGCTTCCTTATCACCTGGTACGTCTTCGATGCGATAAGCACGTCCTTTATAAAACTCCATATCAGTGAGCAACTCCGACCACACCGTGCTCCAAGTTCCAGTAGACGACTCAGCCGCAACCGCTGCAGCGGCCTCTTCATCAGGCACACCTTCTTGCGGAGTAACCTTGAAACACGCTAACAAGTCAGTATCTAACGGTACGTAGTCGGGAGCCCAGTAAAGATCACGATACTCCTTTACACCGGCATCATATTTTTTTGCCATAATCGATTAACTCCTGCTTTGGTTGTAAATGTTTCTTGTTATGTAGATTATTCTTTAAACCACATTGAATCCAATCGATAGTATGAATAAACCTCATTTACGATTCTCAATGCGAGTAAAGATTTCTATTGATAAAATTTAAAAAATATCCATGACGAGGGTATTATTATTTTATTCAGACAAAGCTATTGATCATATGAATAGAACACATTCACAATTTTAAATGTGTTACATGAGGCATTCACATTTGATAATGTAAATTCCCTAGTAGTGTTTTTGTTAATTCAAAAAAGAAAGTTTAGTTCTTTTAATTACAACTAGATATGCCCCGCTACTGTCTTCGTAGACTCGAAGTCATTTAACATTTCATAATCATCATCGATTTGATCAGTGGCTTGTTTCTTTAGAAAATTATTGGTATAAGATAAATAGTGTGGATCCTTTTTATAAGTTTTCAGCACCGATTGACTTGCCAATCGAATAATCCAGCAATATTGAAATTTACCATTCTGACTTAAGGATTTTCCAATCTTCACATTAAGTACACCCGGAATACGGCTTAGCTCATGTTTACCATTTTGAATCATTTGCTGAATTTGTTGGGGATCGCTATTTTCTGAATTATAGACAATTACTTGTTCAACATTGTGCCAAGACGAACACTGCATCATCACTTCAGCGGCACGCCCCGCACTTCGCCAAGCCTGCATACAACGTGAGACCTCATTACTTAAACTAGAGCGCACTTTCATCATCAGCTCACTTGAAGTCAAGGTCTGATCTTCACTGGAAATTCGAAAAGCCGCCATGGCCACTTCATCTAATGCAGTAAAATAATTTATTTTTGCCACCCCATTGTCGATCAATTTATGATATTGACTTTCGCTTAGACCGGTACCGCCGTGAATAACCAAAGGAATTCCAGCCATTGCGTTTATTTTTCCTAAGCGACCAAAATCCAGTTTTGATTTACTATTGCTGCGACCATGAACGGTACCAATTGATATGGCAAGAAAATCGATTCCAGTCCTTTTTATATATGCTTCGACTTCAGGAACGGATGTTAATTTGGGTTCCGCTTGAACATTCGAGTCTTCTTGCGCGGGGGCACAAGAAACCTCACCCAGACTTCCCTCAACCGGTATGCCGCAAGAATGAGCTAATTCTACTGCCTTTTTTGTATACTCAACATTTTCAGGAAAACTTTTATCCGATGCATCTAGCATTACGCCATTACAGCCCAAACGAATCCCTTGCTCAACTCTTTCACTATTTATACAGTGGTCATAGTGGACCGCAACAGGTATTGAACTGGAACGCGCAGCAGTATCAATTGCAGCCATTAAATTTTCTGAAACGCTTCCACGTTCAGATTGATCAATAACATTTAGGATCACCGGCGAGCGACAAACTTCTGCTGCTTGAATAACGGAATTCAAGAAATCTAAACTCGCAATCTCAAACGCGCCTACTGCATATCGATTATTGTAGGCATGATATAGCAAATCTCTCATATCCACTAAAGCCATACCGTTTCTCCTATTTTATCACTCGCCCAATTTGCCAGTCCTATTTCTTCTTGCATATAGGTAGATAATAAATTTGTTAGTCACTAGCATGCACTGAAAATTCAATAATTAAAAATCGAAAAAAAGAATATTGCGCATTGAATATTGTCAATGGGAAAGCTGGTGAGACGCTCTTAAGTTTGACTTAATGTAACAATAGACTCACTTATAAACACAAGCGATTGAGAACGAATAGATAGGACTATTTCAATTCAGTTAGACGGGTAACTTCACATCCAAATTTAGACTTACTGCTATGTCCTACTCAACTCGACTATGCAAAGCTTTTGAAAGTTATAAAAATACTTCGCTGCTATTGTCATTATTGATGCGGTTAACGAAGACTAGAAACAAATAAATAGTCATTGAAAACCATTGAAGGAACGCGGTCTATAAAAACCATGTAATAATTTTACTCATTTTCATCTATTCAAAACTTCACTAAGCGTGTTACTTGGATGTCGGAAATAAATACTACCCCGGAGTGAACATTGTAAAACGGTGCAAGTCCTTGAAGGATAGGGTTGACCAGTTCTTCTGGCACTGCAGCGATAATCATAATCAGTACGTCGTCTTCATTAAACATGAGATGTCCTTCATGAAATCCCTGACTACCTTTCCCGGATAGATTGTTCACGATGGTATAACCCTTTACTCCGGCATGATCTAAGACGTCTGTAGCAAAACCGCGGTGTTCGCCTTCAAGAATAATTTCTAACTTTTTTAACGGGCTAAAATTCAAATTTTTCATGAAATCGCCAGCTCCTCATATTGATTGACATGAATACTGCATTCATGAGGTATCACCCTCCATTCTCCTTCATCAAATATATGAACTTTATTTGTCACGGGATCAGTAATCACTAGGCGTATCCAACTGTTTCTCACTAAATTCTTAACCGAAACCACTGCTTCAACCGCAGCTAAAGCATGTTCAAACGGCGCTTCGATGAGGGTAATTAAGCGAATCGGTTGGTGGTAAGGCAAACCATCTTGCAGCACCGTTTGCGATGGCAAACCAGTCCGTAAATCGCTGAGATTACCCGACATCACTCCAAATCGTCCGACAACATTGTGATAGGCTTTGCTACTACTGCCGAAATGTTCATTATCAACAACGGAAAAATAATGTTCCATATTAATCCACTGGCCAACCACTAAGGGACCGGTAAGTATGTTTTCTAATACACGATGTTTTGGGTCTATTTGATAATCGTATGAGTGCAAGAACGCTCTACCTTCAAGCGAGAAATCTTGAGTAATTGTGCGGCGACCAATGATAAAATAGGCATTGCGGGATAACCCCCACTCAGGTCTTACCTGTGACCAATCCATAGAATTACGTTGCGCAATTTCATAGGCAGCCGCGGGATTTTCTAAGGTGCTTGATGCAGATAAACTAGGGATTCTTTCTTGTGCGCACAAGCGGGATGCAGCGCCGAGTCCATTACGCAAACGATCCAAATAAACTAAATGCGATGGCGGAATAAGATCCAAATCATGAACTTTAATTTCATCGGTAGTCGTGTTGTGTATGGCCGGTACAAACCAAGCATCGTGAGCAATCTCAATTCCTTGCTCACGTAATTTAGCGCGAACTTCCGGCTTATTCCCCATTTGCGCGATAACACGAGCATTGACCAAACCATGATTACCTCCACAGGCGCCGCAATCCAATGCGGATTCATACGGATTATTATCCGACGTGCTGCCATGACCCACTAATAAAATAAAACGGGAAAATCCTTTAGTGAGTCCAATCGCAGTTAATGCCTGACTGACAAAATTTGCTTGTTCGTCGATGGTAAAGCCAATTCTACCGAGATGCTCTAGCTGTATTTGTGAAAATTGTGGATTAATTCGATAAACCTCACGCAATCGAGACACAAACAATGCAATTTTTTCTTCCGGAAGATTAATATCCGTCGCAATTTGCGCTGTCTTGTTTTCTTGACCCATGGCGCTTGCGCGTAAATCGCCTACCAAGCAGTCTTTAATCATCTCCTTTGATAGACCCAACTCCTCTTCGACGGTTTTAATGATGACCGCACGTTGCACCGTACGAATAATTGAATCGGCTTGTTCGCGAGTGATTTTATCCAATAACAATCGCGTCCGATTCTTATGCGGTTGCACTTGTTGCCGCCAACGACTGTAAATTGTTGGTGCGATTGTTTTTCCAATCATGTCAAAACCAAATAACAAGCCGATGGCTTCGACGGTCACAAATGGTGTTAGAACCGATTCCTTAAGCTCATGCATGACTTTTTCCAAGGTGGTGACAGCCGCTTCATCTTGTTGCAATCCTAAGGCAGACATTTCTATCACTAAATTCTTCGGTGTTAAAATCACAGGACATAAATAATTTTCACTGCCTTTGCCAAGCTCCATAAAACTAATCGGAACACCAAAGAAGCCCGCGATACCAAAGGTTTGATAGTCACCAACTAATTCCAAATGACGTCGAATTCGCTCGCTGCGAGTATCGATACAAAATAGTGCTTGAACAAAAGGACGCTTCTCGCGCAAAGGTTCATTTACGATTGTCACTCGCCGTAAAAGCGATTTCATTGCGTGGGACTCCATCGCCTTTAACCAAAGCATGCCTTCATTGCGCTCAAATTCTTTTAATCGATGAATCAATTTTGCTAAGTCATCGACACTTAAGCCCGATAATTTGTCTTCTTGATTAATGAGCGCAGCATGTTGCTTAAGTTTTAATGCTTGACGAACCGCTTCATCCCGCCGCTTTTCCAAAACATAGGTTTCAAACACTTTGCTCATTTTTTTTGCCGAACCGGATCCCAAGCCCATTTCCACTTTGAACGCTTGTGCAGGAACTATTTTGCGGCTGTATAACTCGTAACGTAAATACGTTTCCACTGTTTTTTGACTAATCGATTGTGCTATTGCTGTGTGCGTAATGGGTACGCCACCTTTTTTCCGTTCTTGTAACAAAGCCAAACCGAGAGCTAAACGAATCGCGACAAAATCAACTAGATCCGCGGGAAACTGTTTTGTCCAGTAATACTCTTTGGCATTCTCGCGCCATCGTATGAAACCCGCCCAACCGTGTAAGCGGGAAATTTCCCGGGTAAAATAGGCAACCCAATGCTCTTCTGGTATGCCCAATGTATCCATGACGTGAGCAATAATTCCTTCGGCACTATCGTCAACTTGCAAAATATGATTGATTTTGATTCCGTATAGAGACAAACGAAAATTGCGCAGCGCCACTTCTCGCCATGCTGCGAAAAAACCGTTTTCACGCTTGGGCATCCCCCAAATGGATTGCCCCTCATCAAAAAAATCCAAACAACTTTTAATCACAAGCTCGTCTAAGTCATTAGCTAGGTCGGTACCATAAAGAGAATCTAGTGACTCGATTATCAGTTGATCCTGCAACAGCTTTTTGCTTAAAAATTCGCAAATCTGTGTTTCATCAATTGAATTGTCTATCGGAATGTCGTGATTATTTAAAGCAGCATGTACATCCCCAGCACATGCTAAAGTTAATGGAATAATCGTGGTCATTTTATTTTGAGTCAAGCCACTCCACAACCATTGCTTTAAGTCAGCATCCCGTTCCAATTGATTGCGTGTTAAGTATTCATTTAGCACTTCGTCCAAATTTTCAAGCTCAAGCTCTCCACTTGCGAGATAGCGTTGATAGTCAGCTCGCGGCAAAAAGGATCTTCCATGAAATAGTTCACTGCCCTTTTGGGATGCTTCGGCGAAACTCAAATGTTCTAAACCATGCAACGGGTTGTGATGGATAAACGATCTCATTGGCCAGAAATAAGGGACCGGTTCCCCAGCAACATAGACCATTGCACGAATGCGTAAGGCTTGCCCAAGTGAAGGACTCATAATGACGCTCCCACGAAAAAGATACTTAACGCAAACAATCCCAGCAGTACGCCCCAGTAGTTCCAGACTTGTAACAAAGTGATATCTGGATAATCCACGTGTTTTGCTGGGCCGACAATTAAGCCATTAATCACGCGAGCACCACCCCAACTCCACAGTAACCAAACAATGCCCACGCTGATTGCCGTGCCCAACGATCCGGGAATGGCGGCAATGATGGTGTGCATTAAGGCAAAAAATGCCGGAAAAATCGGTGTTGCCACAACCGCGAGGATCACCATCACCAACACCCCCGACAACCGTGGCTGGGTCTGCGCGAGCCCACCATATAAACCGACATACGCCGCACCAAAACGCTGAGTTAACTGGTCGCTGAGCAGAATCAACAGTGCCAGGGGCAAACTAAAACTGATCGCGTAGAAATAGGCACGACTGAAATCATCGGCACCTTGTAAACTAATCCACAGTAGCGCCCATGCTGAGCTGGCAATAAAACTGGTCCACAAAGAAATTTCCCGAATTGTGAGCAAGCGAATCGCGTAGAGTAACGCCGTAAATAGACTCCATGTGACAATCCAATCTGGAATATTAATGCCCAAATGATCAAGCAACGCGATACCCGTTAATGGCCAGGCTAATAAAAGTAACAAACGGATACCAACATTTTTCACTTTTGCGAAAACCGAATTAAATATCATGCTTAGTGGAAAGAGTGGGATAAAAATCCCAATCAGTACAAGTGATAACTCATTCATATCAACGCCACCTTAACCAAATGTTCAACTTGTTTGCTGTGTTTAATATCGTTCTTGCTAACCAGGCATATAAGTCGTTTAAGTAAAACTCGCGGGATATCATTGCGTAAACGCTAATCCAAAGTTTACCAATTTTTTTCGCCATTATACTTTGATGTTTTTCTGAATAATACCGGGCCAACCAACCAATGACGGTAATCACTGCAACCAAACCAACCAAGACATCAAACCAGAAAACGTCGATATCAGCGGCGGCATAAATCTGTGATCGAAAACCTGGATCAGGATAAAGGAACAAGTCAAAAGCATGACTTACCATGCTGTATCCTAAGACGACGATGGCAAATGAAAACACAATCAAACTGATCAATCGCCAAATATTTTGCGCGCCCATTCTAAATGTCGCAAAAATTAATTGCGCACCGGTAACCCAACCGAAAAACAATAGCACCAACGCACCTTGTTTTTGGAAATAATCCTGAGACACGGCCCAGTGAGCAAGTACGAGAATCACCAACGGAATGATTAAGGTGATGGCGGCCATGAGCAACCAGGGTTGGCGTTTGCGCTCGGGGCGACGCTCAATAACAAAGGTATAAAGATCTTCTTTGGGAACGCCGTCTTCTTTACGCGCCTCATTAATAATACTTCCTGCGCGAAGGAACAAAGTCCCTTTAAACATACCGTGCGCGATTAGATGATATATGGCCAAGGAAAATGCCCCGACTCCGCATTCCATAATCATAAAACCCATTTGCCCCATGGTGGAGTAACCAAGCGCTTTTTTAATATCATTCTGGGTTAACATTAAAATTGAACCTACTACCGCCGTGACTAAACCAATTGCAAATAGCCAATGCAATACGTCCGTGGTATTGACAAACACCGGGGCAAAGCGGTTAATCAAAAACCCACCAGCATTTACAATTCCGGCATGCATTAATGCCGATACGGGCGTCGGTCCACCCATTGAATAGGGAAGCCACGTATGCAATAAGAACTGCGCCGAACGTGCAAGCGCCGCAATCGCCAGTAAGCTACCTACGATATCCGGTAATGCAAAACCAAAATACACATGTTCACTCGCGTTTTCAGACAAGCCCGCAAAAATGACCGGCAATGACCAGGTTCCATAAGCATGATAAAGAAACCCAGCTGCCAATAGCATAGCTAAGTCACCAATTCGATAAGTAAACAGGGTCCAAAACGCGTATCGGAAAGCGGAAAAACTGCGCGTGTCATAGCCAAGCAGAAAATAGAGCAAGACACCAATTAAATGCCAAGCCACCAACAAGGAAATTAAATCGCCCGCACAAACCATGATAAATAACGAGGCGGTCATTAAATCAAGAAGCACAAAAAAACGTGCGTAGCCCGGCTCCTCGATCATATAGCGAACTGAATATAAGCGCACAATCGCACTAATACCCGCAATGACCAGCGCCATCAAAATACTTAAAGGATCAGCTAAGAGAATTCCCCAATCCGGCCCAAGGGAAACTTGTCCTGAAAGATTGCCACTTAACATCAAAACCAGTAGCACCACAGCGATTAGGAAATTGAGAATCCCTCCTCGTACGCTTATGCTCACGACTTGTTTGCCCAACTTGCTCGAGCCGAGGTGAGTGACTATTGCAGCAACCAATGGGATCAAAGGAAGTAGAACGATAAATTTTTCCATTTATGGGCTATTCCTTCTAATTGACATCCGTATATCGTATTCGATAAATTGAAACACGCTTTGCTAGCTACCGATCGCTAATCGTTGCGCGGTTCATTCGCTCTGGACTCATACGGAAATATCGTTTAGCGTTTGCAACTCACTCCGACTGCAATTTATCCGGTGCTGATCTATGCCAGTTAACATATCAAGGTAAAACCAAAGAGTGAAATAGATTAGAGAGATGGACACTATCGACGAATGTCTATTTTGAACGGTTTGAACAATTACCCAACGAACCTTAGTGACAAAGCTTATTTGCCTTATCAATAATAAGCATTGATCATAGTAAATGTTAATACATTTATTTGTTATATGAGATTAGTGTTCTGATTAAAACTATTGATCTTCCACTCAATGCTAATTTGCAATTTGGTAGAGATTTTTTGCATCGTGTCGCTTTCACTACAAACTGTGAAGGTAGTAAATACGCAAGCGAGTTACGCGAGTGCGCTTCGTTGTAATGTGCACGCCATTGTTTAATGATTGGTCGTGTTTCATAAATATTTCGAAACCCGCTCTGCTTGAAGCAACCTTTTCTAGACTAACCTTTAAAATTAAAAATAAACGCATTTTGGGTCGGCCTGGCGCGTTTGTCAATGTGATAAAGAAACCGAAATTGTGTCCACTAAATTCAATGTATCCGCGAGTTGATCTTAGATTTCTCACTTGATGATTCTTATTCTTTATTCTTCATTAAAACATTTCCGTTTCATTGCTGATTTCTTTTTCTTCGAATTTAACCAGAAAACTCGGCCTTGTCACGGCTTGATTTTGGCTGGAAAGCTTAGAGTCAATTACTTGAAAGTCTTTTAAACTTTTGCCACAAAGCTTTTTATCGAATTAGCCAAATGTTTAATCGAATTAACCGTCACCGACTGGCGACTTGGCGACATTTAATTTGCTAACTATGTTACTATGCCTGCGGATTTAGCATCCATTTTTACAAAGCTATCATCGATGCTTCCATCCGATAGACGAATGATTCGTTTAGCATAGCTCGCATCGGATTCTGAATGGGTAACCATTACAATGCTTGTTCCCTCATTATTGAGCTTACTAAATAAACTCATAACTTCCTTGCCATTATTTGAATCCAAATTGCCCGTAGGCTTATCGGCAAGTAGTAATTTGGAATTACCTACCACTACATGAGTAACGGCGGCACGTTGCTGTTGCCCACATGACAATTGGTGTGACCAATGATTACGTCTTCCTTCAATATTTATTTGCTTCATAACTTTCTTGACCATTTGTTCACATTGAATTGTGGTGACGACGCGATACTTTAGTGGCAGTTCAATATTTTCGTAAACCGTCTATGCATCGATCAAGTTAAAACTTTAAAAAACAAATTCAATATTTTCTTTCCCAATCTCTGCTCTATCACCAACAGACAAACAAACTATTTCCCTACCGAGGAACTCGATTTCACCGCCATCAATCGAATCAAGCATACCAACAACATAAGGCAATGTAGATGTTTCACTTCTTGATGGCGCCATAATGGCAACAAGTTCACTTTGATTATTTTCTAAGTTAGTTTCAGAAAGTACCGTGGTTTCAATTTCGTCCACGCTAAATTTCTTAGTAACGTGTTAAGGTGTAATCATTCCCGTTTACGCCACATTATGTTTTTTAGTCCACATCACAACTTCCTTCATGGTATTCTGTTTTCAAATCTATAATGCTGTTTTCTCATTTTACTTTTATCGATTCCTGATGGAATTTTACAGTTTAGTCCAATCGGTTCCATTTTTGGTATCCTTGATTTTAATACCTCGTTGTTCTAGTTCCTGCCGAATCTCATCCGCTTTGGTCCAATCTCCAGACTGTCGACATTGAAGACGTTCCTCGATTAATGCTGCCTCGTCCGGAGCCAATTGATCGACGACCACATTATCAAGGCTCAAGCCCAATACCGAATCAAATTCCAATAATAGTTTCAATTTTATTTCGCCACTCAACTCTGGCGATCGCAGCATCGTCCAAGTCGTTGCCAAAGCAGAAGGCAAATGTAAATCGTTTCTAACTGAATCCCAAAATTTGTTTTTAAACTCTATGGCTCTAGTGTCTTGTATCGGTACACTCCTATCAAGATCCGCATGAGCTTTTCTCCATTCCAGCACTCTTTCTCGCATCGTTTTCAGACTTGTTTGCGCGGAATCCAATGCACTAAAGCTAAAATTTAATTCAGAACGATAATGTGTGGTCAATGTAAGATAACGATAAGCTAATGGGTCGTATCCTTTTTCTATAAGTGTATCCACTGTTATAAATCGGTTCTCAGATTTAGACATCTTCCCCTTATCTAAGGTTAAAAACGCGCCATGCATCCAATAATTAACCGTTTGATTACCGTGGCAACAGTCTGACTGTGCAATTTCGTTTGTATGATGTACTGGAATGTGATCAATACCGCCACAATGGATATCAAATTTACTGCCCAAATATTTGCTCGACATTGCAGAACACTCGATATGCCATCCTGGAAAACCTTCACCCCATGGAGAATTCCATTTCATGATTTGATGGGGATATTTGGAATCTGAAAACCATAATGCAAAATCCACTTGGTTTCGCTTATTTTCATCAAAGCTTACGCGATCGGTAGATTGTTGATCAGCTAAATTGAGACGGGCAAAATCAGAATATGCATCAAACTTAGAGACATCAAAATAGACATTGCCATGCGCGGTGTAGGCAAATCCTTTTTCAAAAAGCTTCTCTATCATCGTTATCATGTCATCAATATGTTCCGTAGCACGACAAGTTTCGTGAGGTTTTCTTATATTAAGCTGCTTTGAGTGTTGAAAAAAAGCATCTTCATAGTCTCTCGCAATTTCCCATGGCGAACGTTTTTCCCTTTTTGAAGCTAAAGACAATTTGTCTTCACCTTCATCCGCATCAGACTGTAGATGCCCAACATCAGTAATATTCATTACGTGTTTAACTTGATAACCATTTGTCTCAAAAGCGCGTCGCAATAGGTCCTCAAAAATATATGTGCGTAAGTTGCCAATATGTGCAAAATTATAAACTGTTGGCCCACACGCATAGATACCAACATTTCCTTCCACAATAGGTTCGAACTCTTCAATACTTCGCGTTTGTGTATTGTAAATCTTCAATGCTGTTATTCTCCCAAGGATATCGCAGCTATAATTGCAATTTTAGTTAGCCAGCCATTTTGTTAAGACAAAACTTCATGGATTATATCAATCAGCATTCTCGCGACGCAATAACTACTTACCCTATTGCAGATGTAAAAATTAATTCATCCACATTAATAAACGCCTCATAACTTGATAGATTGACTCTATCGCCAACTTCCAAACCTTCAACAATTTCTATATCCTTTGGATTCTGTATCCCAACGGAAACGGTTACTTTTTCAGCTCTACTTCCATCGTTTCTGATGCTGACCTCTCCCCCAAAACCTACCCATCACACCGTATATGTTTTCCAGTGTATATATTTTCATTTCAAATCATGGATTGAGTCTGCTGCATCAATTTTCGTTCCTGAGCAAGACCGCACTGAACAAATAGCTATTTAAATTTACCTAGAACTCATGCAAATTCCCCTTCCCCCTGTGTCAGACTAGTTGTCGCCTAAGTTGAAATCATAGAAACCAGACAGAGGGCGGAAAAGAATGTTAAATGAAACGATATCCATTGGAACGAAAAGTCAGTGTG
>Ga0224506_10002117_pt1 | contig 13744 bp, 14 predicted proteins | sample SF_Jan12_sed_USG_2_FD_169108 | JGI IMG/M metagenome (GOLD analysis project Ga0224506, IMG submission 169108) | Sediment microbial communities from San Francisco Bay, California, United States - SF_Jan12_sed_USGS_8_1 | ecosystem: Environmental > Aquatic > Marine > Sediment | place: USA... | reverse complement strand
ATACAGGTGATAACACTCCTGCGATTGTGCATACGCGCTTAGTGCCCGGTAACACCGTCGAAGTCGCCATTTCAGCTAAGGGTGGAGGTTCGGAAAATAAATCCAAATTGGTCATGCTAAATCCATCGGATAGCATTGCCGATTGGGTTATTCAAACCTTACCTACCATGGGTGCTGGCTGGTGCCCCCCCGGAATGTTAGGCATTGGTGTTGGCGGTAGCGCCGAAAAAGCAGTATTGATGGCCAAAGAATCACTTATGCAACATATTGATATGCCACAACTATTGGCGCGGGGGCCGAAATCGGCTTTAGAAGAATTGCGTATTGAGATTTATCAACGCGCTAATGCGCTAGGTATTGGTGCTCAAGGTCTTGGTGGTTTAACCACGGTATTGGATGTAAAAATTGTAGATTATCCCACCCATGCCGCTTCGAAACCTGTTGCCATGATTCCCAATTGCGCAGCAACAAGACATATTCATTTTAGCTTGGATGGTAGTGGACCTGCCGAATTACCTATTCCCAAAATTGAAGACTGGCCACAAGTCAGTTGGCAAGCCGGTGAGCATAGTCGCCGTATTAATTTAGACGAACTTAGCGCCGATGACATTAAAACCTGGCTACCCGGTGAAACGCTATTGCTAACAGGTCGATTACTCACTGGACGCGACGCCGCACATAAACGTTTAATCGAGATGCTGCATAAAGGCGAGCCGTTGCCCCAGGGTTTGGATTTTCATAATCGTTTTATTTACTACGTCGGCCCCGTCGACGCTGTAAAAGACGAAATCATTGGTCCCGCCGGACCCACCACAGCAACACGCATGGATAAATTTACCAATGATTTATTAGCAAAAACCGGATTAATTGGCATGATCGGCAAAGCAGAACGTGGACCGCAGGCTATTGAAGCAATAAAAAACCATGCGGCCGTATATTTAATTGCCACGGGTGGTGCAGCCTATTTGGTCTCGAAGGCTATCAAACAATGCAAAGTTATTGCATTCGAAGACCTAGGCATGGAAGCGATTCATGAATTTGTGGTGCAAGATATGCCGGTGACCGTTGCGGTGGATAGCCAAGGTCATTCCGTGCATCAAAGCGGACCACAAGAATGGAAAATAAAAATTGAACAGTTGAAAAAGAATTCCTGACAAAAACTATTCAGCACTCAAACCTTTTTTTTCCCGAATAAAACGAATCACAAATAGTATGGCCGGTGTGGCATGCATAAATAAATCAAAAATATCAATAGGCTTGCTTAATTCACCGGCAGCCAGCATTTTGAGTTTCTCCCATAAATGGGGTTCTGGCGAAATCGGTGCAATCAATAAAAACAAGGCAATGATTCCTAGCGGCATTAACGGTAGTTTATCTATCCATTTCATGGTTTTTACTCTTCATAATCTGAGTTAATCACTGAGTCATTCAAAAAATAATCTATAGAACGACTTAAAAATATCTGACTCCAACTATTTAGGTGTACTATGTTGCGATGCTATCGCAATCAAGGAGATATTTATGAGCCAGGACAAACCACAATCTGAACAGCTTGCCTGTGATATTTGCCTTAAAGAAATCCCTGATTCCGTGGACTCCACGTTTGAAGGTGATGACTATATTTCACATTTCTGCGGCCTGGAATGTTATGACCAATGGCAGCAACAAAAAGCGCAAAAAGAAGAAAGCGCTTAATCTTTACGCGCGCGCCGCTCAAATACCGTGGCAAGAATAAGCGCTAGGAAAAGCAGTCCTACAAACGGCAAGTTGCCATAAACAGCAAACGGGGTTAGGCCTGAACGTAGCTGCACTTCTCCACTCAGTACATGAGTCGTAAACTGCGGTGATGTGGCTAACACATCACCTTTTTCATTAATGATAGCCGAAACTCCAGTATTAGTTGCACGAACCAAATACCGAGCAGTTTCTTTGGCGCGCATACGAGCAATTTCTAAATGTTGATGCGGTGCCATGGAATCACCAAACCAGGCATCATTGCTCACATTGACTAAGAATTTGGCCGCAGGCAATGCCTCAATCACTTCATTACCGAACAGGTCTTCATAACAAATGGTTACACCAACTTCGGTGGATGCAACTCGTAAGGTACTTTGCTCACTCACGCCTGGCGAAAAGTCCGACATGGGAATATCAAATGTTTCGATAAACCAGCCATACAAACTTGGCAATGGCAAGTATTCACCAAAAGGAACTAGATGGCGTTTTTCATAAAAGTCTTCGTGTGCACCGACACTCGCTACTGAGTTGAAATAGCGTTTACTTGATTGATCGTAAATAGGCAATCCAATCAGCAGTTCGGACCCATTCATACGCGCTTCTTGCCCCAAAGATCCGATATAAGCTTTGGCTTGATGGTAAAATGCAGGTATGGCCGTCTCTGGCCAGATAATTAAATCCTTGCCCCAGTTTTCACGACTTAAGCGTGCATATAATTCCAGCGTTGGTAAACGCTGTTCAGGACGCCATTTCATGTTTTGGTCGATATTTCCTTGGATTAAACTAACCTGCAGTGATCGTTCTTCTTGATCAGACCATTGCAATTGATTTAACCCAAAGGGCAATAACCATAATACCAAAACAGCGGGAATCACATAGCGTTTGCTGCTGGGCAACATTATTAGACAAAACAATGCGCCCGCTGACCAAATCACTGCAAGCGAAATACTGAATACCCCCCATAGCGGCGCATAACCACTAAGCGCGCTATCAATTTGACTATAACCGATACTTAACCAGGGAAAGCCCGTAAAAATCCAACTGCGCACCCATTCCCATAACATCCAATTCATGGGAAAAAGCAGCAATGCATAAAAATAAACGGATTGTGCGGTTTTGCTAAAAAGTTTTTGCGTCATCCACGCACTTGCGGCAGTAAATAAAGCAAGAAACATAACAAATAAGGCAGTTATAAACATCGACAAGGGAATGCCAACACCACCAAAACGATGCATACTCACATGCACCCAGGACACACCAATTGCAAACATGGCCAAACCAAAAATCCAGCCGCGCCAAAAAGCACGCTTACTCGAGGTTTGCCACAGAGTAAGCATGAACAAAGCAACACCAAAAATCGCTAATGGGTAAATCGACCAAGGTGCAAAAGCAAAAGGAATGACCAAGCCAGCCAACAGCACTAAAGCATCACCTCGCCAACCGCGTATCCAAATCGCAAAATCATTCACGATGATTAATCCTTTTTTGCTGCTTCGTTTTTGAGTTTGGTCAATTGTAGCAAGTGCAAACGACGATTGTCTGCACGTATGACATGAAAACGAAAATTAGCAATGGTAATGGCTTCACCCCGTTTGGGCATACGTCCAAACTTATTCAATACCAAACCGCCAATCGTATCAAACTCTTCATCGCTAAAGTCCGCATCGAAATATTCATTAAAATCCTCAATCGGCGTCAATGCCTTGATGGAATATTTATTTTGCGCATATTGCAAAATATAGTTGGCATCATCGATATCCGTCTCATCCTCAATTTCTCCAACAATTTGTTCCAATACATCTTCGATAGTGACCAAACCTGCAACGCCGCCGTATTCATCGACAACAATCGCCATGTGATTACGATTGGCGCGAAATTCTTTTAATAAAACATTAAGGCGCTTGCTTTCAGGAACCACCACAGGTAAACGCATGGCATCACGTACGTCAAAGCGTCCACCATCTGTATCCTGGGCAAAATAAGCAAGAATGTCTTTTGCCAATAAAATCCCAATGACTTCATCACGATTTTCACCAATCACCGGGAATCGTGAATGCCCAGATTCGATAATAATCGGTAAATATTTTTCGGGAGAAACATCACGCTCAACCACAACCATTTGAGATCGTGGAATCATAATGTCACGCACTTGCATTTCGGAAACTTGCAACACCCCTTCGATCATTGCGAGGGAATCTGCATCGATAAGATTAAATTGTTCTGCTTCACGCAGTGATATCAGTAATTGTTCCCGGTCCCGAGGTTGGTTTTTTATGGCGCCAATGACGCGCTTATACCATGGCTCAGAACCGTTGCTAGATCGGCCTTCTTTCATTGAAGCGTATTTTTAGCCTCCGTAAGGATTTTCAAAATTAAGTTGTTGCATTATTTCTGTTTCCAGATGCTCCATCTCATTCGCATCTGCATCATTATTATGGTCGAACCCTAATAAATGCAAACAACCATGCACAACCATGTGCGCCCAGTGTGATTCTACTGGCTTGCATTGCTCCTCAGCTTCCCGCGCAACTACTGATGCAGCGATCACAATATCGCCTAACAAATCCACATCAAGCCCTTCGGGCAAGTCGGCAGGGAACGATAATACATTTGTTGGATTAGCTTTACCACGAAATTGCTGATTCAGATTCTGCATTTCGTTATCACTAACCACTCGAATACTCAGTTCAGCTTGATCCACCTGGTGTTGCAAGCTCGCTTTTGCCCATTGACTTATTTGTTCCTCGCCGGGCAGATATAATCCGTCGCTTAAATCATCAGCCCATTGGATATCAACGACAATGCTCATGGTTCCTTGTTTTCGGCCAATTCATAGGCGGCAACCACACGCTGCACCAAAGGATGACGAACCACATCTTTCTTATCGAAAAAAGTAAAACTTACACCTTCCACATCTTGCAAAATTTCTGTCACATGACGCAAACCAGATTGTTTATTGTTGGGCAAGTCAGTTTGCGTGACATCGCCGGTAACAATAACTTTGGAACCAAAGCCGATACGGGTTAAGAACATTTTCATCTGTTCGATCGTTGTATTCTGCGCTTCGTCCAAAATAATAAATGCTTCATTCAAGGTCCGACCTCTCATAAAAGCCAAGGGTGCGACTTCGATTACATGACGTTCGATTAATTTGCTAACATGCTCAAACCCTAGCATTTCATAAAGCGCATCATAAAGTGGTCGCAAATAGGGATCGATTTTTTGTGCCATATCCCCGGGTAAAAACCCTAAACGCTCGCCCGCTTCCACTGCTGGACGCGCCAGAATCAATCGGCGCACTTGGTTTTGTTCCATTGCTTGAACTGCTGCCGCCACTGCCAAATAAGTTTTACCTGTACCTGCAGGGCCAATACCAAAATTAATATCATGATTGAGTAGTTGTTTTAGGTATCGTGCTTGATTTGGACCGCGAGCACTAATGGTTTTATTGCGCAGTACTAAATCCAACTCCTCGGATTCACTTAAATTGGGATTATTTTGATTTTGCATTAAGGCTTCCGTATTGGACTCTTGTAAATAGAGCGCAACTTGCTCTGCATTTAAACTCTTTTTTGCGGTCGCTTGATAAAGTTGACGCAAGGTCAAACCTGCTTTGGTCGCCGCTTCGCTTTGACCAACAATTCGAAACACATTGCCACGATGGTTAACTTCGACACCAAGCCCTTTCTCCAATTGACGCAAATGTTCATCGCAAGGACCACATAAACTCGCGAGGCGCTTGTTATCCACCGGTTCGAGTCGCACATCAATGACTTCAGCCATTTTATTCAATCGAAAGCGCCTTTATTGATCAAGACCAATTAACCGGTGTTGCGGTGGGATGGGTTTCAGCAGTTGCGACAAATTCAGCACGCAAAGAGTTCGGTAGGGCTTCGGTAATTCGCACTTTCACAAACTTACCTATCCAAGTCTGGTCTGCATCAAAATTCACTACACGATTATTTTCAGTACGCCCTGATACCTGCTCGGGATTTTTTCGTGAAGGTCCTTCAACTAAAACGACTTGCTCACTACCAATCATATCTCGGCTATATTGTTGAGTATTTTGCACAATACGCGCTTGCAACAACGCCAAACGTTGTTTTTTGATGGCTATAGAAATATCATCAGGGAGATTGGCAGCCGGTGTTCCAGGGCGTGCGCTGTAAATAAAACTAAAAGAATGGTCAAAACCGATGTCAGCAATTAAGTCCATGGTCGCTTTGAAATCCATATCGGTCTCACCAGGGAAACCGATAATAAAATCCGATGACAAGCTAATATTGGGACGGGCTTGACGAAGTTTGCGTATCAGCGATTTATATTCTAAGGCCGTATGGCCACGTTTCATTAGGCTTAATACCCTATCTGATCCACTCTGCACAGGTAGATGCAAATGACTTACCAGTTGTGGCACTTCAGCAAAGGCCTGAATAATCGATTCATTCATTTCCACCGGATGCGAGGTCGTGAAACGAATGCGCTCTATGCCTTCAATTGCCGCCACATAATGGATCAATAAACCCAAGTCAGCAATATCACCATCATGAGTGCGTCCACGATACGCATTAACATTTTGCCCAAGCAGATTCACTTCACGCACACCTTGCTGAGCTAATTGCGCCACTTCTGCCAACACATCGTCAAATGGTCGAGAAATTTCTTCGCCACGAGTATAGGGCACTACACAAAACGTACAATATTTTGAGCAACCTTCCATAATGGAAACAAAAGCGCTAACCCCGTCAGCCCTAGGTTCGGGCAGTCGGTCAAATTTTTCGATTTCCGGAAAACTTATATCCATCACCGTGCGGCGTTGCTGCTCAGATTCAGCCAGCAACTCAGGTAAACGATGCAAAGTCTGCGGACCAAATAGCACATCCACATAAGGCGCACGCTGGCGCAATAAATCTCCTTCCTGACTGGCGACACAACCGCCGACGGCAATGCGGATGCTAGGATTTTTTAGTTTGAGTTCGCGCCAACGACCAAGCTGGGAAAAGACTTTTTCCTGGGCTTTTTCGCGAATTGAACAGGTATTGAGCAACAACACATCGGCTTCTTCTGCGACCGTAGTCAGCTGCATACCATAAGCATGATCGAGCACATCAGCCATTTTTGCTGAATCGTACTCATTCATTTGGCAACCGTGGGTTTGGATAAATAACTTTTTTGTCATCGTCTAATATTTTTCGGGAAACCGCGTATAATACTATGAACAATAATATTATTCTACTATTAAGCAAAGTAATCAATACATGTTTAGTCTTAACAAACAAATACTTATACTTAGTCTAGCGTTCTGCGGCAACGCCTGTGGCCCAGTACTGAATCCAGAGGAAAGCCAACAAGAGCTGAGACAACCACTATATCGGTTTCTCGTGAGTATGAAAGATCTAGATGAAGACCCTTTGCATATTGAGCAAAACCATAAGAGCCACAATTTTATTATTGCCACGACTGACACAGAATTAGCGCAACTTGCACGTGCGCAAATCAGCGTGCCGGATAGCCAGCGCTCACACATTAATGGGCGTTTATTGAGAAATGATGGCGGTTTTAACCATGCCTGGTCCTGGCATATTGGAATCAACGAATGGGTGTTAGCGGAAATCAGCATCGAATTATGCGACGCTGATCCTTATCATATTGAAGAGAATTTAGAATCGTATATGGCCCAATTTGAAGAAGGCGCAAGTTATTATTGTCCTTGGGGTAGTTCGATTGCGGCTGAATTACCTGCAATTGAATTCGCCAGCCTCAACCCCAGCATGTTATAACCTCAATTATATCCCAAGAGTAGAAATCTTGTTTTTTCATCAATAACTTGATTCATGAGCCATGTCTTATACACTTGAACTCATTAGAAGCACTTGAGCAAACTATTAAAACCAAAGGATCTCTAGCACGTGTTGTTTTCTTTAATGATTAGTCTTATCGCCACCATCATCGGTTTTCTTATCGTACATTTCACGACATTAAAAGATTTACCCGCGTCTTACCTATTCGCTGCGGGTTTATTTCTGGGTGGAATCATTGTCATGCTGGCTGTACGCAGAGCCGGTGGTGCCACGGGCGAAGAGGAAAGCGGTGAACAACAGGCCATTTTCGTTGGCAATCTGGCATTTAAAGCCAGCCGTCAGCAACTACATCGCCTGTTTAGTCAGTACGGTAAAGTCCACTCCACTAGGATTATGACTGACCGCCAAACTCGCAAACCTCGCGGATACGGCTTTGTAGTCATGGATAAAAACAATGCCATACAAGCAATCAAAGCTTTGGATGGCGCGCAATTCATGGGACGAGATTTAAAAGTTAGCGAAGCCAAAGGCGACAATCGAAATTAAAAACCAGTTCGCTTAGATGTAAACAAAAAAGCTTTCGCAACGACATAGGGACGGGAACATGTATAAGTACATATGGCTGTGTTTAGTTGTCTATTGGCTTGTTGCCTGCAGCCAACCACCGACACCTAACAAAGATGTTGTGGCATTGTTGTCTTACCAAGCCAACCTACAAAGCCAACAAGCCCTTAGCTTGAATGAAACCACCTATAACAAACTCATTTATTTATCATTCGCACCCAGCACGGGGAAACTAGATGTTGAAATCGAGTTTAATTACTGGGATACGGACACTGTAAGTTTGTTCCAGGGCGAGGCCGGCCGACCGGGTGTGCTAGTACGCGATTTGATATTTGACGGTCATCGCTGGCGGCTGGCTAATAATTTTTTACTCGATCAAGCTCAGATTGAACAATTGCAGCAAGGACGATTATATATCGAGTCTCGCAATCGTTACCAAAACCAATTACGCATTCGCGGACAAATTCTTTTACCCGAAATCGAACTTTATGCCGCCACGTTAGCTCCCATGCTATTGAATAGTGGCATTAACTATCGCGCCAAAGCTTTTTTCACCTATGATCCCAAGACCGAACAACTATTCAGTCATACCCAATTTTTCAATTTGCATGACATTAGCATCGACTCTTTGCAACTACATGACGGTAGCGCCAAACGCGCACTTGTGGGGACTTATAGTGTCGATACCAATGACGCTTTGCACTACCATTTGATGCAAGCGGTTTTCACCAACGAACAACTGCAAAGTCTGCGTGATGGCCAAATGGAAATTCAAGCTCACACCAGCAGCAATAGCATTCAGGGTTTTTTTCAAGCTTTGATTCCCTCCGAACCTTAAACAAACCAATTAACAATAAGTGCACAGGGCTTGATTCTTGGTTTTATTTCGATAGGATTGCTGCAATGCAAGGAGTTTTGACATGTTAAAGAAAATTACTGATTTTTTCTCACAAACCTTAGACAATCAGCAGCAGAATGAAGAGCATCGACTACATCTAGCTACCGCTGCTTTATTAGTCGAAATGATGCAACTAGACGATGAACTCAAACCGTCGGAGCAGGCGACCATTATTCAAGCACTGCAAAACAAATTTGCTTTGCCTGCTGACGAAGTCAACACCTTAGTTGAGCTGGCACATCAGGAACTAAAGGATTCCACCGACTATCATCAGTTCACTTCATTAATTCACCAGCATTTTACTTATGAGCAAAAAATTCGGCTGCTGGAATTTTTGTGGCAAGTCGCATTGTCTGATATGCATCTAGATAAACATGAAGCCCACTATATGAGAAAAATTTCAGACCTACTTTACATGCAACAAAAAGATTTTATAAATAGCAAAATGCGCATCATGCAACAGCTCGGCATTAGTTCGCCATAGCAAAAACCGGCCGCACCACGCGAGGAAACGAAACAACAAAACGTGTGCCCTTGCCGGGCTCACTCGATACTTCTATAGCGCCCTGCAATAAAAAACATAAACGTTTGGTGATCGCCAAACCTAGGCCCGCGCCTTCACTATCCGCAAGTGAACTTTGATCACCTTGATAGAATTCTTCAAATATTCTTTCTAGTTGTTCCTCGCTCATCCCCACTCCATTATCTTCAACCTCAACACGAATCATATTACCGAGTGCTTCAGCACGAATTGTCACCATTCCATTACTGGTAAACTTCGCAGCGTTGCTCAACAAATTAAAAAGGATTTGACGCAAGCGTTGATAATCGTTTTGAATTAATCCGATGTTATCCTCACAAATAAATTGCAGACGGTTGCACTGTTTCTGAATAAGCGGCTCGACAGCCTCAGCAACTTCTTTGAGCAGTGCACAAATCTCGATTTCCTCAACACTTAACTCTGCTTTACCCGATTCAATTCGCGAAATATCCATAATTTCGTTAATCAAGGTCAGCAAATGACTACCAGACCGGGAAATTTTTAAAATATCAGCAACAATCGATTGCAGGCCTTGCTCGCTTGCCTCATCATAGATCAATTCACTAAAACCAATAATCGCATTCAAAGGCGTGCGAACTCATGACTAACGCGAGATAGAAATTCAGATTTTATATTATTCGATTGCACCAGGGCTTGATTAAGCTGGTGCAACTCTTTGGTACGCGCATAAACTTTGTCTTCCAACATTTGGTTTTGCTTTAATACCACTGCACGTTGACGGCGCAACAAATAAAAAACAATCAACGCACCTACACCCATGACAAATGCCAGCAATGCACTTAATTGCCATAAATATTTTTCTTTCATCAATGCTGGATAGTTTTCAATATCCTCATGCTTTACGCCCATCCATAGTTTCCAGTCTCCGCTATTATCAATTATTGTTGGGATACTTTTATGTTGTTCAAATAAATAAAAATCATGCTTTGTTTGAATATAGTTTGCAACATCATTGACTTTCCGATCCAATTTGCTACCTGAAAAATATAAATTTTGATTTTGATTATAGAGCACAAACGATGTGTCTTTAAAAATATCGTTAATCACTTTGCTTAGGACCACTCCACTGACCATACCTTTTAGTTGTCCTTGCAAATCAAAAAACGGAACGGAATATACAATTCCCAAGCGATGATCCTTACCCCCATTTGAGGCATCTGTGGCATCAACAAAGCTATTATCACAGGTAATAATCTGAGCGCTAGATAAGGCAGGATAACTAAGATTTTTAATTAATTTATCATCTGGCGTGTTTCGCTTAAACCATTGCAATTGTTGCTTCATTGCTCGGTATTCATAAATCTCGACCTCCTCCAACGCTTTTTCATTTTCTGTGCGAGTGTTTTTAGTATGAGCGATGGTCTTGCCAACAATAAATTGATCAAAAGTAATAATTGGTTTCTGCAACTGTCCCGTGCGTGGATCAAGCGCGTCTGGGTCAAATTGCAATGGGACAATATAGACTTCTGAAAGGCGGATATTTAAAAACAGATTATTATAGATTTCTTGAATGGCTTGAATATCTAAAGGATTAATTAGTTTAGCGTAACGATCAATTTCTCGGGTCGCCGGTAGACGCGCAATCGTCCGCAACTGTTGATATAAATGCCCTATCAAACGCGCAAAATCCTGGCCATGTTGTTCGGCTTGGTCTTGTTCAAACTCGATGAGTTCGTGCTGCAGCTCTTCCCTTTCATATAAATACAGCCAAAACACGCCGCCTACGAATATAACAAAAATGACAGCTAATAATCCGCTTGTCATTGGCTCGCTGAGTCGACTATCTATTTTTGGCATTATTACGTATGATTCCTAGCGATTTGTCCAAAACCGTTTCATAGCAATCACATATATCGACACAAAAACTAAATAACTTATTAGGTAAATTCCAGTCCATTTTCTAATTGAATCCTGGTTGCGCATGGATAAGAATAGGCCTTGGAAACCAGTCAAACTTTGGAGCCGTCCATGAGTATTATCATTGTCATGCTTTCTAGTGCTGTTTTTGGCGCGCTGATCACATTTCTTATTCTCAGAAACCGTCAAAATAAATCGGCTCAATCGGAAATTGATCAGCTCCAGCAATCACTTGAACAAAGCCAACAAGCGCTCCAAGATTACCGCAACCAAGTCAGCGATCACTTCCAACAAAGCGCGGGTTTGTTTTACCAATTGACAGCAAATTACAAAGCAATTTATGAGCATTTATCCGAAGGAGCTGTCAAGCTTTGTGATGATGCTGAAACCCTTAAAACTATACAATCGTCCCAAGCAAGCTCCCTAGCCTCAACAGCAGAGCTTACACCACCTTTAGAAATACCTGATGAAAACCTAACAAATGTTGATTCCAGTTTATGCTCAAAGCCAAAAGATCCAGAAAATACCCCACCCGAAGACAAGAAATCAGGAAAAGAAACCGACTCGATTATTTAATTTGTCCGGTTTGCATTTATATAAAATGAGTTAAGTTCCGGAATTATTGGACATAAGCTGATGAAAAATTTTTATCCACATTAGCTGTGGATAACTTTGTGGATGAATTGGGGGAAACTAACAAAAGGCCACGCCAATGCTTCGTCTTGTTAGATCGGTTAAAAAATAGACAGTTTGTAAGTTGTTGATTAATAACGATGTGATCCACTTCTTCTGCTGCCAAGTAAATGACTTTCCGTTTTATTTATGATGTTGACAAGATTATTTCAACTGTGCATAACTGGGACGTAAACAAAAAATAAGACTAAAAGATTAATTAGTATTTGATTATATTTTTTTATAGATCGGTCAAAATGAAATAGAATGCTCGCCTTGAACCAAATCCCTGGGATCTAATGCACAATTGTTTTCGCTTGGCTCTGTTGGCTCAAGTCGCGGAAAAATGCCATGGCTTGGTTCAACGCATAGTTCGGAGCTTGTGAAACCGAGTCTTGTAAATGGTAAGACATCTTGGCCTCATAGAATTGATTCATCGCAAAAATGTGTACGGGTAGCTCCTGAAGGAAAGACCCTGGTTGCATACTAAAATGCTGCGCTAAGGCAATAACCGCATAAGCCATGCGTTTTTGTTGCGCATTTCCTGAAAGCCTCACATTAATAGCCGGCCATGTACCAGGGACTTGCTCCACTTCAATAATATAATGTTCAACGGTTTGCGCATGATCCTTCACCAGGTTCAACTCAGGATCGAGCAATAATTGCTGGCTATTTTCTAACAAGTCGCCGCCTGAGCTAAGATGATCGGCAAAATGCACAGCCCAGGCCTGTAAGGTTTGCATGAGTTTATCCGCATGAGTGCTCTTTGCTAGCTCGTGAAGCACCAAGGAATAAAAATGATCCCAAACCCAAATTTGCTCGTGGCTGTCAATGCCATCATCCTGGATTAAAAGCGTTGATTGCTTTTCAAAATCTTGCGGAAACCCAATTGTTATTGTTGCCATTCGTTTTCCCCATTTATCTTTGTCGCTTAAGGATTATAATAATAACGCAAAATCAGCCATTCCTGTGTAAAATACTCGGAAATTACTTTAAATCTTCTTATACAAGCATAAAACCAAAGGCCAGTACAGTCAGCGCATGAGCAATCAATCTGTCAAAATGATCACCAGCAGTCACGAACTCATAGAGTTTTGTGATTATCTCTCAAAGCAAGAATGGATCGCTATCGATACCGAGTTTTTGCGGGAAAAAACTTATTACCCACAACTCTGTCTGATCCAAATTGCAACGATCGAACAATGCGCCTGTATTGACCCACTGGTTTTACCTGAATTGACACCCTTACAGCAAATTCTCAACAATTCAAACATTGTTAAAGTCATGCATGCCGGTCGACAGGATTTGGAAATTTTTTATTACTTGAACCAGCAAATCCCTCAACCCATATTCGATACCCAACTTGCGGCTCCCGTATTAGGCTTAGCAGAACAAATTGCCTATGGAAAACTGATTAGCGCTATCCTAGATATTCATTTGGAAAAAGGCCATGCGCGCACGGATTGGTCACAACGCCCGTTGTCCCCAGCCCAATTAGATTATGCCGCCAACGATGTCATATACCTAGCCCAAGCTTACTTAAAAATGCGAGAGCAATTAATCAAGGCAAATCGAATGAGTTGGTTGGATGAAGAATTTGCAGCACTGACTCAGGTCGCTTTGTATGAAAACCCACCCGAACATGCCTGGCAA